>Ga0209121_10004698_pt1 | contig 12642 bp, 9 predicted proteins | sample Cruoilmetagenom3_FD_187292 | JGI IMG/M metagenome (GOLD analysis project Ga0209121, IMG submission 187292) | Oil polluted marine microbial communities from Coal Oil Point, Santa Barbara, California, USA - Sample 3 (SPAdes) (version 2) | ecosystem: Environmental > Aquatic > Marine > Oil seeps ... | reverse complement strand
TCTAGCAATATCTATATGAACTCCCTTACTCACTAATTCAGATATTAGAACTGATTTTCCTCTTGGCCTACTCCTTATTCTGCTTTCAATGAATAGTTTAGCAAATTCTCTGTCATTTAGTAATTTCTGTTCTTCTAATTGAGTTACTATTTCCTCAAACATTAACTCAAAATTAATTGTATTTTCAGAATTATACCAACTATCCTTCTTTTTATACTGTACATTCTTAAGATACCTTTTAGCTTGAGAAATACTTCTGGGAGATCGAACGACATACCCTATTAATCTTTCAAGAAATCGTTGTTTAAGTTCCTGATACAATAGATCCTCTACCTCTTTCTCAGAAAGGATCTTACCTTCATACAAAGTAAATTTAGCAAGGGTGGTAGCAGATACTCCTGCCAAAAATTCTCCGTTTAGAAAAAGGTTGTACCTAGAAGGGTTCTTTTTTTGTGGTCTTAATTCTGTAATTATCACCTATACTGCCTTAGCCCTGACTTCCTTTTCAATCTTATTTTTTAACTTACTATCTTCTTTCAGTACTTGAATAGCTGAATCTCTACCCTGAGCAAGTTGAATATCACCGTACTTAAACCAAGACCCTGATTTTGTAACTACTTTATAGTCTACTGCCGCATCTAAGATACTACTTTCTCTATCTATACCTAAAGGATATATCATATCAAAGGTAGCTACTTTAAATGGTGGAGCCATTTTATTCTTAACAACTTTTACTTTTCTAATATGACCGATAATTTCACCATCCTTTAGTATTTTATCCTTCTGTCTGATATCCATACGTACAGATGCATAGAATTTGAGTGCATTGCCACCTGTTGTAGTCTCAGGATTACCAAACATAATACCAATCTTCATTCTTAATTGATTAAGAAAGATAACTGTTGTTCCTGTTTTCCCAATTATTGCAGTAAGTTTCCTTAAAGCTTGAGACATAAGTCGGGCCTGAAGACCCATATGGCTATCACCCATATCTCCCTCGATTTCTGCTCTAGGAGTAAGGGCTGCAACAGAGTCAATCACGATTACACCAAAAGCAGCAGATCTTACCAAGGTTTCTAAAATTTCTAAGGCTTGTTCTCCAAAATCTGGTTGTGAAATGTATAGCTCATCAATATTAAGACCAATATTTTTTGCATATGCAGGATCCAATGCATGTTCCGCATCGATAAAGGCAACAGCATCTCCCAGTTTTTGTGCTTCTGCAAGAATATGTATTGCCAATGTGGTTTTACCAGAAGATTCTGGACCGTATATTTCGACAACCCTTCCTCTAGGAACCCCCCCTATTCCAAGTGCTAAATCTAATGAAAGTGCACCTGTAGGAATTGCATCTACTTTAATCTTTCCCTTACCCCCCAGCTTCATAATGGATCCCTGACCAAACTGCTTTTCAATTTGTTGTAAAGCAACGTCAATAGCTTTCTTTTTCCCTGTATCTGTAGCCATCTTTGTTGCTTTTGCATTCTTTTTTCTTGTTTCTGCCATGTTAAAAATATGAAAATTAAAATATATTAGAGGATAGCGAAGGGTAATAAAAATGTCAAAGATTTTTATAAAGTGTTAATTAATTTTTTAGAGAAAGATATTCAGAAATATTTTTAATAAAACTTTCTCTTAGCTCATTATCCTCTCTTATATATCTAGCCACCTCAATCTGTATCGCAGGAACTCTTAACTGCGATGCTACGAATTCAGTAAGTGATTCTTGATGATTATCCAATAAACGTAGAATCTGTATATTAATCCCACTTAGGTCTTCTCTATCAATATATCTAGCCAAGTCCTCTGCTAGTTTAGTAGATCTTCTAAATCTGGTCTTGTAATATATCACTACATCGATATCATATATACTATTTAATCCATGAATGTCGAAAAATTTCTCTATCTTATTGCTTCTAACGATATTCTCTATTTCTTTTTTGTAACGATTACCAGAAACTGGATGGTAATTGGGATCGTATTCTACTTTATCAGTTATATATATTCCAAAACTACCACTCTTTTTACACACTCCTTTTACAATATCATCTGTATATTTCTCCCCCTGTTTATACTTTTTAAGTAGATTTGGTCTCCTATGAATATGTGTATGTGGTGCGGATAGCAAGATTCTGTTTTGACCTTCGATAATATCAAAGTTTTTCATAATATAACTTAACATATGGAAGTGTTTTTGTCATTAAATACAATTGACAAAGATACTAAGTAGATGAGAATATGTGTATATATAATTTTATAAATTTAATTATGTTTAAGAAAAAGTTTTTAGGAGTACTACTAGGAGTATTCGCTTTAACAATCATTCCTTCTGTAGCGTTAGCACAAACCATTTCCACACCTACACTAGAAGATGCTGGGTCTCTTTTTGAAAAGGTTTCAGATGGCTGGAATAGCTATGGTGATAGTACTAAGGATGGTTTTAACTATAGTTTTGATTTAGGAGAGCTAGGAGGTATAGTGAGTGCTTTTGCTGCAATAATTCCAATTCTGAGTACAATACTTCTGGTGGTTGTATTACCTATTGGTCTGATAACATACATATATACAGCTTTAGCATACAGTTCTATTGCAAAGAAACTTAATGTCGAGAATGCATGGTTTGCATGGATACCAATTCTAAGTACAATCCTTTCTTTTCAAATTGCTGGAATGAGTGGTTGGAACATCTTACTTATGTTTATACCTATTGTTAATGTTGTTGTTATAGTTCTTGCCCTGATGAAGACTTGTGAAAGAAGGGGTATGAATAAATTACTTGGTTTATTAGCATTAATTCCTGGTGTTTTCTTTATCTTACTTGGTGTTCTTGCTTGGAAGAAAGACACATCTGGTAGTACTCCTGTACAATCCAGTACCCCAGTTAAGGAAGAGATCCCAGTAGAACCTGCTACTCCAGCAGTTTAAATTATATATTTTGAAGTATGATGTATCCAGATGCTCTCCCTGCAATATTAGGGGATTCCACCTACAGTAGTATCAGTGATTTAGTAGCAACACTTTTTACAGGTACCACTATGTTAGTTCTCGTTCTAATATTCTCATGCTCCTTGTTAATACTCCTAGGAGGATATGTTTACCATTCATTAGCATTACAGAGACTAGCTAACAAATTTGGCAATGAACATAGTTGGTTTGCATGGATACCTTTTTTAAATAGATATCTCCTACTGGAAATCGCAGGGTTAAATCCACTTTTGGTACTACTTTTTATAGCCCCTGTTCTTCTAACCCCCTTTACAGTAATACCCATACTAAATTTCTTTGTACTCATAGTAAACGCATTCGCAGGAATTGCCATTGTAGTTATCACAACAATTGCATATATGAACTTATGCAAAAAGAAAAAATATGACAAGATGCTGGGTTTAATATCACTGATTGAGATAGGAAGATTTGTATTAATTGGTATGTTAGCTTGGGGGAAGGATAAAAAGTGATATTGGATATTATAAATCTAAGAGTGTTTTCTTTTCATTACTCTCCTCTATCATTCCTTCCTGTTTTACTTTATCGACTCTTCTTATCAATTGATTAAATCTAGTAGTACTTACAGTATCATACTGCTTTTGTAATGAACCTATTCTATCTCCAATCTTTAAAAATGAGTCTGAGAAATTATTAAACTCTTTCTCAAATGATTTAACATGACCAATGATATTGTATATATTTGCCTGTACCCTAAAGTTCTCATAAGATTGTTTTATCATCCTAAGTATTGCAGTAAAACTAAAAGGACCAGCAAATATAACTTTCTTAGTCATAGCATCCTGCCAAAGCTCTGGCATCTTATCGTATATATATGAAAAAATCATTTCGTTGGGGATAAAAAGAATAACAAAATCAACTGTCTTATCATCTGGATTAATATAATCTCTGGTAGTTACTTGCTTTACCTTTTCCTTCACATCTTTAGCAAATTCTTTCTGGAACTTCTTTTTTAATTCCTTATCCTCTGTCTCTGTCATTCTCTGTAGATTGTTGTAAGGGAATTTAGAGTCTACATTAATCTTTGTCTTATCAGGAAGTAATATCGTAAAATCTGGTCTAGTTTCAGAACCTGCCTGTTCTTTATTAAAGTAGTAATCCACATTAGGTACAAAACCTGCCATCTGTAAAAGATCATCTGCTACCTGTTCTCCAAATTGCCCTCTAAGCTGATTATTACTTAATACCTTCTTGAGACCCTCAGTATTAACTGAAAGCTCCTTAGTAATCTTCCTACTCTCCTCTACAGCATTCTTAAGTGCAGACATACTATCAATACGATCCTTTTCAGAGGTTTTTAGATACCCTTCTAACTCTTTAACAATCCTAGTAATCTCACTCCGTTTATTCTCTAAATCTAATCTACTCTGTTTAGTTTCTGATTCTAATTTCTCTTTTGCAAGAGATGTTAAATATTCATTTGATTCTTTTAACATTAATGGAAGTAACTGTCTAAGATTGTTTTCTAAGTTTTGAGTAATGATCTCACTATCTTTTTTTCTATTTCCTTTTAGGACAAAGAATATCCCAATACCAAAACATATTCCAGCTACTAACGCGATTATTATTTCAATCATTTGGCAGAATCCCTTAAGTTATTGTATTGTATTATATATAACTTTGAAGAGAAGTTCTAATGAAAATTGGTCCTAAGGTAAAAAAGTATATTATTCATCTACTACTTACAACCGTATTTGGTGGAGTAATTGGTCTTCTTAACTACCTTTTCAACATTGGTCTAGCTAGATTTAGTTCAGAGGAAGTATTTAGTATATATGCTGCAGCAATTGGTCTTATCTACCTCATACAAATACCAACCATTTCAATTCAGAGTATAATTACAAAGAGTATAGGGGAGAGTAAAGATGGAGATATCTCTAGATTTAAGGTTAAATCTTTTCTAATATTTACTCTAATGGGAATTGGTTTTGGAATTATCTTTCTAATATTTACTCCATTAATCGCAAATACAGCTTCTATACCTGAATATGTAATACCCTCCCTTGCAATTACATTGACCCTTGCCTTCATCACTCCAATATCTAGGGGAATTCTACTTGGTAAAGAAAGAATAGTTACAGTAAACCTAATACTTTTTGTAGAGACCGTTTTTAAATTTGTACTAGGGTATTTAGCAATTAAAATTGGAAGTAATATTAACTTACTAATACTTGCAAATTCACTACCTGCATTTTTAAGCTGTATTGTGATACTACCGTTGATAAAGACGAATAGGTTAAATAAAAGAAAGATTAAAATTAATTTCAAGGAGTTGTTGTTAATAACGATTGGTTTCCTACTCCTTTCTGTACCATATACAGTAGATCTAATATTAGTACCTACTCAATTTAGAGCAGAGTACGCTGCTCTTTCCCTTATTGGTAAACTTGTATATTTTGCCTCAATTACTATAGCAGCAGTAATGTTTGCAAGACTTTCCAATCAGAGGAATAAGAGGGATGAACTAAAAACATTGGGAATTACAATTGGAGTTACCTCTCTAATCGGATTTGGTATGACAGTAGGAATCTTTCTATTCAAAGATCTAATCATTAATTTCGCCTTTGGGGGTAAGTATGCAGAGATATCAACCTACTTTATACTCTTTGGATTTTGTATGTCTTTATACGCAATTACCTTTTTACTAGCTAACTTCTTCTTTTCAAAGGGTTCATACTGGTATATATCTATACTTCTTCTAGTTACCGTACTCCAGATTATACTGTTTAAATATCTATCTACCGATATAGGTAGTGTAGTAAGAAATCAAGTTGTGGTATATGTCACACTCTTAGTACTCACCCTTTTCTATTTATTATTAAGAAAAAAGGAAAGAAATTTTTAAACCACTCAAGAGGATATGAATGGACGATACCGGATTCGAACCAGTGACTTCCTCAATGTGAATGAGGTGCTCTAACCAGCTGAGCTAATCGTCCTTACTCTTTCTTCTCCTCAGTGGTACCTTTTAGTTCTTCATTAGAGGTTTGTGACTTAAACCATCTCCACAAAACCCAACCTATGAATACAAAAACACCTAATATGAGACCAGAAAACCAACTTTTTGCAGCAAAGCCTCCTACAACACCCAATAATGCACAACATATTGCAAATATCCCTATCCTTACTAAATCCATAAATGTATGTAATTAAGTAATAGTAAATAATACACTATACTTCCTCAACTATACAAGATACTGCATTAAGAATCATTCAACAACAACTCTCTTTGCAAACAATTTCCCATCTTTCTTAATCACAATATTCTCAACTAACACATCCTTACCCATCGTTAAAGAATACTTACCCTTCTTACAAACAAATCTAAACTTCCCTTTCTTATCTGTAACTCTCTTATCAACCACATTCTCAAACTCATTTTCAACCAACAATATCTCTTTATTTGTGATAGGACGACCATTAGGATCAACCAATTGACCATACTTAGACTTACGGTTGAATAAGGATGTTGATAAGAAATAAAGGGCTGGTATATACAGTAACACAATATATAAATTGAAGGCATCCTGATATTTATAATATGTATATATCAATATTGAGACACCGAACCCAAAAAGAACTAAATTAAATATTGAAAATGATACAGAGAGAACACTCTTTAATATTACTAATACTCTTCTCCAATCTTTAAGTTCTTTTGGATCAAGTGGTATACTCACCGTTATCTCTAAATTATCAGATTTTTTCAATACACCACCTTTATAAATATGTTTAAGAGGATAGTCATCTTTACCCTTTACTAAACTAGACGGAAATTCATACCCATTCTTCTTAACCTTAATTGTATACTTTCCACTATCTAATTTAGATACAAATATCCCATTAGAATCAGTTACTGTTGTTTCTAATAGCTTTCCCCCCTTAAATATTCTAACTACAGCATTTCGTATAGGGTTCTTACTCTTAGAGTCATATACATATCCAAACGGTATCTTCTTTCTTCTAAAACCAAGAGCATTCAAAAGACCATTAATAAAATGAAGTAATAGATAGAAAGTTTGAGATAAACCGGTGGTTGCAACACCAATAGTAATAGTTGCTGTAGTAGTAGTATTTACAACATTAGTAAGCTGTTCCTCATTCAATGTACCAATAATTGTATTATCTAATACCTCACTACTACTAAGTACGGCTTCCTCAGCAATCCCAATTGCTTTTCCAACGATGGTATTTAATATAGAATCAGAGGAAATATTATCTTCTTCATCTATTATGATAATCTCTTCTTCATCTATTATGATAGTCTCTTCTGGATCTATCATCTCCCCCATACAACCCGTACCAGTTAAACCATCTGCTATCCAATAATATACTCCATCTATTTTTGCTTGAGATATGGTAACAATATCTCCTTCTACATCAACCTCCTGTGGAAAATCATCACTTACAAGTATACCCTCTACACAATCAGTATTAACTTCATCTAATGTAGTAGCTTGAGGACATATTCGGAATGCATTACTATCTTTCATCACTACATACATAGTAAACGGCTCTGTGACACCATGATCTTCATTCATTTTCACTACAGCTTTTCCATTTACAAAATCAGCATCTACAACAACATCGCTCCAGTCTCTATCTTCTTCAAAAGATACTGATAAATCCAATAGTAAATAGTCATCTTTGGTAATCTGTATATCCTGTACTCCCAAGAGTCCTGTAACAGTAACATCTAAATCTGTGTCTTCTTTTAGAATTAAAGAAATATCTTCTGGTGCATTCACTATTACAGCACCAGTTCCAATATATACTGCATCACTAAAACCTGTTTCTATACTATCCCTATTCCTAGCCTTAGCCTCAAATCCTAATTGTCTTACAGTATCTATACCAGTAATATATTTACCACTACTACCTCCCCACTGTGTATATGTCTGCCATACCGGTGAGGTTTGAAGTGTACCATTCGTGTTTACATACAAACCACTTACACGATCCCTAATAGCGATCTGGGTTGTACTAGGATTCCCATTCAAACTAAGAAATACTCTAGCAGTAGTAGATGATAATTTAGTAACAGTAGAGATTACTGGAGTATTTGCTAAGGTTGTAACAGAACTACTAGATACATATGAGGTCTCAATACTATTCTGATTTCTAGCCATTACTCTAAAGGTATTTACCGAATTAGGATTTAAACCAGTAACTGTTTGATTTAAACTCTGATTCCAAATAGCTATATCTTCTACATATGCCCCACTATTCCCCTCTGTGATATTGGATAGATCTGAAATAACTATATCTGCAGTAGATGATGTAATATTTGTTGTTGATACTGTTGGACTTTGAATTAATGTAGTTAGAGTTACCTCATCTGAAAATTCAGTTACAACATCTGCTTCATTGTAAGCTTTTACCTTAAACGAGTACGATGTGTTCGGAAGTAGACTGTTTACAGTAATAGTGTCACCTACTAATACAAAAACATCTTTACTATCTTCTAATGTATTTGTGGTTGATGATAGATATTTTTCAGTACCTGTTTCAAAGATAGAAATTCTAGTACCTGCAGGATTGTCTCCCATATCAATAGTTATACTCCCAGCGGTAGTTGATGTAGGGGTTGTTGTAACAATATTAGGAATTTCTGCGTGTGTCCTTACATTATTAGTAGCCGACCAAGTAGTTGGATTACTCTCTTCATCTATAGCTCTGACTTTAAATGTGTATACAGTGTTTGGTGATAGTCCAGAGATGGTAATAGTGTTTTGTGATGGAATAAATTGTGATTCACCAACAACTAATACACCAAGAGTGTCATCATAGTACTTGCTTAAATTATCTTCATATATTTGAATATTGGTACCAGCTGGATTATCACCCAGGTCTATAGTTAAAGATACTTCATAATCATTAACAGCAGAGGAAGAAGTAATTGATATATCTTGAGCATGGGTTCTTACAGATAAAGTATTACTGTACCCACTCTCACTATGTGTACTGTATATCGTAAGTTTCCTTGTATATAACGTATTGGGAGTTAAACCACTTTCTTGACACATAGTACCATTTGCCACGATACACGTTTTAACTAATGTATTACTTTCATCATATACCTTGATTCCATCATAACCACTTTCTGTGGTAATTAATCTCCAATCGATAGTAGTATCTGTATCAGTATCTGGTGTAAGTGTAACAGATGTTGGAGCAGTTAAAACCGTGTATTGTGATAACGGAGCGGAATACCCAGTCTCTACAGCATCACTATTCTTAGCTTTCACTCTAAATGTATACTCCGTATTACTATCCAATCCAGTCACTGCTATTCCCGATGCCCCTCCTAACTGTGCATATGTAAGCCATACTGGAGCAACATCTAGTGTTCCGGTCAATGTAATATATTTAGAGGTGTTGACTTCTTCAACTACGTATAGGGTAGAGGAAGGATTACTGTAAGGATTAATTATCACTGTCATTCCACTCTCAGATACACTTGTAATTGATGACATTGCTGGTTGTGTTGCTTTTGTATATTTTGATACTTCGCCTGAATATGCTGTCTCAACTGAATCGTAGTTTCTAGCCTTTGCTTTGAATGTATACTCTGTATTTGGAATTAGATTGATAGAAGTGTCTGTATCGGTTGCAACCCAAGTATCTATACCTTCAGAGCAACTACCACTTACACATTCAAAATATATCCCTGATGATCCTTGTGCTAAATTATTCACTCCTGTTACTCCAAGCATAATGGTAGTATCTGTAAAATCTGATACTGATAAGTTTGGTGCTACTGCTTTTGTCCATACTTCTTGTGTAGCTGAGTATCCTGTTTCCACTGCATCCCCATTTCTAGCTTTCACTTGGTATGTATACCCTGTATTGTTGTCCAAGCCGGTAGAGATATCCGTATCAGTTGTAATCCATGCGTTTATACCACTATCTCCACTGGCTTCTGTACAATCAAAGTAATATCCTGAACTTCCAGATAGAATATTTGCAACAGTAGAGGCAGTTAAATCTACAGTATCAACTGTGGATGAATAGCCTACAATATTTGGTGTAGATATAAGTGTATATGCTGTCGCCGTAGCCGAGAACTCACTATCCCCATGCACATTGTATGCTGTAAATTTACGAGTATATTGAGTATTTTCAGAAAGAGTTGATTCTAAACAACTAGATATATTAGGTGATGCACATGTAACCTTTAAAGCGTCAAGGGTGTCATATACCTTAAATCCCTGTTCATCACTCGAATTATCTGTAAAATTCCAAGTAATACTAGTGGTAGAGGTAGGGGTCGCTGCTTGGGCAGTAGGTGCATCTGGTACTGGGCTTTCTTCTGATCCCAAGGAGGTGCTTTGTGAGGCCTTCCTTTTAGCAAAGATCGTTGTTAGATATGGTGGTAGGTTACTCGAACTGGCTGCACTCCAGGTTATAGTATGACTATGATTGGCTGTACCATTAAAGTTTCCAGATTCATACCAAAGAGCAGACAGAGTGGAAACAGTTCCTGTGTTTCTAGAACCAGAGTGTGTGTGTGAATCTGATCCTCCAGTTCCTCCATATGAAGCACTTCCTCTAGGGAACTTATCGTCCAATGCAGTAAATCTTTCCCAACCATATGGCGGCATCGTAGCTGTATTTAACATGTATATGGGTCTTTCAGTTGATAGTGTTCCAGTACTATCCTTTTTCATAAATACCATATCAAGGTAAGCAGGAATATTGTTACCAGTCTCAGTTGTAGTAGCTGCACTTGCCGAATGAGTATGATTTGCAACAATGGGATAGTGACAGTTACTACTACAGGTTGTACCCATCCATTCCGATCCTCCTGCAGTACCAAGTGAGAAAGAGACTGTATGAGTATGGGTATCTGAACCTCCAGTATCCCCTATGGAGGCTGAAGCCCCTTGTGGGAATTTAGCGTCTAGTGCAGTATATCTAGTCCAACCAGTAAATGAGGCAACATCAAAGAGAGTTATATGGTTAGCAAGGATGTCTAGTTTGCTTTTACCACAGTAAAGCATATTAACATATGATGGTATGTGATTTACATCTGAAGTCAGGTTAACGGTAACAGAGTGAGTATGAGCACCGTTTTTAGAGACTGGACCTCCCCAACTTGCTCCCCCTTGAACAGTTGTTGTACCACCAGCAGAGTTTGTAGATCCACTTGCACTATGACTGTGTGTTGAGGTTCCTGCAGTACTACCGTATGTAGTAGATCCTCTTGGGAATCTTGAATCTAATGCGGATATTCTCGTCCAGTCGGTGGCACAGGAAGCTTGATCAGAGAGTGATATGAAATTTCCACTCCAACTTTCTTCTCCATCTGGTGCAGTAGCATTGTTGTAATACATATATATTGTTTTCCCACCATTTGGTAAACTAGGTATTCTTACCCATACTTGTGTACTTGCTGTATTACACCCTCCTTCTATCCAATATGTAATTACAGTACTATCATCACTATCTAAGAATCTTAAGTCACCACAGTCTGCTTGTAGTTTACTTGCGGTAATCAGTGTGGCAGTATCTATAGTCACTAATACATCTTCATCTGTGAGTGTAGAGCCAGAGGTATTTCCTACTGTTACAGCTTTTCTATTCATCCAATCAGTGTTAAACCATGCTGCTGTAGAAACATTTCGTTTTAATATTAGGAAGAGGATTAGTGGTAAACCTATTAGAAGTATGAGGAGACTTGTGAGTAGAATTAAAAGTCTATTCTTTTTGTATATCTTAGACAGTTTCATTAATATATTAATTATATATTACAACATATATCAATGGAATGGCGTATAGTAAAAAATGATGGTGGGATGTGTTGGATAGCTTGGAACTTAAAAACAGAGTAACAATATCACTCCCTATTTAAATATTCTTCAACCAATTCAACTAAATATCTTGTATCATCATAGCTATGTGTATTATCATCTTCTCCCAATTTTTTATACTTGACAATATTTGTTTGAAAATTCTGCTTTTCCATGATTTTTAGAAGTGCTTCCCAACCAATAACAGGATCGTCCTCTTTCTGGATTACAAGCAATTTGTCTCCTAAATACTCCAATGCCTCTAATGGATCTATGTTAAGTTTTTTTAACCAAAGATATGGGTATCCTATAAATATAAACTTTTTAATATTTAGACAACCATTTTTTGACGATAGGTATGACAAATAACATCCAGCACTCTTACATATTGCAATACAATCATTATTAATCCCAAGTTTTTTTATCTTTGTGACCTCATTGCCAAAATCTATCTGCTTATTTCCTGTCCTCCAATGATCGTAATTTAGTATTAGCTTATCTTTATAAGAGAAATCTCTGGACAAGTTATTAATCCAATCTTTGTTAGAAATACTATTACCTGGGAAGAATATGTGTTTCATACTGTAATTATACAAGAAAATGGTGGGCGATGTAGGATTTGAACCTACGACCTATTCGATGTAAACGAATTGCTCTAGCCAGCTGAGCTAATCGCCCGTAACAAGAAGTATTTTAACAAAAAAGTACTATTTTATCTATATATGCCGAAGACAGGACTTGAACCTGCATAGGATTTTACTCCCACTACCACCTCAAGGTAGCGTGTCTGCCAATTCCACCACTTCGGCATGAAGGTAAGGTATTTTAACATAAAAAGATTACA
>Ga0209121_10004697_pt1 | contig 12644 bp, 6 predicted proteins | sample Cruoilmetagenom3_FD_187292 | JGI IMG/M metagenome (GOLD analysis project Ga0209121, IMG submission 187292) | Oil polluted marine microbial communities from Coal Oil Point, Santa Barbara, California, USA - Sample 3 (SPAdes) (version 2) | ecosystem: Environmental > Aquatic > Marine > Oil seeps ... | reverse complement strand
ATTCCAGATAGTCCAAATATGGCGATTGCAGACCGATCATCGTATCGAGCAGATCATCCACAACAGAAGACCGGTTGAAAACCGGATCTGATAATAATGCTTGTTTGGCGATGCGTTTTGACCGCTTTTGGATGGCTTCCGTAGTTAGAAGGGTTGTACCCACTTGGTTTTGAAGCAGTGCGCCAAAACCCTTTGGATAGGGATTAAGTGAGACGCCACTAAGTTCTCCTTCCCAAATGATCCCGGGAACCTCAACAGGCATTTCATTCGGCAGGCAATCAATCAGACCATCATTACGAATATTGACAGCCAACTCAGAATGCTCACGACCCGAGATCATTGCTGAGATGATCGGTACAATCCCCCATAGTTCTCCATCTCCACTACCGATTGCCAATCGCTCTTGAGGTGGAAGTGGCGGCAATAACATAGATTTTTTATAATCCTCATAGAATTTCATGATTCCTCGGTGATCAACAGAGTCATATGCCCAATGGATATATTCTCCAAAATGACTGTCTGTTGTGATCGCCAGAGCACCAAAGCGCTCAAGGATCTCCACACATAAGTCTCTTTCACCATGATAGCCAAAATAATTCTCAGCTTTAAGAAAATACTCTGGTCCTTTTTCACGGATAATCGGGTAAAGATCCTCTCCGGTATTCTTGTGTGTTGCCTCCACAAGAACTGAAAAATGATTCAACCCGCCTGCTTTGATTGCCAGGTCATCTATTTTGATTCCTAAAAGAATGGGCAGATGGTGTACCAATTGAGCAATTTCGTGACAGAGCCCAACATAGCGTAGATCAGGGAAACAAGTGAGCACAGCATGAGATATCCGTATCATGGGATTACTTAGGTTAATGACCATCGCCTCAGGCGCCATGACTGCAATATCTTCACAGATATTCAATATAGGAGGGATAATCCGCATGGCATGAAAGAATCCACCTGGCCCCCCATTTTCCCCGTAAACTTGGTGAATGCCATACTGCAGCGGTACCTTCCAATCCTGTTCCCAAAGAGCGTAACGATCACCTACCTCAATAGATATGATGCAGAAATCTGCATTCTGCACAGCCTCCTTACGATCTGTTGTAGTTACAAGATCAAAATTTAAATTCTGTTCTTGAATATACGCTAGCGCTGCACGATGGGTTACATTGAGTGTCTGGGGATTGATATCGTGTAAGACAATCCTGCTACCCTCAAGCTGCGCTTCTTTGAAAAGGTCCCCAAGGGTCCCCAGTCCGAACATCGCACTGCCTGCCCCAATTAAAACGATCTTTGTGCTCATTTTTCCTCCTGAATCCTTTACTACCTTAGTAGATCATCAATATGCTATAATTTCTCCTATAATAAGAGATGGTGCAATTATATCAGAGTCAAAATACCTAATAGTGGCGTGAAACATCTTGGACATTAAACCTAAAACCAATTAGAAGATTCAATGAAATTTATTGAAAAGTTATTTTTACATGATCTTCGTTTGACAGGAAAGATCGTCCTGTCAACCTTTTTGGGATTGGCTCTCATTATATTCCTGGCTCAAGGCGTCATCGCATTAATTTTTGAATATCCCCTGGACTATGGTGAAGGACAGCTTCTTAACCAGGCTTTTAGGATAACTCAAGGTGAACCGCTCTATCCCGCTGACATCACCACGCCACCTTATCTCATATCAAATTATCCCCCGGTTTATATTCTGATCAATGCTTTTTTTATATGGATATTTGGTCCCAGTCTCCTCATTGGACGGTTGATTGCTTTTCTGAGTACACTTGGTTCTGCTTTTTTAATTGCATCAATCCTGTGGGAGTTCATGCCTAATCGGAAAATTTTACCCTTAGTGACTGGTTCGGTGACTTTCTTGATCAATCCCTATGTCCTAGAATGGTCTGCCCTTTTCAGGATAGATATGCTGGCACTCCTATTCTCCTTAGCAGGCTTGTATTGTGTCATCAAGAACCCTCAGAAAAATAAATCGATTATCTTAGCCTCTATTCTGTTTGTTTTAGCAGCCTATACTCGCCAATCTTATGGCTTGGCCGCACCGTTGGCAGCACTCATCTGGACTTGGACAAAAAATAAGAAACAAGCTCTCAAATTATTCTTGATTTATGCTATTATCGGGTTGGCAATTTTTGGTTTGCTTCAAATGCTCACCAACAGGGGCTTCTTTTTCCATATCATTACTGCTAACATAAATCCATTCAATTGGACGACCGTTTTGCATTTTGCACAGGATGTCGCTCGAAAGATGCCCTGGATACTTGCCCTCCTTGTGTTCTATCTGGCATTGGGTTGGCGTTACACCCAATCCTATCCATACTTGGCTCCCTATCTGATTGCCGGGATGATTGCCGCCCTTACAATCGGGAAAGTTGGCTCTAATGTTAATTATTTAGTTGAAATCAGCGCTGGTTTTGGACTTCTCACAGGCATCATCTATGGAGAGCTATGCGAGACCATCCCAATAAATTCCGAAAACACACCGGAGATAGATATTAAATTAGAGCAGATTCCCAAGCCAGAGAGCATGAAACCCCTCGAGCGTAAAAATTTGTGGATTAACCTAACGATCTTTTTGGTACTGACAGGGGTTTTGCTCTTCCAGATCGCAAGCTTGACCCAGGACAGTCTTTTCGGTCCAATACCCGGCCGGCGTGACCGGATCAAACGAGGAAATGATTATATTTACCTTGAAGAGAAGATCAAGAACGCATCAAAAGAGGGTCCTGTTCTCGCTGATGAATTCATGGCTATGTTGCCTGATAACCGTATCCAGCTTTATTTCGCACCCTTTGAGATGACACAGCTCTCCAATACTGGTATTTGGGACCAGACTCGATTTCTTAAATCGATAGAAGATCAAAATTTTCCTGTAATATTAATCCATCATTTCCAAAATTATCCAGTGTATTTAGAAAGATGGACAAACAAAATGCAGCAGGCTATCTTTGACAACTATGTACCGGTTGAAATGAAAGCGGATTCAATTATCTTCGAGCCTAAAGATTTTGAAAATAAAACCTATCCAGATCAATTGAATTGTCCGAATAGCCTTTGGCAGCTTCCCACCAGTGCTGATATGGGGCTGCTATGGCATAACGGTCAATTATTGATGATGGGCAGCGGCCGAAGTGGTGAAATTCCCGTGTATGCTGTTGCTGATGGACTGCTGTACCAATTCCCCGAGTGGGAAGCTGCTGTTTCCATCCAACATGAAGACCCCCTTAATCCCGGCGAGATCATCTGGTCCTTCTATGGTGACATGGCACCCGCCTTCGATATTGATAATCACTATATCAAGACTAAATTTATCGGTGCAGAGGGTGTCCCGGTTAAAGCAGGGGATCTGATTGGATATCAGGGTAGTTGGCTGGGGGCATATGAACAAACCTGGGTTCACCTTCGCTTTACACTCTTGCCCGCGGGAGAAGACGGAGGTTTTCCGGAACCCCTTGTAGCGATCGACGATTTTCATGCTGACCTTCCGGCTTATAAAGAACAAATCAGATTGGGCTTGGATACATCCATCTCTCTTTCAGCCTATACCGGCTTACCTGAAAGTGACATATTTGGAACTCTCGACTTCTTACCGTTTGAATGTGCTGTGGGAGGAGAATAACCATGATCGAAGTCAATCGGAGAAAAGCAACAATTCTTACCATCTTGGTCGCCGCTCTATGGATTATCAGTGCTGTTTGTGCATTTTTGCTCATCATTCCTATCCTTGATTCCATTACGTTGATCTATGCTGCATTTTGGGCAGATCCAAACCCCATTGGGCAGGCTTATTATTTGGGTGTATCAATACGTCAAATGGGTGTCCTGATCCTCTCAATGTTGTTTGTCATCGGAATTATCGGGGGAGCCGAAATCCAAGCCCGCAATTTTAATAAACCGTCATCCTGGCATTTTATGTTCATCACATATGCGGTCGAGTTGACATTGTTCTTGTTCACTATGTTTTTTTGATAAAATGGATAGGTCGCAAAATTTAACTAGGATATAGGAATTGATTGAGGCGTTATGCTAGATTATCTAAAATTGGATTTTCAATCATATGCAAATTCAGAAGCGATTGTGCAGGTTGGCCCGGTGCGTTTCACAATCCTGACCTCCAGGCTGATTCGCCTGGAATATGACCCGTCTGAGACCTTTGAAGATCGTCCCACTCAAGTATTTTGGCATCGTTATCTCCCTGTACCAAAATTTAGAAAAACCATCGATGATGAGAAAATTATCATTGAAACCGAAGATTTAATCCTAAATTATACAATTCAGGATTTTGGATTCTATCACCGATATCTTCAAATACATTTGAAAGACCAGAACTACACATGGTACTACGGTCAAGAAAACAAAACCAATCTCCTAGGTACAATTCGTACGCTCGACCGGATTGGAGGACCGACACCCCTCAAACCAGGATTATTATCCAGAACTGGATGGTCCCTTGTAGATGATAGCGACTCCCTCGTATTCACAGAAGAAGGTTGGTTGGCCACGCGCCAGGCAAATCCGAAAGCAAAAGACCTGTATTTTTTTGGTTATGGAAAAGATTTCACAGCATGCCTGGTAGATTTCCAGAAATTATCTGGTCAAATCCCAATCCTACCAAGGTTCGCTCTAGGAAACTGGTGGAGTCGCTATTGGGAATACCACCAAAATAATTTGATCGCATTGATGCGAGATTTTCGCAAACGTGGCATTCCCCTTTCTGTGTGCATCGTTGATATGGATTGGCACATTGTTGATACGGGTAATGAAAGCTCTGGTTGGACGGGGTATACCTGGAATCCTGACCTCTTTCCAGAACCTCAACGTTTTCTGGATGAACTAGATGAATTAGGATTAAGAACTGCTCTGAATTTACATCCTGCTTTGGGTGTATATCCCCATGAAGCCCAATATGAGACCATGGCGGAAAGCATGGGAGTGGATCCTAAAAGCAAAGAACCGATACACTTTGATATCGCCGACCCTGAATTCACCCAAGCTTATTTTGAGATTCTGCACCATCCTCTTGAGGCGATGGGGATTGATTTTTGGTGGTTGGATTGGCAACAAGGCACCAAAACGACCATCGAAGGGCTTGATCCGCTCTTTTGGTTAAACCATCTTCATTTTAATGACCTAGGGAGGGATGGACAAAAACGGCCCTTTATCTTTTCTCGTTGGGGTGGCCTGGGCAGCCACCGATACCCAATTGGTTTCTCTGGGGACACTTATGTGACCTGGGAAATGCTTAATTTTCTACCCTATTTCACCGCCACAGCCGCAAATGTAGGTTATGGCTGGTGGAGTCATGATATCGGTGGGCATATGGGTGGTGTTGGTGACCCGGAACTATACTTGCGATGGGTGCAATACAGCGTCTTCAGTCCCATCATGCGATTGCATGCCACCAAAAATCCGTATCTCGAATGTCGCCCCTGGGGCTTTGACGCAGAAACAGCGATCAAAGCCTCCAAGGCTTTTCGTCTGCGCCATGCATTGATACCATATCTCTATACCGCTGCCTGGCGTAATTTCAAAGATGGAATCTTACCAATTAGGCCAATGTACCATCTTTACCCAGAAGACAACAATGCTTATCTCTGCCCAAATGAATACACCTTTGGCAGTGAATTGATCGCCATCCCCTTCACCACACCCATCGATAAAGATACACGTTTAAGCCGGCAGGTAATCTGGCTGCCCAAAGGTGATTGGTTTGACTTTTTCACCGGAGAACATAACCATGGAGATGGTTGGTTAGCACTCTATGGCGATTTGGATATGATCCCGGTCTTTGCCAAAGCGGGGGCTATCGTTCTACTTAGCCCATCCGTCGATTGGGGTGGGATAGACCTCCCTGATACACTAACCGTGAATATTTACCCGGGGGCTGATAATACTTTTCAACTATATGAAGATGATGGTGAAACGCAAGCCTATTTAGAGGGCGAATATGCGCTCACCACCTTTAGTCAATCTTGGCAAGAAAATAAAATTATATTTTCTATCGAACCGGTTGAGGGAAAAATCGATCTTTTATCAGAAGAGAGGCTTTTTAAACTCATTTTCCATGCATTGAGGGAACCCGAGTCGGTTATGATGTGGTTAAATAAAACAGAAAGTTATTCTGATTGGCATTATGATGCTGAATTACATCAATTGATCATCACAGATGTCAACCTTCCGGTTATATCAAGGTTATGCGTAGAAATTGTTAATAAAACTGGGCTGCTTTATTCAGAGGATCGGCGAAAAAAGACTATTGAGAGCATGTTAGAGAATTTTAGATTGGATTCGAATGTCAAAGTAAGATTCTTACATAAGATCGATACGTTTTTGACAAACCCCAGCCTATTGATTGATTTTGCAGACCTCATGGAAGAATCGCATCTACTTGCATTAATTGAGACTTGGCTTGGTATCCAACCTGACAAAATCCCAGAAGACCCTAGTGAAGCCTTTCAGCGGATCGTGAATAGGCTCTATTTTTCATGAAGTATCTGGAATAAAACTGAAACAACAAATCACTTATCAGCATACTGCTTATGCCAACGGGGTTCTCGAACCCACAAGCGAAGTAGCAGTAATCCAATCACGGATAAAACTGCACTGACGCTGAATAAAATACCAAATCCTGTTAGAGCAAGTCGTGTGGCAATCAAAGGGGCAATCAAACTGAATAAGCCACGTGATGTGTTTGCTAAACCAGAATATGTGGGCACCCGGGAAATTTCACAAAATTCCATCACAACAAGGATCCCGGAAAGGATGCCGGAGCTCATATTTATTCCAAGAAGAAAATAAACGATAAAATAAAATTCAGGCGATGGCATAAACACAGAGAGAATAAAGGCGATAAATGTAGCTAATGCACCGATTTCGATGGATAATTTATGTCCGTATTTATCTGCCAACCATCCTAATGCCAAATTCCCCACTGTCTGACCTACTAACATAGAAAGGGTATATAATCCTACAGTTGCATCTGATACCTGGAAACGCTGAATTGCACTTATGGTAATAAATCCAGATCCCATCCCACTCAATGTGATTACAATCATTGAAATGATGAAACGTCGAAAATTTTGATCCGCCTTTAAAATTCGAAGAAGGTCCTTCCGATAGGATGCCCAATTTTGATCGAGTGTCTCTCCCTGAGCAAGCGGCTCACGTGTCAATGCCAGGAACACCCAGCTTACCAACATAAAAAAAGCAGCAATAACAAACAAACCAATAAATGAATTAGGAAATTGATATGTTTCAAGCAGCCAGGCGCTCACCCCTGACCCTAAAACCCCCATTCCCACACCAATAAATGTGGTTAAACCCATAAAAGAACCGCGCTTTTCAGGAGGGAAGATTTTAGCAAATAATCCCATCCAGGCAGGGGCAATCACACCTGCTCCAAAATTATACCAAGCTAAAGAGATTAGAAATAGTACCATGGCTAAATTTGGGGATTTACGCGCCAAAAATGCACTTAATACCATCACCCAAATGGGTAAACGTTCAAGAAATAATCCCCACCCAACCACAATATTCTTCATCTTATTAGATCGTTCAGTGATCTGGGCTGAGAACAGTTGAGGTAGGAACCAACCTGCAGAAGTGATCACGCTGACAAGACCAATTGGCCAAAGCGAAGGGGTTAATTTGTTGATAAACAAAGGGAGAATAGTCGAAGCTGAGATAAAGCTGCTGCCAAACCAATATGAGGCGCCATCCAGTAAGTTAACAGTAAAATTCCAGCGATAATTATTTTCTTTTGGTAAAGATGTCATCAATCTTTTCTTATTAAAATTCCATAATCTTAAAATAAACAATTTGGTCAGGATATTTAAAATTTTTTACCCTCATCCAATATCCTTTGGTGAAGTTTGATATCCATAAAAGTTTTTCGATAATGTGAACCTTCAGGGATCAGCTTAAATTTCCGCAAAACCTCAGTATGCGCTTTTTGAATATACTCCTCACCCTCATCAAATTTATCATTTACTTTTAACGCCAAACCATGATAATACAGGATCTCCTCGCTGACAACCTCTACAATTTGTATAAAACCAAAATCATTATAGGTATTAAGCGCTAATCTTGATGACTCAATCACCTTTTTTTTATAATGCTCATACCCCCCAATATCATTTGAATCCTTAAATATTCTTGCAATACGAAGCTGGGCTTGTGCCGCTTTGCAAGCAGCTGCCATTCGATATTGTCGTGATACTAAATTTTCCTCTTCTACAACATGTAGGACTTCTTTGGCATGTTCCAAGACACGCATTAAATTATCCAGTGTGCCAATTTGTAAATGCAGGATGGCACTGACGAGGTCATAGCCAACTCCGGCAAGACTCTGAACAAATCGATCGGATAAAGGCTTGGCCAAGGATAAGTAATGCTTTGCCTCGTCATACTTGCCCAAATAGGCATAAACCTGTGCTTCTCGGAGATAAACAAATAAGCGTTGATCAGTGTCCTGCCACAATTTTTCTGCCTGCTTCAGGTGCGGTAAGGCGGCTTCACAATCTCCAAGGTAAATTCCCTTGATTTGGCCGACAAACATCAAGGAACGTGCTTCAACCAAACGCCATCCTAGCTCACGTGTTAATTGGAGACGTCGCTCTTCAAAATCCTTGAGCAGCGTATAATAATCTCCCTGACGCTCAAATTCTGTGCCCATCCAATAAAGCAATTCAACCTGGGCGCCTTTATAATTGATTTCGCTTGCAATAGGGAGGGCTTGCTTCACTAATTTTAAACCCATGTCGAGTTTATCCATCCCGTAGGCACCAGCCAAACCCAACAACAGCTCAACCTGCGTCTTTTTATCCTTTAACTCCTCCGCAATTGCAATGGCTTCCTGACCAAAATTTTGCCAATTGGGATCATTTTTCAAGAAACGATGTCCAGCAATTGCAGCCAAACTCTCCATCTCCCTATAGGGATCCCCGATCTCTCTGGATAATTGCAATGCCTCTTCTGCTTGGGGAATTCCCTCTTGAAGCATTTCCTGATTCGTTACATAATTGACACCAGGCTGCATCAATAAAGCATCAATGCGCCAATTCGGTTCACCTTTAATTTTATTGGCAATTTCTAACAGTCTTCGAGACTCATTTTGCGCGTCAACGACACTACCCAGGTGATATAAAACTTCAATGCGCCCTTTAACCAACTCAAACATTTGAGTCAATATTGCCTGTGATGTATCTTCTTGTGATTCCTCTTCCAATTGATCGAGAATCTCCAGTGCACGGGTATATTCCTGATATGCTGCCTGGTTTGCAAAGACATCCCGAGCTTGCTCAGCAGCTTGAATGCGATATAGAAGCTCTAATTTTAAGTTCCCAGCCATTTGGAAATGATGTGCTAGAAATTCCGCACTTATCTCTTGGTTTAGCTCAAAGTCTTGTAAGAATTTACCAATTTTAGCGTGTAATTCTCTCCTCTGGCTGCTCAATATGCTTTCATAGGTCACATCTTTAATTAGCGTGGATTTAAAATTATAGACGACCCCAAGATCAAGGCAAGTTCCTCTCTCTTCAATCAGATCCACTTTCTGGAGGTTATTCAAACTTTCGATTACAGTGATCTCATCTGGCGCCATTTCCTTAATAACAGCTTGCCAAAATATGAATCCAACAACGGATGCGATCTGTAGAACCAGACGATCCGATTGTGATAATTTGTCAATCCGTGATAAAAACAGAGAATGTAAACTCTCAGGTAATTCTGATGCTGTGATTGTGCTGGTTAGCTGCCATATGTTAGATTCTTCATCCTTCACTAGAAGGCCGTCGTTGACCAGGCTGTTAACCAATTCACGAATAAAAAATGGATTTCCTTCTGTTCGATTGACGATAATATCCAAAGTCCTTTGATCAAGTTTGTTTGGCTGCAAGATATATTCGATTAATGCCTGGCTTTCTTCCCGATTAAAGGGGGTTAGTGTAATCATTGTGAGCCGATGAGGAAGCTCGGTCTCCAAATAGTGTTGAAAATGCCACACAGGAGAAAGACGATCTAGCCGATAAACTATGAACCATAAAATTGGATGATCCTCCGAAAGTGAAACAACCTCCCTTAGGAGATCAATCGACCCTGCATTAGCCCATTGAACACTTCCAAAGAATAATGCTAATGGCGCTTTTGAGCTGAGAACCTTTAACCACTCTCTGATCATAAAGAATAATTTTCCCTGATATCCCTGTGCATCCAAAGTTCTTAGCTTTTCTTCAATATCCTCATTTGAAACGGAAAGGAAGGATGCCATGATAGGTAAAAATTCTTCGTATCGATCCGGCCAGAGATCCTCACAATATTCAAGCAGCCGCTTCAGGATATCCGCTTCAGTCTCATCTGGATCAACACCTAACCAGGATTTGATCAGTATCCGCCACATATAAAATGGGGAAGGTTGTTCATAAGAGTTACACCAGCTCCGTAGCCACAATACTTTTCCCCCATCCTCCGTTTGGGTCTCATTCGAAGGCTTTTTGACAGTGCTATAAGATTCAAATACCTGTTTCCGAAGCGCAAGGTCTTGATGTACTTGCCTAACTAGAAAAGATTTCCCCAACCCTCGTTCACCTGTGATTAAAACAATCTCTCCCCGCCCCTTCAATACATGATCTACCTTTTGCCGGATGAGATTGTATTCATCATATCTCCCAATCAGAGGAGCGGAATGGATGTGGGTTTGCATCTCCCTTAATAATTCTTCATCCGACCTTAACGCGAGCGGACGATAGACATGTACAGGCTCGGAAATCCCCTTCAATGATATTTCACCAAGATCAATCCAATGAAATTTCCCTTCGACAAGGTGGTTAGTCGTTTCACTGACCAAAACTGTTCCTGGTTCAGCGGCAGCTTCTAATCTGGCGGCAAGCGCGATGGCCTCTCCCATCGCTGTTTCTTCCTGATGGAGCCCTTTCGTTCCCACTTTAGCGACGATTAATTCGTCAGTGTTAATTCCAACGCGTAATTTTATATCTTGAGATTCAATTGGTTCGAATTCTTGCTTATATCGTTCAAACCCCTCTTGCATGGCTAAGGCGGCTAAAACTGCTCTTTCAGGATCATCTTCATGCGCATCCCTGGCACCAAAGAAGGCGATCAGTCCATCCCCTCTGAATTGATCAACATGTCCACCGAATCGGTAAATTTGAGCTTCCATAACTTGGAGAAGTTTGCTCATTAAATCAACCCAAACCTCTGAACCCATCTCAGAGAGTAAATCCATTGATTTCTTCACATCGGCAACGATCACTGTAGCCACACGGCGCTCACCTCTCAGCATGCCGATGGCTTTGGTTTGATCCATCTGCTCTTCAGAAGATGGTTTGATTACAAAAGCTGAACTTGAAGCGGGGAAATAGGAATAAGTGGCAGAAGGCTCCTGGCGTCCATACCGGTTGAAACCTTCGTCCAATGCCTTACCACAATTGCCACAATACTCATAAGAAAGCGGATTTTGTTCGCCGCATGCTGGGCATGTTTTAGAAATGAGGTTGCCACATCTCCCGCAGAAATGATTGCCGGGCTGATTTTCAAATTCACAATTTGGACATTTCATATTGATCCTAAAATTAATACAGGGCGCAATGAATGGGGGTGCGCCCTGTAATTGTATCCCGAATTATGTTGGATTTATAATGTTTCAAGAGCTCGGCGGAAGCGTTTTGCCAGCTCCACTAACATGTCTATTGCCATTTCCGGTTCGTTTTTTAAAATTCCCTGAAAATCCCATCGAGTCAATACCAAACACTTGACTTTACTGGTTGCAATCACGGAAGCAGTACGAAGCCCATCGTCTAATAGTGCCAATTCTCCAAAAAAGTCTTTGGGGCCAAACTCATTAACTTTAACTTGATCACCATCAGGTTGTGTTCGTAAAGCGTTCGCACTGCCTTCTACAAGAATGAACAAACCCTGACCGCCTTTTCCTTGTGTGATAATCAACTCCTCTTCTTCATACTCTCTTACTGTCAAATTGTTGGCAAGGGTCTTCAACTGTTTCTCTTTCAGACCAGCGAAGAGGGGTATCTGGCTTAGAATCTGAATATAAAGATTAATATCAGCCATACTTACTCCTTTTTATTAGATCATTATAAATACGTTTCTTTAGTGTTTTCAGATAAAGAGACAACCTAATGCATCGATATGCTTTGTCTGTTTATCTGTAATTATGTAAATCACACACCTTTCAATTCCAATTCCTCAACTCGGTGGCAGGAAACAAAGTGATCTGGCTCCACCTCCCGATATTCAGGTGGCGTCGTCGTGCAAATCTCTTCAGCATACCTGCAGCGAGGATGGAAAAAACAACCACTCGGTGGGTTTGAGGGATCGGCTACATCACCTTGCATATGAATACGTTTGGACTTGTATCTAGGATCTGGCTTAGGAACAGATGATAATAAGGCTTCTGTGTAAGGATGCAATGGATGATTATAAAGCACGTTCGATTCAGCAACCTCAGCAATCTTGCCCACATACATCACAGCTACACGGTTTGAAATATGTTGAACAACACTCAGGTCATGTGCCACAAAAATGTAAGACAAATTAAAATCGCTCTGTAGATCTGCCAGTAAATTTAAGGTTTGTGCTTGAATGGAAACATCTAAAGCTGA
>Ga0209121_10004696_pt1 | contig 12645 bp, 7 predicted proteins | sample Cruoilmetagenom3_FD_187292 | JGI IMG/M metagenome (GOLD analysis project Ga0209121, IMG submission 187292) | Oil polluted marine microbial communities from Coal Oil Point, Santa Barbara, California, USA - Sample 3 (SPAdes) (version 2) | ecosystem: Environmental > Aquatic > Marine > Oil seeps ... | reverse complement strand
CCGGCGATGTAGATAAGGACAACCAACGCCAATACATCCGCATCGACAGGGTAAATTACAGCGACGGCTCCCATCCGGAAAATTGCCCGGGCGATATAGACCTCTGGCCCACAGAAGCCGACGGTGGCGGTCTGTCCTTAACGCGGAAGGCCCCGGCAGACTACGGCAACGATCCCGATAACTGGCTCGCCACCGACCCATCGCCGGGTGAATAGATATCGGACAAAGGCCCAAAGACAGCGATAAATTGTTCTGTTTCAATCCAAAAGCTGGCATATCTTCTGCGCATCTGGTATAAATTACCCAATCGTTTGATGTGAGAAAACTAAAACATTTGCAGCAATCTGATACTACGGGAAGGTAATTCATGGCTGAGCCAACATCGACTTCAAGTGTCGAGGGCGTCCCGCCCTCAAATCGCGGGCAAGATGCCCGCGACACTACTCCTTCTTGGTGGCGGTCAATTGGCCCGGCTTTGATTACCGCCTGTGTAGTGTTCGGGCCAGGCAGCCTTTTGATAAGTGCCAATATAGGAGCCAGTCATGGATACCAATTGCTGTGGCTGCTCATCCTGACCGGCATACTGATGGGTACGTACATGACAACAGCCGCGAGAATCGGCGTCGTGGGCGGAGCGACACCCTGCACTTTAGTCGCCCAACGTTTGGGCAGGCCGGTCGCCGCGGTTATCGGCATCAATCTGGCCCTGATTTGCGGCACGTTTCAGTTCTCGAATAATCTGGCGGTCGCAGCAGCAGCCGAAACGCTCGTCCCGAAGCTAAATGCCCACTGGGTGCTGCTGGGATTCAACGGACTCATTATTATTTTTCTGTTCGCGGCAAGGCAGCTCTACCACTTCCTCGAACGGGCCATGAAGATAATGGTGGGACTGATGCTCTTGTGCTTTGTAATCAACGTGATCCTGGCACGACCGAGTCTATTAGGCATCGTCAAGGGCTTTGTCCCGAGCTGGCCCGAGGGGGTATCTCTCGGGGTACCCAAAAAAATCGACGGAGGCATCCAGGACCCGATGATTCTGATTGCTTCATTGCTGGGGACAACTTTCTCGGTCGCGGCAGCGTTTTACCAGGGTAACCTGGTTCGTGAGAAAGGCTGGACGATAAAGGATTACAGCCGGGGCATTGGCGATTCGGTCGCGGGCGTTTGTGTACTCACCAGCGTAAGCGCAATCATCATGATTACCGCCGCTAAGGTCATTCCAGGTGAACCGGCGGATAATATCGGCGTGCTGGCCGAATCCCTGCGGCCCCTCCTCCGCTCGGTCGCGCACGTGTTTTTCTGCGTCGGCTTGTTTGCGGTGGCGATGAATCCGTTCCTTATTAACGCAATGATCGGCGGCAGCATCCTGGCCGACGGTATCGGTAAACCGCCAAAACTCAGCGACCAATGGCCCCGGCGTTTTACGGTCGTGGTATTGCTCGCCGGTATGATCGTCGCTATGCTGGCACTGAGAACCGGCCAGAAACCGGTCAAGCTGATTATCTTCGGACAGGCGCTGACCGTTATCGGAAATCCACTTATGGCCGTGACGATACTCTGGCTGGCCAACCGGAAAGACATCATGGGCGAGCGGCGAAATACGGTAATCCTGAATATTCTCGGCGGCTTGGGCTTATTGATTGTCGTGCTCATGGCCGTACGGGTCCTGATGCGCCTGGTGCTGACGTTGAGCTGATGCGATTCGGAAGATTATACTATGATTGACATATCTGAAATAGACGAAAACGGACTGGAAGATATTCTCAGCGAACCGGCGGAGGCAACAAAGAAAATCGTCGCCGGCCTGAACGGTGACATTGTCGTACTTGGTGCCGGCGGAAAAATGGGACCGACGCTGGCGATGATGCTTAAAAAGGCATCGCCCGGCAAGAGAGTCTACGCCGTCTCGCGATTCAGCGACAAAGCGGTCCGCAGAAGGATCGAGCGGGTACAAATCGAAACCATCGAGGCCGACCTGCTCGATGAATCACAATATCTCAAGCTGCCCGACGTGGAAAACGTTTTCTACCTGGCCGGCATGAAGTTCGGCTCGACCGGCAACCAGCCGCTAACGTGGGCAATGAACAGTTTTCTGCCGACGCTCGTGGCACGGCATTATAAGGACTCGCGAATCGTGGCTTATTCGACCGGCAACGTTTATCCCCTGGTTGATACGGCAAGCGCAGGAGCAACCGAACAAACCACGCCCGAACCGATAGGCGAATACGCCCAGTCGTGTCTCGGCAGAGAAAGAATGTTCGAGTATTTCTCGCAGCTTTACAAGACGCCCGTGACACTTATCCGGCTCAACTACGCCAACGAGCCTCGGTACGGCATTATTGTCGATCTGACCTTCAAGATTTTGAACGATGAGCCGATCGATCTAACGATGGGCGCGGTGAACCTAATCTGGCAGCGGGACGCCAACGATTATATCATCCGAGCGATAACTCTTGCCGAATCACCGCCGGCAGTGCTGAATGTCACCGGGCCGGACACGGTCCCAATCCGTACGCTCGGCGAACAAATCAGCAGGACACTCGGTAGAAAGCCGACGTTCGTCTCCCGGGAGGCTCCATCCGCCCTGCTCTCGGATGCATCCTATGCCTTAAGCAAGTTCGGGCCTCCACAGACAACGCTCGAGCAGATGGTCTCCATGATCGCAAAATGGGTAGCCGCAGGAAATAAAACGCTGAACAAGCCGACCAAATACGACATACGTGACGGCAAATTTTAGTATCGTAAGGCGTCCCAAAGGGAGGAAATTACTTATGGTTGATTCACTTATTATCAATCGGCTCCGATCAGGTTGTGTGATTCCAGCCCATCCGCTGGCTTTGCAGAGTAACAATCAAATTGATGAGCGTCACCAGAGGGCACTTACGCGCTACTACCTTGCGGCCGGGGCCGGCGGCCTGGCGGTCGGCGTCCATACAACACAATTTGCCATCCACGAGCCGAAGATCGGTTTGTATCGTCCCGTACTGGAACTGGCAATTGAGACGGCAATGCAATACGCCTCATCCACTGCGGCTGTTGAGCCGATAATGATTGCCGGGATCGTGGGCGATACGAAGCAGGCACTGGAGGAAGCTCATGTGGCACGGCAGCTCGGCTATCATCTCGGGTTGCTTTCATTGACGGCACTTAAGGGAAAGTCCATCGACGAATTAATAGACCACAGCCGCCAGGTGGCTGAGGTAATTCCAATTATGGGATTCTACCTGCAGCAAACAATCAGCAAAATGACGCTGCCCGCCGAGTTCTGGCAAAAGTTCGTAACGATACCGAACGTCCTCGCCATAAAAATCGCCCCGTTCAACAGGTACCAGACGCTGGACGTGCTCGAAGCCGTTGCCCATTCCGGTAGGTCCGCCGAAATCGCATTATATACCGGCAACGACGATAACATCATCATCGACCTGCTCACACGGCACGAATTTACCATTGACGGCCGGGCCGTCTCGCTCCGCATTGTCGGCGGCCTGCTGGGACAATGGGCTTGCTGGACGAAAAAAGCCGTCGAACATCTGGCTCACATTCGGGCAATTCACGAAAACAACATGCCGGTCCCACCCAAACTTGTCACATTGGCCGGCCAATTGACGCTTGCTAACAAGGCAATCTTCGACGCCGAAAATAACTTCCAGGGCTGCATTCCGGGAATCTCACATGTATTAAAGCGGCAGGGACTTTTGCAGGAAATCAATACACTTGATTCCGATGAAAGGCTCTCCCTGGGACAAGCAGAAAAAATCGACCGGATTATCCACGATTATCCACATCTTACCGACGATGATTTCGTCAAAGAGAACCTCCACGAATGGCTCTCATCCTGAAAGGTCCAAATGCATAAACGAATCCATCCAAAAATTGAATCTCAGACTGGTAATTACACATTAACTCTTCAGGCAACGATTTTACGACCGGTATGTATCCTGGTTTTATTGACGTGCATTGCTCTTCCATGCCACGCCGCCCAGCGGTCGGCCATCGGCACCAGCAGCGCCGACGCGGTGCTCGCCGAGTACTTCCGAGCCGAGACGGCCAGGCTCCGCGACCGATGCCTGACCGGCGTCAAATCGCTCGAAGACTGGCAGGCAAAGCGAAAGGTCTATCGGGAGCAACTGTTCGAGATGCTCGGCCTTATGCCCCTTCCCGAAAAGACGGACCTCAAACCGGTAATCACCGGCAAAATCGACCACGAGCTGTTCACCGTCGAAAATATCCACTTTCAATCCAGTCCCGGCCTCTATGTCACGGGGAATCTTTATATTCCCAAAGGTCTCGAAAAACCCGCCCCGGCGATTCTTTACGTATGCGGTCACGGACGCATCAAGAAGGACGGCGTCAGCTACGGCAACAAAGCATCATATCAGCACCATCCAGCATGGTTCGCACGGCACGGATATGTCTGCCTGATCATCGATACCCTGCAATTAGGCGAAATCGAAGGGATTCATCACGGCACGTATCGATATAAAATGTGGTGGTGGAACAGCCGCGGCTATACGTCCGCAGGAGCCGAGGCGTGGAACTGCATCCGCGCCCTGGACTATCTCCAGACACGCAAAGAAGTGGACGCCAGCCGGTTCGGCGTCACCGGGCGCTCGGGCGGCGGTGCTTATAGCTGGTGGATATCGGCGCTCGACGACCGCATCAAAGCAGCCGTCCCGGTCGCCGGAATAACCGACCTTCAAAACCACGTCGTTGACGGCTGTGTCGAGGGCCACTGCGACTGCATGTACATAGTCAACACATTCGGCTGGGATTATCCGCTTGTGGCGGCGCTGGTAGCGCCGCGGCCGCTGCTTATCTCCAACAGCGACAAAGACACAATCTTCCCGCTGGATGGCGTGGCTCGCGTTCATCAGAAGGTTCGGAATATCTACCGGCTATACGGCGCCGAGAAGAACCTCGGTCTGAACATTACCGAGGGCCCGCACAAGGATACGCAGGAGCTGCGCATCCACGCTTTCGTGTGGTTTAACCGTTTCCTCAAAGACGAAAATCCCCTTATCGACAAGCCGGCCGTCAAGTTTTTCCAGCCTGAGCAGCTCAAGGTCTTCAAAGAGCTACCTGCCGACGAGATAAATACGCGGATCCACGAATCGTTCGTACCCAAGAGCCCGGAACCATCCGTGCCGCAATCCTCGGAGGACTGGGCAAAACAGCGGCAGGAACTACTCGAAACGCTTCGGGAAAAATCATTCGCCGGCTGGCCGACTCAAGAGCAGGCCGGCCCACTCAATATCAGGCGGGTGTTCTCCGCCGAACGGCACGGCGTTCGTTTGAGCGCCCTGGACTTCACGAGTCAGCCACATGTCCAACTGCGTTTATATTTAGCTCATCGGCCCGGAATCGACCGACCCGATAAAATCGTGCTGAACGTACTGAACGCTCAGGAATGGACCAGGTGGCTGGCCGCCATGCGCTTCGGTTTTGCCAACGAGCTCAAAGACGAGGCATTGCCCTCCATAGGACACCTTGCGGCGGATCCGAACGAAAATGCCTTCGAAAACATTCAAAATAAACTTAAGAGCAGCAAGTCGGTACTGGCGTACGTGGCCCCGCGCGGGATCGGATTGACGGCGTGGAATCCGGACGAGCGCAAGCAAACACAAATCCGCCGGCGGTTCATGCTGCTCGGCCAGACACTCGACGGCATGCGGGTATGGGACGTCCGCCGGGCAATTCAGGCCCTGCGCCGGGTCGATTGGCTCGATGATGCGCCGGTCGCCCTTACGGCCCAGCACCGGATGGCCGGTATCGTGCTTTATGCGTCATTATTCGAGCCCGACATAGACCGAATCGATTTGCGGCATCTGCCCGACTCGCACCATGATGGCCCGATCTTCCTCAACGTGCTTCGTTATATGGACTTGCCGCAGGCCGTGACGATGGCGGCCGAACGCAGCCGGGTACGGCTCTATCAGGAAAATGACTCCGGCTGGCGGTTCCCGAAGACCGTCGCAGAGAAACTACGCTGGCCTGAGCAACAATTCCGGCTCTATACGATCCCGACCGATAATTAATCCGACGCGGATAGAATTTAAGCGGTTACATGGTGATAAGTACGCAATTCTCGATTTTTTGCTTAATCCGACCCAGACTTTTTCCGATACAATTTGCTAACGCAAAAAGAGTTTGCCACAGTGGGATATGGCAAACGACGTGGCGTATGCCACTGTCGCCCCACGTGGTGTTCCGATTACATCAAAAGAGAGAGTTGAAAATGAGCATCAGAAATCTATCTGAAGACGTCATACTTGTTGAAGTGCCTTCCGACGGTTCGAGGAGGGCGGATGATCTTAAAAATATTAACGAAATCATAAGTAAAAAATCCGCCCACGACGTCATAATAGATTTTTCAAAAGCTGAGATAATAAACTCATGGAACATCAGTAATCTCCTGATATTGCGGAGCATGTTACAGGATGCCGGGCGGCAGCTTATCCTCTGCAGTGTGAGTACCGTGACAAAGTGTATTTTTGTGGTCGCCGGTCTTAGTGAGATGTTCGTTTTTCTCGATGACAAACCCGCCGCCCTGGAAGCTATCCGGAAAAAGGATTCGCCGATAACCACCCATCTTGATTAGTCCTTCGACTTCGCTCAGGGTGAAGATATTCTTCATGCCTCCACCTTGGGTGTAAACTGTATTCTTGTATTTTACCTTTTAACTTTTTACTTTTTACTCAAACTGACCTATCGATCTGTCATCCCTGCGAAAGCAGGGATCCACAAACGTAATGAGCATAATGGATTCCCGCTTTCGCGGGAATGACAATTTGTGTTATAGTGTTATCACTGAAGGATTTACCATTTGACTCTTTTCAAAAACGGTCAGTTTGAGTTATTTCCTTACTTTCTGTATTGAGCCGCGTGCTTTGCACAAAGCCATCGATATGTATTATCCGGCATCTTCACCCTTCTAAGCTCGCCCCACTGACGGGCCTTATAATTCTTCGGCGCTATCTGCTCGAAAAGCTCCGCCAACTGCATCCGGACAATGCGTTTTTCATCGTCCCCGCTCGACTGCCTAAAATCGCGAATCCTGCCCATCCGCTCCATCTTCTCGACTGTTTCGGCCGCATCGACACTTATATCCGACTCCGCGCCGCTTTCAAGCTCCAGATGATCCGCCAGCTCCTTCATGAACTCAACCTCGTTCTTCATTGCCTCGAACAATTTCGGATCAACCGCTAAAGGCAGCCCTGCGCACCCAATTTTAATTCCCGCCGAAAGCACCTTGATACCTACGGCCAGCTTCGGCGCCGTTTTCTGCCACCATTGCCTCGGCTTTTTAAGTGGCAAGCTAAAGCTCACCGGATGCACGCCGCCCGCATATTCACAATATGGTATTACGTTGTACTCATTGTTAAACCAATTCTTCGGATTGAATGCGCTGCCATCAACAGGCACAATCGAGACAACCGCCGGCGCTGAATTGAAATCTCTATTGTCCAGTATCTCATCGAACTTATCTAGATAGTCACGCCATTGGAGTGCCACTCGCTGCACTATCTCCGGTGCCAATTCTGTCTGCTGCTGACGAATCGTAAACACCTGATCGTATATTTTGTCAATCCAGACCAGAGCAGATTTTATGTCTCCGATCAGATTCTCCGCCCACTTGGGTTTTTTAGCCAGTTCTTCTCTAAGCTCTTTTACCGTCAGTGCATCCTCACCGAAGCTGCTGAATCCGAATACGAGCCTCTTCGGGTCCACGACATGCCAGCCCCTTTCGCAATCAATTTCGTTGTTCCTCGATAACGCGAATAAAATCCTTCGTTCCGCATGGGTTCCTTCGCACTCCTGTTCACTTGTTTTTTCGAACTTCATGCAGCCGTACCTGCGTTCGATCTTGAGCCCCTCAAAGAAACCAAAGACCGCCTTGGCGCACGCGTGCAACTGCTCGATCATATTCTGTGGAAACGCCGCACGCACCCGGATGCTCATAACACGTTCGACCTCATCGAATTCGCAAAGGGCTTCACTTGTATGCTCGCCTTGCCCAGTCCGAAGAAAGACGCCGTTCTGCCAGTAAACACCTTTTGGCATCAGGCTTGTCTTTGCAATCATGTAATGTGTTTTGACGATGAAGCGGCTCATAATTCCCTTTGGCGGCCGCGCGCTCAGACGATATTCGATGCGTCTTTCCTTTGTGCCTGGTATATCGCTCCATGGTATCTCCGGCCGGGCGTCCCCGAATCGAAGCGGCACCAGACTACCGGCCGCATCCTCCATGTCATAGCAAAGCTCGAATTCCTTCATACAACTGTGAAACGTCGGATACAGCCCCGGATATTCCTTGTCCCATATCGAGCGCATCCTCTCGCACGTGATTTCACCCTTGTCGTCGTCTAATCGCTTATCTTCCATTACCAGGCTGATGGCTTTTGTCAGCCACTGCGGATTGAGCACCACGAAATCCCCAAGCTCCGTAGATTCCTTAAATTGTGTTATCACTCCGAGCGTAGCCATCTGCCCGGCCACAGTCTCAAAACTCGTCTCGCTTATTCCACTGTCATCAAATATCTCATAAAGCTCCGTGCGTGCGATCTGTGCGTCGGTTTCGGCTTGGCTGCGTATTTTGTCCTCAGCCTTCTCATAGTTGACGGGCCAATCCGTCCCCATCACGTCCATATCCGCCGACGCAGATTGAATCTCCGCTGCCAAATCTTCGATGCCCTTCTCTGATTCACACCCGACGGCAAAATACCACTTCTCGCCCCGGAGCAAATCTCCATAGTTGGCTTTTAGCTTATCTAAAGGCCACGATGGTGTCGTGTTCTCACATTCGCTCGCTACCAGTATTACCCGGTTGCCGGGAGCACGGGAGCGAATCGTATCCAGCCAGTATTCGGCCCGCTCTATCTTGAACTGCCTTCGGCCGTTGATGACCAGAAGGCAAAGAGCGCCCGTTGTGAGGAAGAACTGGTGCGACTGATGGTTGATCTCCTGGCCCTCGAAATCCCAGATATTCAGCGTAATGTCCGTTTGACCGTCGCCGGGAGTTTTCGGATTCGAGAACGTCCATTGCGCAACTTCTACTCCCTCGGTTCTGATTTGTTTCTTAAAGTCAAGCCCCCTCAGCGCTCGGGACACGCACGTCTTTCCTTCTCCACCATCACCGAGAATCAGCAACTTAGCCTCGTAGCGTTCTTTCCTGCCCTTGGCCAGTTCGCGCAGGTATGCCAATATTGCTTCCGTTCCCTGCTTTACGACCTCGGGCGGGGGGGATGTCAGGGCTTTGTTGCCGTCAAGTCTCAACTCATCGAGTTTTGTCAACTCTCCTAATTCGGCCGGGAGGCTTGTCAGTTGATTGCCGGACAAATAGAGCACCGTCAGGTTTGTCAATTTTCCTAATTCGGCCGGGATACTTGTCAGTTGATTGTTAGACAAGTCGAGCTTCGTCAGGTTTGTCAACCTTACTAATTCGGCCGGGAGGCTTGTCAGTTGATTGTTAGACAAGTCGAGCTTCGTCAGGTTTGCCAACTTGCCTAAATCGGCCGGGATGCTTGTCAGTTGATTGCCACATAATCGGAGTTCCATCAGACATGTCAATTGCCCCAACTCATTCGGAACACTTGTCAGTTGGTTTTGATCTAAACGGAGCCCCATCAGATTTGCCAACCGGCCCAACTCCCTTGGAACACTCGTTAGTTGATTATTGTGCAAATAGAGCACCTTCAAATTTGTCAACTGTCCCAACTCTCTATGAACACTTGTCAGTTTGTTGTTGCCCAAGAAGACGTTCACAAGCGTTGTCAACTGCCCCAATTCGGGCGGAATGCTTGTCAGTTGATTGTTGTTCAAATCGAGGTGCATGAGGTATGTCAATTTGCCCAGCTCCTTTGGAACACTCCTCAGTTCTTTTCCGCTCAGATCGAGATAGCTCAACCTCTCTCTTGCGGCCCGTTTGATGATTTGGATTAATTTGTTTTGGTTCATCTGGAGCCCTCGCGTTAGTGCCCTGAAAATCCACAAAAGCCTCGCACAAAACTGTTAATCCATTCTACTACTGAAATCAGGCCTTGTCATTTACTATTTTCTATACCTGAGGCATAAATTGACTATTTCTCTGCGTCCAACCGAATCTTTTGGTGGGGCACCTATGGCACAGGCAAGCCGCCACCCTACTTATCTGAACCTTTTGGTGGGGCACCTATGGCACAGGCAAGCCGCCACCCTACATATCTGGATGTATTTACGCAGCAGGCAATACGCAGCACGCAGTCCTTGGGACTCCTTACGGAGAACGAACAAAGGCCGCCATCTCAAGGAGAATTTTTTGGATTTCACTTGATATATAACATTTAATATGGTATAATACATAGTTAACATGATGTTTAGAATACAGAATACAGTTTACACCCAAGGTGGACACCGAATACAGAATTCAGAAAACGGGGATCAGGAAATCAGGGGGTAGGATCTCAGGTAAACAGGGTATCGTACCAATTGGATTTAATAAATGCGCCTTACGCGTCATTTCTGCCTATGGTACACCCAAGGTGGAACGCAGCGAAGCGGAGTCGAGAAATCTGATTTTTATAATAGATTTCTCCACTTCGGGCCACTTTGTGGCCCTCCGGTCGAAATGACAAAGGCACAGATTTTAATCATAATTGGTATCAGGATTGAATATCGAATATCGAAAGCCATAAAACAGTGTTAATCGGTGTAAATCCGTGTCTAACAGGATGCTATTTGAAAAAACAAAGCCAATTTGTTCGTTCCGCGTTCGGTGTTCTGCGTTCTGCGGGAAGGAAAATGACAAAAAAAAGCCCGAATCAGGTGTTTATTCGTGTTCACCCCATGAGATAGCTTATCCCTTAAGGGATAAAACCATTATCTCACGGGGTAAATTCGTGGTTAACTTGAAAAAACAAAGCCAATTTATTCGTGCTGCGTTCGGTGTTCTGCGTGCTGCGGAAAGGAAAAAGGCAAAAATAAGCCCGAATCAGGTGTTTATTCGTGTTCACCCCATGAGATAGCTTGTCCCTTAGGGGATAAAACCATTATCTCACAGGGTGAATTCGTGGTTAATTTGAAAAAACAAAGCCAATTTATTCGTGCCGCGTGCTGCGTGCTGCGTATTGCGTCATGGGAATTTGAAAAAACAAAGCCAATTTTATCGTTCAGTGTTCTGAGTTCTGCGTTCTGCGTAAAAATTTGAAAAAACAAACCCAATTTTCAAAGGAGCTAAATGGCGCAAGTATAGCAATATCAATTATTTAAGGTGATTTAAGCGGGCCGGGGATGTTAAAAAACAAACCCAATCAAAGCCAATTTGCTCGTTCCGCGTTCGGCGTTCTGCGTACTCCTTGGGAGTCCTTACGGACTGCGGAAAGGAATTTGAAAAAACAAAGCCAATTTGCTCGTATTGCGGGCTGTCTGCAGATTGCAAAACGGGCTTTTAATTGGCCCCAATTAAATCCCGGAGATGCTCACGGACGTATTTCACGGCGTGGTCGAAAATGGTCGTCCCATCCGGCTCAAGTCCGGCTCCGAGCCGGGACCAGTGCGGGTGCTGAGTCGGCCTTACGAACCGCTCCGGGTGCGGCATCATTCCGAGGACCCTGCCGGTCGCATCCGTCAGGCCCGCAATCGAGTCCATCGAGCCGTTGGGATTGACGGGGTAGTCGCCTTCTTTGCCGTCTTTATCGACATACTTGAACGCGATGTGCCCGCCGGACCTTAACGAGTCCAGCGTCGCTTCGTCTTTGGTGACAACTTTGCCTTCGCCGTGTGCAATCGGCAGATAAATTCGCCGGCCGGGCTCTATGAAAACGCACCTGTCGCTTTGGGGAGCGAGGTAGACCCACCTGTCCTCGAATTTTCCGCTGTCGTTATTGGTGATAGTCACGTCCGCCTGGCGCATGGCCGGTGACGTGTCGAGGTATGTGTCGCGGGCATCCTGCCCGCGATTCGAGGGCGGGACGCCCTCGACACGACCTGCGACACGCCCGCCGGGAAGGATACCAGTTTTGACCAGCACCTGGAAACCGTTGCAGATACCGAGCACAAGCTTGCCGTCGTCGATGAATTTCCTGATCGGCTCGAAGAGATGATGAACAATCTGGTTCGCAAGGATTTTGCCGGCGGCCACGTCGTCGCCGTAGCTGAAGCCGCCGGGAAATACGATGATCTGGAACTCGTCCAGCAGTGATTTGTCCTCGATTATCCTGTTTATGTGGACACGCCGGGCATCGGCTCCGGCCAGCTCCAGCGCACAGGCGGTCTCCATGTCACAGTTGATTCCCGCCGCCCGCAAAACGATTGCCTTTACTTCTCTCATCTTTTGCCTTCTTTCGATTCTCGATTCCGGATACTGGATTCTCGACGCGTATCGAGTATCAAGCATCGAGTATCCAGTATCGAGTTTTTGGTTACCAGTCAAACGTTTTTTGCCATGCCTGCTTTAGTGAGTCTATGTCCGATTCGATAACCGCCGTACCGTCTTCCGCTTTTACGAGAAGCATATTGTTATCCGTCACCTTCCCGATCTGGCCGAACGGAAGGTTCAACATCAGCCTGGCAAAAGCATCGTAATTCTCCGGCTCGACTTCCACTATGTAGCGAGAGTTCGATTCGCTGAATAACTGCGAATCGGCCCGGCAGCAGTCTTTGCTTCTCGGC
>Ga0209121_10004695_pt1 | contig 12647 bp, 10 predicted proteins | sample Cruoilmetagenom3_FD_187292 | JGI IMG/M metagenome (GOLD analysis project Ga0209121, IMG submission 187292) | Oil polluted marine microbial communities from Coal Oil Point, Santa Barbara, California, USA - Sample 3 (SPAdes) (version 2) | ecosystem: Environmental > Aquatic > Marine > Oil seeps ... | reverse complement strand
TTTTTCGTTATCTCTACGATCCACCTCTAATTTTTGACCTCTAGTTTTTCCACCATAAAATTTTCCCCATATCCGAATAAAATCTTCTTCTTTTATTCCACAATAATAACATTTCTTTCCATCTCGCCTATAAAGTCTGTCCCGGAGTTTATCTTTTTCTTTTCTATTTATTTTTATCATTATCTCACCTTTTCACATAATAAATTTTGATATATCATGCACAGATATTTTTTAAAATCCTTCAAAAGAGCATCTGGGAGCAAATCTTTATTATTTAAAAATAGTATAATTAACTGGCAATAATAAAGATTTGCTCCCTTAATATTTCTTAAACCTAATTTTACTGATATATATCAATTAGTTCTTTTAAAACTAAACTTCTAATATTGGAATATTCTTCTTTTATTTCAAAATCATCATCTGGTTTGTAATAAATATAGATTTCATTATTTTTTAAATACTTTTTCACTAATTGATTATTTTTGTATATATTAATATTCTCAATTAAGTTCACTAACCTCTGTATAGAATAGTCATGATTTTTTTTAGCTTTATCCAAAACCTTTTTACGTAAGTTGCAGTTATTAGATGTGAGAGAGATAAAAAATAAATATTTTCTAACTAAGAAATCATCTTCGTTTGATCTTATATAGTGTTTTGCAATAATATCAATGTTTGAACTATCAAATTTATAAACTAATAAACATGATAAGGCTCTTGCATAATCAGAAAGTGATAAATAATTATTTTTTTTGAATAATATATCATTCCCTAATTCTTTAAGTTTACATTTGATTGTTTCATCAAAGCATTTTGTCGGTATTAATAACATGGTTTCAATCAAATTAGATTCTACCGCGGGGTATAAATTTTCATCTGAATAAAGATACTTAATTAATTTTGTAATTGTATTATTAAAATTAGAGCAATTCCTACACCTAATTAAATATTTTCCTATCTTGATATCAGAAAATAAAATGGGGTATTTAATTATGTGATTAGAAAACTCTTGCATAAGAAAATCAGATTTAGCGTACATACTAATAGTATAAAATCTTTTTAAAATTTTTATCCAATTTTTATATGACTCTTTTTTCTTTTCCTTAAGATCTTTATAATAATTTTGGATTTCTAATATTTCGTTATCAATACTTTTATATTTTTTTAACCTTTCAATTATTTTTTCCTCTAATAAAGTTAGTTGATCGTTTTCTTCGAAAAATAGTTCTTTTTTAGCTTTATCACTTTTAGTTATCATTGTTTTTTCGATACTTGATACGAGATTTAATTTTCTTAATGATTCAGTAATTCTTTTAAGGGCCTTTCTTCCAGTTACTTCATCGTTAACAGTAATAGACATATCATCAACAAAACGATAATATTCTGCATCATGTTTTTTGCAAAATTTAGCCATATCATCGTCATGAGGATGAAGAAAATAATAAGCTAAGATTCTTGAACAATTAATATCTTCCTGTGGTAAACCATTATAAGTATTTACTTCGTATTTGTATCTTATATGAATATTTTCTAAAAGATAAAATAATAAATTTATAATCGTTTTCTTACCCTGTATATCACTACGAATTGCATCTTTTAACACTAAAATGTTAATATTTTCAAAATATGAAGCAATGTCAGTTATAACTAAATATTTTTTCTCCTTTAAACTTTCTCTTAAATTATCCTGGTGCTCTTTCCAATCTTCAAACCACTTTTCATAATAGCCCCCATCATTAATGGGATTTGCATTTCCAGTTATTTTAATACCCCCTCTTATATTTTTTTGTCTAGTTTTTTTCAGAAGGTCATCTTCTATTTGTTCGATACAAAATCTATAGATTAATGCATCTTTAATATCTAAGATAACGGTCGGGCGATTAATACCTTTAACTTTCGCAGATAGATGTGTATAGGGATACTTAGGTTTATATTTATTATCTTTAATTTCATAAATAATATCATTAAGATTAGATGTTAGTTCGAGTTCAAAGTCTATATAATCTAAAGGATCTCGTACAATTAGAGATGAAAATCCTTTTGTGGATTTTTTCAAACGTTTAAATGCTTTTTTAAGACTTTCTTTATTTATTGTATCCATCAATTCCTCCTTTTAAAACACACTACCGAGCTATCGAAGCCAAACTTTTATATTGACAAATTATATTTAATTTTTCTAACTAAATCCTGCAAATTATAATTATTAAACATTTTTTCAAGCATTTTCTTCCTATGCTAAAAGTACTAAATGCAATCCCATGAGTTCTCTAATTTCACAACCTTTGAAACCAGTATAAGCATAATGGGATAACATTTTTATTAGTTAAGATTATTCTATTTCCCCCCTAGAGACAATATGATATATTTATCTTTAAATTTAATTCTTAATGCTCATGACAAAAGCCATAAAATAAAATATAATTTTAAAAATTATTTAATTGTCAATAATAAAGACTCCACTTGTTATTTTATTTACATCTTTTCCTCTGTTTTTACTCTTTATTTGTCATTTCCCACAACATTTTTTATATTTCAGCCCACTACCACAGGGACATGGATCATTTCGTCCAATCCTTAGACCTTTTTTCTTAAACTCAGCCATTTTCAAAGCCTTATATTTATCCAATTGTATCTCCATAGCTGAATCATACTCCCATTTCTTATTATAAATCCTAAAATCTAAAAACCGCTCACTTTTCTTATCTACATATACAGTTATAAGAATCCATTCCTCAAATTTTGTTCGATACATCTTCAATCTGCAATGGCGGTCAAGTCTATCCCAAGACTCGGGTTTTCTATTTTTGCTGACCAAGAACATTAACCCCATTTTAGGCTCATTAAAAAACATCGTAAAATTACCATCATGATTATCTCTTTTTGAGATGTTTAATACTTTATTTAAATTATCTAAAATTGCTTTTTGGACCTTTCTATCACAATTGAGTAAAGTTGTTGTAACTTTTGTAAAACGGTCTTTACCTGTAGATTCTAATTCGGTTATAAGATTCTTATATTCTTCTGAAATTCTTAATCTTGGTTTTTTGCCACTTGAAACCCTTCCATCAACATAATCATAATACCTATCCAAATTTTCTGTATAAGCACTGGGAATATATCTATCAAGAGTTTTCAAAATTCCATCTTCAAAATAAAGACCCTCACGAAAATAAACCATTAAAAAATCTAACTCATCCGTTGTATAAAACTGTGGATAATCATTTACTTTAATTCTTCTCTGCAAAAAGTGTAAGAATTCAGAAGGAAACTCGATTAACTCAGATATGACCCTTAAATCATTTATGAAGACTGACCAAGGCCATTCTTTTCCTTCAACAAGATTAAGACTTCTTAGGGAGTTCAACCGAGTAGAGAGGTGGGCAAGATTTTGAAGAGTTATATTAAAAAGATATATATTTTTATATTTCTCCTTATCCTTTAAAATTACAGCTATTGAACCATCTTTATATTCGAATACAGGTTCAGGAGTATCATTTATATACCGTTTTGTACGCAAAGCTTGTTTATAAGCACTATCTATAAGCTTGGTCACCTCTTGCTTCATTCTTTCTAAGCTGCCACGTTTTGCCGATGTAGAATATTTTCCTGCTTTTGCTTCGATGATAAACAAATTCTCATCGTATAATATTAAACCATCGGTTTCTGGCCGCTTTTTTACTCCATTTTCTGTTATGGAATAAAATAAATTTTCAAATACTTTTGCTCCAGGAAGAATTTTCTTCAAGTATTCAAGAGCCTTATTCTCAAGATATTCCGCACGCTTTTTTTGATAAGTACTCTGATAATAGCTATTATCTTTATCCTGAATCCAACCTTCTAAAATATTAACTGTATTCCTAAATAAAACTTGTGGAGAAAAACAATAATATTTACCGTTATTTTCTATAAGCGGTCTATAATAAATAATTGTGTCATTTATAGGCCAATAAGGGTACTGTTTCAATGTTGCAAATGGAGAATTGTCCCCAAAGCTAGAGCTTAATAATTTAAGTAAATCTAAAGGTATGTTTTTATTTGGGCTAATTTCAAACGGGTTCCTGTCGATGTTATATTTAATTTCATCAATTTTTTTCTTTTTTTCCTGGACATTTGGTAGAGCAAAAAATCTATTATAACAATCATCATTTGATGAAAAACTATCCTGGCCTTCCTTGTTTACAAATTCTTCAAACAATTCATTTAGCTCGTTTTGCAGGTAAATAATTTCGGTCTGTTGTCGTAAATTATTTTGTAATTGTTCTCTTATTTCTTGAATAGCTGAGATAACTTGACCAGAATTAAAGCCATAATGTTTTTTAAGGAATAAATCATGGCTTTTAAAAATATCTCTCACCATATCCAGATGATGCTCTAGAAAGCTATCACCACGCTCAAATAAATACCTTTGTATCAATGTAAACCTTAATTCTTCTTCAATCTTATTCCATTTGCCTTCTATATCTTCAGTTCCGAAATACCACAAAACATCATTAAAAATTTTTGTTAGCAAACCATTAAACCTATCAATTACCTCTTTAGTGGCAGAAGGCAGCTTTTCTTTACGCTTTTGACTTAAAACAAGACTTTGAGCATATTCAACGTAACATTCATTCCTTTCGTGAGTAACTTCTTTATAATGCTCTTCAGGGTCAGCAAAAAGATTCTTGATTGAGGCACTCGCTAAAAGTTCAAGAGGCTCAAATTGTCTGATTAAAGATAATACTTCGTCAATTTTTCTATCAATCGCTTTCTTAAATTTTGGACGTTCGTCCTTAATTCTTCCTTTAAACTTTTCAAACTGACCTGGTTCCCAATTAGAACTTACTTTAACAACCCGTCCTATACGCTCCACTTTAACAGGACCATAAGTATATCCCTCATAATTAGTTGGATTAATTTTGATTTTTTTCTTTTTACCCATATTGCTTTTTCCTAACTTTTTGCTTATATATAAAAAATAATTTTTTTCCTTTACTAAGATAGAAACTATTAAGGCTATTTTTCTGCTTATATTTTTTTACAATAACAAAACTCTCTTTCAAATCAGTAAGCTCTTTAATTCCACAATTTTATAAATCAACTTAAACATGACAATCTAATATTTTCATTAATTAATTTTCCTAGTTATTAATAACGTAATTTCAAACTTTAAATCATAAAAAAGCTAACGAATTATTTACCTAGTACAACCGCCCACTGATTCATCTAAATTATAATAATCTTCTCAATTTAACCATTTTTTGATTTTATAGGTTTGGCCCAAAAAATATCCAAACTTGTATGAAATTCGTTAGGAGGAATCCCATATTCACTTTTTAAATTAAGTGCATTTGAATGAATCTTTATTGCCATTGAACTACCATCATAAAAGTTAAATATTATTGCCTCAGCTTCATGGCAATCCTTATACTTTTCAACTTCTCCAAATTCGACTGATTTTACTTTTTTATTCTCAATTTTTTTTAAATCATCTAATTTAAAAGCTGGCCGTGGTGGGCCTACAATTTTAGGAAAATTTTTCATAGAATCCTCACTTCCTTTACAAGATTTTGCATCAATATTGAAAATTTCCTCAAGCCATAATAATAATTCATCCAAACAATTTGCTATCTTTTTTAAATCTAAATCAAATCTATCAAATGCATTTAATCTTTTAATATTTTCAGAAGGTGTTTTGTGAATTTTTGATCTTCTATCTCTCAATTCTTTTAATTGGGTATGAATCTTGCCAATCAACTTTTCTGGTAATATTTCTTTTAAGCTATTTAATGTTTTGCTTTCATCACTTAGTTTCTTGTTTAATAATTTTGCTAATTCAATAATTGCATTTTTATTTAATCCATCAATAACCAACCTATACAATTCTAAATTTGCTTTTTTATATTCTTCTTCGTTTTCTGCTTTTGGATAATTTAATAATATACTTCTACGGCATTTAAATAATGGAATGCCAGTTTTATATTTCGTTAAAGCCGAAATTAAATCTAATCTATTTTCAATTTCTTTCCTTGAGCCATCTTTAACATCCCAAGAGCCTAAAATATACCGCTTTACCCACCTATTAAAATAATCATCTTCTTCTTTAAATTGTCGCTCATTTATAATATAACCTTTCCATCTTTTAAGGTCTTTTCTTGAAGTATTTTTTAAAAAAGTAGGTCCAAAAACCACTATACAAACCTCACCATTTTTTAACTTCCGAAAGCCAAATTTGATTTCTATATAGGGATATTTATCGCTATCATCTTCTTTCCAATTTTGTGAAATCCTTATTTCACCACCAATTTCATCTTCAATAACTTTATATACATGAGAATTATCTCGATAATAGTTTAAAACTGATCTATCAAAATATATAAGATATTTTTCATAATCATTACTTTCCATAGAATTCACCCACCCTTAGTTTGCAACTATTTCTTTTTTAAACATTATTTTGTAAAAGAATTAAAGGTTCATATATTAAATTTTTCTACAGTTTAATTTGACATAACAGAATCCTGAAATGATATTTTTATCTTAAATATCTGGCTAAAAATTTTATACTCTACCCTTACATATTCCCTTCCCAACACCTTCTTTAAGTATACAAACCCCTTCTTCTCCTACACACTTTGCAGTATATCCACAACTCAACAAGGCTACCGGACAATATTTGTCTTCGCTCGGGATACAGACTAACTTAACACCCTTTTGACCAAAAGGACAAACATTACATAGTTTCTTGCTACACATCCTGGGAACGAAGTCAAAAGTAATATCAAATTGTTCCGGATAAAAATCATTAATTTCTCCAGAAATTTTTAATTGCTTATAAATATCTCTGATAATTTCAGGCATCCCCCAAGTCTTTGGAATACTATCGATATCTAATATTTTGGCAAATAAATTATTTTTAATTAGTGGGTTATTATTCCAAACATCTCCCGGCAACTCTATCTGTTCCATTGGTAAACTATCCCATATACTAATTAAATTACTTGCTTCCATACCTGTAACTTCTCTTATTGCTTCGCTAAATACTTTATGATATAAACCCTTCTTGTAGTCCCTAATACAACACCATAACCTTTTCTTCCCAGAAGTGCTATTCTTTTTAAAATATTCTACTTTTTTTTCGAATTCCCGCTCATCATTTAAAATCCGTAAAGTTTCTTTAAAATTTGCTTTTTTACCATCTAATTGATAGGTCAATAAATGTAAGCTACAGACGATTCTTATCAGAAGGTCCTCCCTGTCTTTAAATCTTTTAATAATATCTACAATAAAATTTATAATATTTCTTTCATAATGATCCAATACTTCTAAAGTATTTAAAATATTCTGATAATCATCGGTAATATAGCGGGAGGCGAAAGTAATGTTATCTGAAGATTTAAATCTAAATCTTATTTTATCTTTATCAGAATACTTCTCGTAATATTTTTCAATTATTTGCTGAGGCAATAATTTGCTTCTTTTATATTCATATACCAACTCAGAGAAAACATATCCGCCTTTATCCCAAACAACTTCGAAGGGCATTTGTCTATCTGTAATGTAGCAAATCCAGTGAGTAAGTATTTTTTCAGAATTTGAAAGATCTTCTCTAAAAAAATTAATAAAATTATAATTATCTTCAGTATTCCATCGTCTATCATCTACCCAGGAAATAACTTTGCATATTTGAATAAAAGAATCTTTATCTTTTATTTTTAGCAATTTATCGCCTTCTTTATATTTTTTATTATTATGAATAACGGCAGACCTTATTTATTTTAAGCTTGACTCTTATTTTCTTTAACCACCCTGCAACATCTTACAAATTTAATGTAATAATTACAGGGTTATGATCACTGAATTTACGAACTTTGTCATTTTTTACAACTTCACAATTTATTAATTTTTTTGAGATTGATTTACTAATAAAAAAATAATCATTTTGCCATTTCACTTTGCTTCTATGGTGTCTGAGAGTTTGAACGGGAAATTTTTTATTTGATAATTTGAAACAATCATTCAAATTGAAATCTTCAAGCCTACTAAAAAAGATCTTATGAGAATCATTCTTTTGTATTGGGTCTAATTGTACGCTGGCATTTAAATCTCCACCCAGAACGATATTCCTTTTACCGTCTAGATGACCGTTAAATATACAAGTTAAATCTGAAAGCATTCTATGAAGATTTGTTATAGAATAACCTTTTGTAGGACCATTATTTTCCATAAGGCCATATAATGAGATAAAGGTTACTCTTTTATCCTCTATGTTAGTATTGGCAATTGAAAAAGCATCTTTAAATTCTGTTTTTATAATTTCTTCAGTTAGTTTATATTTTTTACTATATACACCTGAACCCCAAGGACGATTGCCGCCAATCTTATTCCAGACAAGATGTTCCTTATCATCTTCAATTACCTTTGAAGGTTTAGCTTCTTGAAAAAAAATAATATCTGCTTCAATTTCTTTTAAATAATACTCCCATGCTTCTTTAAAATATTTTTTATATTGCCAATAAGCCATATTCCAAGTTGCTATTTTTATTTTCATAATATATCTCCGGTGATATCGACGTTCTCAAATTATTGACCTGGCACATCTTCCCTTTACTTAATTTAAAAGTAAAATATTAATTATCCAAGAAAATGAGATATGTCTCTATTTCATTACTATTTTATTAATGGTGTCTTTATGATCAAACTTCACAACTTCTTATAATATTTTTATTGCGAATATGAAAAGTATTGCAGTTATAATATCTAAAGGTATCCAGGTACTTCGAGAAAGATATATAGGAGCTAAGGGGTTAAAAAGTATGGCGATAACTATAAATACTACTTTTACCCAGTCAATATTTTTTTCAAAAGCTTGAAATATCACTAAAATTGATGCAATACAAGTTATCCATCTTAGGATAGTATAGTAACCATAGGGCCATTCCGCCATTGCTCCAAATAACATAAAAATAGTTAAAATGATAAAATATTTTATAAAATTTGTTTCATCTTTTTGATGAATTATTGGCTGCTTATAATTTTTCATTTGCGTCCTTATATTACTTTTCTCATATCCAAGGAATTAATTTAACATATTATATTTTAATAGTGAATTTTCCCCTATCAATCCTTGGGTTGTTTTGATCTTCTTTTTGGTAATTCACTATTATATTTCTTCATCTTTGGTTAGTGTCCATATTATTTCTTCAAAATCACTATCGTTTTCAATCATATTTATCAAATATCCCATATAATTAAAATCATTCCATATAATATCCCATGTTTGAATATCTCTATCTACGTTGTGGTTCCAATCGGCGGAACCATTGTAAGTATTCCTTATTGTTTTTTTAAAACCTTTATCCATTAATTTATTCTTAGCTTCTGTGTTTATGATCCCTTTAACATGTAATATCATACAACCATCAACTCTAACTTCGCTAGCCAACTTTAGTTTGTCCAAATGTCTTCGGTATGAAAAATAAGCAATAGCCCAATAAAGAGCAATGATAATGTACACGCCTAATTGTGTTGGCTCGCCATCCTCGTCTATACCAATAACGGGATCCCACTTCACGACAAAATAAATCAAGATAGGGATAAGTAAAAATACGACAACGCCCACTATTATTCTTTTCGCATACCAAAATCTTTCCCCGCTATCATCTGCTGTTATCCAATCCCAAAAATTCGTTGCTTTCACTATTTTTAATCCCCCTTTTTATTATTTAATATCCCCCAAAATAGTCCAAATCTTCAATGTGTAATTGATTACACATTCCTTTTTATTTTATCCCCTTTAATCCATTCTTTTATTATTTCTCTCCTCTTTTCTTCTTAGAAAATAGGGAAATAGAGATCCGTCCATACTTATTAAATAAGAATCGTTTCGGATTTATTTTAATTCTTCAATTACTATTATCTTTCTTTTTACAAAGGTTTTAATACCCCATGCAATTATAATATGAACAATTAAATCAATAATAAGTACCATAATAAAATTAACCTTTATAAGATATAACCCCGCAAGAGAAAAGCCAAGGCTTAATCCTAAAAATAATGCAATTATTAAAATCTCTGGATATTTTATAGATTTCTTTCTCTTAAAAGTTTCCCAATTCAGGATTTCTTCCCCAAAGTCCTTATTTATCTTTTCCTCAAGCTCTTTACAGTATTCGCCTATTCTCATCATTCTTTGCTCTTCTCCAAGCCACACATACAATATAGTTATACAAAAAGCAGGTACAAAAGCAACCCACAGTATTGATATTATCTTTACTATAAGGTCAGATAATTTTCCATTCGCTATCGCGATCATTGTTCCTGAAATTATTATACCAATCGTTGCGAGCGCCATGAAGATTAGATTATAGCGAATACCTGGAGAAGTGCTCGTAGAGTAAGTTTTAAGTATTTCGTAATCCTTCATTATAATTTCAATTTTTTGTTTTTTCTGGTTACCCATAATTCTCTCCTTATGTTAAAATCTTATTTAACTTTGTGGTTCAATTAATCGTCTTATAATAATCCAAGTGAAAAAATTACTATGTATTCAATTTTTTTCACAATCTTATATGGGATCTGCACGCAAAACTTTTTATTAAATAAACCTCCAACCTAACTCCGTAAAAGCTAAATTGTGGCAAAGAACTGTAACCCATCACGTTACAGATTTTATTTATCATCCCTTTTATGAAAAGCGAGAAAAGTATTCAATATTCAAGATATTAAGCTATTACAACCGCCTTTATAATCTTTACGCCTTGCTAGTCTTGTTATGATTTTATTTTATCAAGAAGCCCTGCAATATCTTTTATTATAAATTCCTCTTCGTTAAATGTGAAATCTCCGACATTCATTAATCTTCCATTATATAGAAGCTGGAATATTATTCTTTCTATTTGATATAGAAAACATAATAAATCTTGAATTTCACCAATTTTTATTTTTCTAAATAATTCGTCTACACATTTTATTTCTTTAAATTCTTTATGAGCAAATATCTTATCTCTAATCGGTTTGCATCCCGAGTAGTACAGCTTTTGTTTTTTTGATACTTCACCTTTTAGTTTCAGAAAATCTTCTTTGTTTGGCTGATAAGATTTTTCTATATATCCATCAAGCCAGGGTAATTTATCTTCATCCGAACCTTTTATTTTTCTTTCTCGTAGTGCATCTTTACTAAATTGATCGGTGTTTTCAATACACGTCCTTAAAAATGTATGAACAGAAAATGTTCTTTCGTCTTTATCAAAAAGCCGAGCGATAGCACTAAAAAAAGCATTTTGCAGTGAATATAAAATAATGTTCCATGATAATGGATTCCTATTTAAGGCATGATGAACTTTCTTATCACCTGCTGCCATATTATGGATATTTTTCCAAGTATAGAAAGACCAACACGCAACATTAACCTCACTTTCAAATTCTTTGTATAGTTCCTCTATTTCTACCATATTTACTTTTTTAAGGCCATATGTTTATTTACAATACAAAATTATAATTCTTATTTTCTTAGCCCTTTGAATCTCCTTTTAAAATTATTTTGCCCTTTTTAATCCACTCTTTTATTATTTCTCCCTTCTTCGCTTTCATCGGGCTGTGGTCCTATAACCACAATAATTCCAGAGATTAACTTCATAACTTGATAATGTGTAGGAGTCTCCCCACCATCCCGTATAACAATTTACACAGGTTTCTATACTATCAAGAGCCGTAGAAACAGAGGAAACTAAACACGATACATCAATAATACCATATTTATCCATCGTAGAGCCCCAATACCAATCAGTGTCCGTATCTTTATATTCAAAAACAGTTAAGAGATGGCCTGAAGATTCATTAAGGAAAAATATGGGTACAGAATATACATTATAATCATGATAATGTAGAACATAACAGCTAAAAATACTAAAGTCGACACAATCTCCTTCTTTCCCAATATAAAATTCATAGGGGGTGTATGCGCCATCATGTTCTTTATAGTGGCAGGTTGATAAAAAATTAAGTAATTCTGAAGGAGTTTTTAATTTATCTAATAAAGATATGAATTGAGAATCATATTCATCCATCCCGCCATTATCTGGAATAATTGTTGGTGTTATTATCCAACTACAACCCACAAAAAATAAACAAAAAAATAGTGCAATTCCTAAAACAAATAATTTCTTCATAGTTACCTTTATTATATTAAAATTTATCAAATATTTTTTACTGTTGACTTTAAATATGACAGGTGACGGTTCTCTGTATTAAAATCAGCGCTTAATAAAATGCGTCAAAGGACCTTCCTCTGTCACATCCTTCCTAAACTACAATTATAAATTATCGTATATCTTCCATTTATTACCAATTTTCTGCAAATAATAAACCAAATAACCACTTTGATTATCATAATAATAATCTGCAGTTACGTACATAGTTAAGTGAAAAGAAGCATCAGCAAAATCTCCATAAATAGATACACTAATATTATCAATATAATTAGTTATAGTTATAACGCTATATAGTTAATACATGCTGTTAATGAAGGATTCCATAGTACAGGTGGCATAATATCTCTGTGACCCATAAACACAACAATTTTTTGCTTTACTCCAATTCTGCTCACTAATGGATAAAAAATATTCTTGTAAAACATTTTTTATTTTTGCTTCATCATTAGCGGGAGT
>Ga0209121_10004694_pt1 | contig 12648 bp, 10 predicted proteins | sample Cruoilmetagenom3_FD_187292 | JGI IMG/M metagenome (GOLD analysis project Ga0209121, IMG submission 187292) | Oil polluted marine microbial communities from Coal Oil Point, Santa Barbara, California, USA - Sample 3 (SPAdes) (version 2) | ecosystem: Environmental > Aquatic > Marine > Oil seeps ... | reverse complement strand
CCAACGTATGTTGCACCTGCTGTTCGAATCGCTTCTGGATTCAGGCAGTTGCGGCCGTCGTAGATCAGCGCGCTGGGTGCCATCGTGGAAACCAGCGCCTCCCAGTCGGCTTTGCAGATCTCCGGCCACTCGGTGGTGACGATGACCGCATCGGCTCCGGACACGGCTTTCTCAATGGAGTCCGCCAAGGCGAATGGCCCGGCCAAATCGGTTGGAATCGGGTTGAAGCCCGTGACATGAGCTCCCTCCGCCGCAAGCATGGAGATGATGTCAACAGCGGGCGCCTCGCGCGTGTCGTCGGTGTCCGGCTTGAAGGTCAATCCCAAGACTGCGACGCGTAGGCCGTCCAAGTCTCCCAGGTGCTCCATGAGTGAGCGAACCGGCATTATGCGCTGGCGGGCGTTGACGTCGATCACGCCGCGCAGAAGGTGGAAATCGTATCCGTTGAACGAAGCGAGAAAATCGAGTGCTCGTGTGTCCTTGGGAAAACATGAGCCCCCGTAGCCAATGCCGGGCTTCAGGAAAGCCGGCCCAATGCGGCTGTCCATGCCCACGCCCTCTGAAACGGCATCGATCTGGCCTCCTACGAGGTCGCACAAGGATGCGATCTCGTTGATGAAGGATATCTTGGTGGCGAGGAAGGCGTTACTCGCGTACTTGATCATCTCAGCGCTCGTGATGTCACAGGTCAGTATGGGGGCATCGATGTCAGCGTAGAGCGAGGAGATTCGTCCCACAGCGTCGGTCGATCCTCCCAGGACTATGCGGTCGGTCTGGAACCAGTCCTTGACTGCCGATCCTTCACGGAGGAACTCGGGATTGGAGACGTAGTCGACCCCCGATTCCTTCAGACGCGAAGCGAGCTTCACGCCGGTGCCCGGCGGCACGGTGCTCTTCATCACGAGTACGGTCCCGGGCTCGGCGCGTGCGGCTACCGAATCGATGACGGCGCGCACATACGTGAGGTCGGCTGAACCCGATGATGTAGGGGGCGTACCAACAGCGATGAAGATCGCACCGGAGAGGCGTTCCGGAAGTGCGTCCGTGTGAATGAAGCGCAGGTTGCCGTGATCGAGACCTTCTGCGAGCAACTCCTCCAAGCCGGGTTCGAATATCGGGCTCTTTGCACTGGAGAGGGCTGTCAGTTTGTCCCGGTCCACATCGCAGAGGGTGACGTTGTGCCCTGAGTGCGCGAGGCATACTCCCGCTATCAGGCCGACGTAGCCTGCTCCGAAGATCGTGATATTTTCAGCCATCATCTTCCTTTCTCAGGCGCATTTCAGCGCACCTCTTAGCGTAACCTCCCTATTCTAACTCGTGCGCAGGCGTGACCCGTTGGCAGTAGGGATGTTTTCCCGAATTTTCACGCCATTCGGCTTGTCTCGTTCGAGAAGAAGGGCCGTCGGAAATCGTCCCCGCATCGGTATGTGTACAGTTTTTGGGATATGAACCAATGAAGTAGCTCGTGTTCGCCGCCAGGAGATCTTCTCCGAATATGATTGAATCAAGACGTACACGACTCGGATATCTGTCGGGCAACGAAGGGGACTACAGATGAGGAAATTGCTCGCACTTCTGCTGACCGCGATGCTGTTGATCGCACTTGTTGGCTGTAGTGATACAGACACGGCCGACGAGAGTGATGAAGTATCCGTTGCCGAGGAGCCCATCGGTACGGTCACGGTTGGGTCCAAGATCGACACTGAGGGCGAAGTCCTCGGTCAGATGATCATGCAGCTGCTCGATGCGGGCGGCTTCGATGTCGTCGATCAGATCAAGACGGGCACCACGGACGTCGTTCGTGCCGCTCTCGAGACCGGTGAGATCGACATCTATCCTGAGTACACGGGCACGGCCGCATGGATGTTCACGGATGCGGAGATCACACCTGAGGTGAGCAAGGACGCGCAGGCGCTCTACGATGCTGCCAAGGAGTACGACGAGGGCAACGACATCGTGTGGCTGGGGCGCGCGCCCGCCAACAACACCTGGGCCATCGCGATACCGGGTGAGCTTGCGGAGGCCAACGCCATCGAGACCATCGGCGATTGGGCGGACTGGATCGGCGAGGGAGGAGACGTCAAACTCGTCGGTTCGCAGGAGTTCGTCGATCGCGAGGATGCGCTCAAGGCCGCCGAAGAGGGCTACGGTTTCGAGCTCACCGCGGACCAACTGATCATTCTCGCCGGGGGCAACACCGCCCAGTCCGAGTCCGCCGCGGCGAACGGCACCGACGGAGCGAATGCCGCGATGGCGTACGGCACCGACGGCAACCTTTCCGCTTTGGGTCTCGTCGTTCTGCGCGACCCCATGAGCGTTTGGGCCGTGTACGAGCCGGCACCTACGGTTCGAGCGGATGTTCTTGAGATGTATCCTGAGATCGCGGATATGCTCGATCCCGTGTTCGCTGACCTCACGCTGGAGATACTGCAGGAGCTCAACGGTCGCGTTTCGGTCAACGGTGAGGCCGCTGCCGACGTGGTACACGAGTTCCTGACGGACAATGGATATGTGGGCTAGCCGAGGAGACCGTACAGCTTCGTGCTGACACGTTCACCTGACAGAGTGGCACTGACGGGGGCGAGCATCGCCCTCGTCAGCGTTCTGTTTCTTCCTGCTGCCTCCTTGCGTCCCAACAGACTCGCCCAGGGGGTCGCCCACTCATGGCTGGAAGCCGGTCCGGTTTTGGCGATCCCTGTTCTCGCGCTCCTGATCGCGTTGTTCTCGGCGTTCATCGGCACTCGAGCCGTACGAGGGCATGCGCTTTCGTCGACGGGCGTCTTGCTCATCGGGGGGGTCGCCTTCTCATTGGGGTCGCTGTCCGATTCGCTTCTGGCGAAAGCGGACGTGATCGCTCGGGTCTCGATCGGCTCGGGTACATGGCTGACACTCGCTGGTGCAGCGATCATCGCCTTCTCCGGCTATCAGGCGCTTTCTGATGTCGGTAGGCGCGGAGGGTCGGCCCGTACGCGGCTTCTGTATCCGGTGTTCACGCTGGTGCTTCTGGGTGCCGCAGTCGCCGACGGCGGGCTCGCAGAAGTATCACTCGCTGTCGAGTATGGGATCCGCACGACGGTGTTCTGGCCTGCTGTCGGTGCGCATCTCCGTCTTGCAGGCGTGAGTCTCATGCTGGGTCTCTGCATCGGGGTACCACTCGGGATACTCGCCGCCCGCAACTCGCACGTGCGCCGGGTCGCGCTTGGGCTCACCGGCATCGTGCAGACCATTCCCTCGCTCGCCATGCTCGGTCTCCTGATCGCGCCGCTCGCCGCACTGTCCGCGGCCTATCCGACCCTGCGTGAAATGGGAGTGCGGGGTATTGGTGACACGCCCGCGATGATCGCACTCACGCTCTACGCGTTGCTGCCCATCGTCCGCAACACGTATGTCGGTCTGGCCGAGGTCGATCCGGCCGTCGTGGATGCCGGGCACGGCATGGGCATGAGTCGCGCGCAGTTGCTCTGGCGCGTGGAGATGCCGCTCGCGCTGCCGCTTGTGTTCGAGGGCGTGCGGGCGGGTGCCGTGTTGCTCGTCGGAATCACCGCGGTCACCGCACTCGTCGGCGCTCGCAATCTCGGCTCATTCATCTTCGAGGGCCTGGGCCAGGCCGCACCCGACCTGATCCTGCTCGGCGCTCTGCCCATAATCGCGCTCGCCATAGTGGCTGACATCGGTTTGACCCTGCTCGCTAATGCCGTCACTCCCAGGGGGGTTCGCTCCGCATGATCCATCTCCAAGGGGTCACCAAACGCTACGGTGACACGCTCGCGGTCGATGAGCTCACACTCGATGTAGCCGAGGGCGAGGTCTGCGTCCTGATCGGCCCTAGTGGGTGCGGCAAGACGACGACGCTCCGCATGATCAATCGGCTTATCACGCCGACGAGCGGGCGCATCATGATCAACGATCGTGACGCATCGGAGCTCAAGGCTGAGGAACTCCGCCGGAGTCTGGGATATGCGATCCAGTCCGTGGGGCTGTTCCCGCATCTTGACGTCGCGGCGAACATCTCCGTCGTGCCAAGGCTGCTGGGATGGGACAAGCCCCGCATGCGCGATCGAGCGCGTGAACTGCTGGAACTCGTCGGCCTCGATCCCGAGCAGTACATGACCAAGTACCCCAGTCAGCTCTCTGGCGGTGAGGCACAGCGCATCGGCGTCGCCCGCGCGCTGGCGGCGGATCCGCCCGTACTGCTCATGGATGAGCCGTTCGGTGCGGTCGACCCCCTCAACCGTGAGCGACTGCAAGGCGAGTTCGCTCGAATCCAGCGTGAGCTGCACAAGACGGTCGTGTTCGTGACCCACGATATCGACGAGGCCATCCGTCTCGCCGACAGGATCGCGATCATGCGCGATGGCCGACTGGTGCAATATGACACTCCCGAGGCGATCCTCGACAGCCCTGTCGATCACTTCGTGCGCGATTTCGTGGGCAGTGATCGTGCGCTCAAGCGTTTGGTGCGCGTGCCGGTGAGTGATGTCATGGACACCGATCCGCCCGTTGCGCGGCGCGCTGCGACGGCGGAAGAGATGCTCGCCGAGGTGAAGCGAACGCGTTTCGTCTACTTGGTCGACGAGGACGGTCGCCTCACCGGCTGGCTCGACCGCGCGCAGCTCAAAGGTGGCTGTTCGGTCGAGGATGCGCTTTCGGATGCGGATCCGCATCAGGTCGCCGTGGCGCCTGATGCATCCCTCAAGGAGGCGCTCTCGCGCATGCTGGGGCTCGGATTCCGCTCGATCGCCGTCGTCGAGTCGGGCGGGCGGCTCGTAGGCCAGGTCACGCTGGGTTCCGTGGAGGGCGCCATGACGGATAGCGATGATCATCAGGGAGCGCCTGTCGCCCCGGAGCTGGATTCGGGAGATCTCGCGTGAAGCGATCGCAGACAACGCCGGTGCTCACCGTCGCGGCGACTTTCGTATTCGCGTGGCTGCTCACGCGCACCGCATGGATCGAGGCCTCGCTCAAGTGGATGTTTCCCGACGAGATATCTTGGCTTCACACGCGTGCGGACCTAGCGTCGCTCACGCTCGAGCACTTGGCGATCGTCGCGATCTCCAGCGGTCTCACCGTGCTCGTGGGGGTGCCCTTGGGCATCTGGGTCACACGACGGTCCGGTCGCGACTTCCGCCAGCTCGTGGCAGCCTCGGTCGATCTTGGCCAGACGTTCCCGCCGGTCGCGGTTCTCGCGCTGGCCATGCCCGTGCTGGGTTTCGGCTTCAAACCCACGATTGTCGCCCTGTTCCTGTACGGTCTGTTCCCCGTGGTCAGCGGCACGATCGCCGGACTTGATGCCGTGCCCGCCACTACCTTAGAGGCAGCGAAGGGCATGGGTATGAGTCCTCTGCAGGTGCTGTTCCGCGTGGAGCTGCCGCTCGCCGCGCGCGTGATCATGGCGGGCATCCGCACATCGGTCGTGATCAACATCGGCACCGCTACGATCGGCGCCACGATCGGCACTGGTGGATTGGGTGTTCCCATTATTGGCGGGTTGGCGACACGCAACATGGCCTATGTGGTGGAGGGAGCGCTTCCCGCAGCCGTTCTGGCCGTACTCATCGACGGGCTGCTGGGGCAGGTGGAACGCGGTTTCGCGATTCCTGTGTCCGATGTGGACACGGTGTGACTGGCGTGCCGACGGTCTGCGTACTACCCTCGGGAACATGATGGACAAATCCGATAGCAAGAGGCCCACAGGTCCCGGCCTGTCCGTTTTGGCGAACGCCACGATCGAGCGCTACGAGATGGTGCCCGCCGGTGCCGTTGTTCTTGTCATGGTCTCAGGCGGCGCGGACTCGAGCGCGCTTCTCCGCGTTCTGGCCTCGGGCGCGATCAGCGACGATGTCGATCTCTCCGTGTTGCACGTGAACCACCTTCTGCGTGGTGAGGCGGCCGACGAGGACGCCGCGTTCGTGGCCGGCCTGGCCGAATCGCTGGACGTGCCGTGCCGGGTGATTCGCTATGATGTGGACGCGTACGCGCGTGAGAATGGACTCAATCTCGAGGACGCCGGACGACGTGTTCGATACCGTTTCGCCGCCGAGGAACTCGATGCCCGCTGCGACATGCTAGGTGCCCCGCGTTCGTTCGGCCGCATCGCGGTCGGCCACACTCTCGACGACCGGGTCGAGACGTTCCTCATGCGTGTCGCCACTGGTGCGGGAGCGAGTGGACTCACCTCTCTTCGGCCGGTGCGTGACCGTATCGTCCGCCCACTTCTTGGCTCCCGCCGCGCCGACGTGATCGCGTACCTTGAGGCGGGGGGATTCTCATGGCGTGAGGATGCCACCAACGCTGACACATCGAGGCTGCGTTCACGCGTCAGACACGATCTGGTCCCGGTGTTCGAATCGATCAACGCATCCTTTGGTTCAACGCTTTCGCGAACCATCGATCTCCTCGCCGACGAGGATGATCTTCTGGCCGACATGGCACGGGCGTTCTCTGGAGATTTCGTGGAGTGTCAGGATTCCGAGGTACGTTTCGAACGATCAATGATGATGACGCTGTCACGGCCCATGGCTCGTCGCACGGTTCGTGAGGCGCTGATCGGTTCGTTCCCGGAGGCTTCTCGACTGGAGTCTCATCACATTGAGGCGTTGGTCGACGGCCTTGCGGAGACGAGCTTTGCCCGTGATCTTCCCGAGGGCCTGCGGGCATATTCCGAGTACGGTAGAATGGTCGTCTCTCGCACGGGGGACATCCCACTTCTGCTGGCATCTGATTTGCTTAATTTGGCTGGTACGACACCGGTGGGCGGCGGAGAGATTCTCGTTGGAGAGGCTGATCCAGCTGATACTTCGGGAAATCCCGACAGCGTGGTGATCGATGCGGACGTTGTCGCAGGCGACCTGATGGTCGGCTCGGTTCGTGAGGGAGACCGGATGCGGCCGCTCGGTATGGACGGGAGTCGCAAGCTCTCAGACATGCTGATCGACGCGAAGGTGCCTCGGCTACAACGGGGCATGGTGCCGGTTGTTCGTGATGGCGAGCGGATCGTTTGGCTCGCGGGAGTTCGCATGAGTGACGTGTACAAGGTGAAACCGGGAACGCGGCGAGCGCTGCGTCTCACGTGGACAAGAGATGTGTGAATCGGAGCCACGAGGTTCCGATATCGACGGTGAACGAAAGGGTGGGTGTGCAGATGCACAGCGATATTCAGGAGATCGTCCTGTCGCAGGACCGAATCCGCGAGCGTATCGCTGAGCTCGGCGTTCAGATCAGTGAGGACTATGGTGATGAACCTGTTCTCATGATCGCCGTCCTTCGTGGCGCAGCGATATTCATCGCTGATCTTTCACGCCAAGTCGCGTCACCCATCGAGCTCGATTTCATGGCTGTTTCCAGTTACGGTTCGTCCACGAAATCCTCTGGAGTGGTGCGCATCATCAAGGATCTGGATGAGGATATCGAAGGGCGCCATGTGTTGGTCGTCGAAGACATCCTTGATACAGGTTTGACGCTCAAGTATCTGCTCAAGAATCTGGCGAGTCGGAAGCCTAAGAGTCTTGAGGTCTGCACCCTTCTGAGCAAGGAAGGCAAACAGAGGGTACCTATCTCGTGTAAGTACATCGGATTCGATGTTCCCGACGAGTTCGTCGTGGGCTACGGTCTGGACTATGCAGAACGCTATCGCAATCTGCCATACATCGGGATATTGAAGCCAGCGGTTTACGCCGACTGAAACTCCGATCCCCGCTAAGGAGAGGATCGCGTGAACAGGAATCTGAGACAGGTCTTATTGTATCTAGCGCTTCTCGCTGCGCTCGTCTACTTCGTTGCGAGTAGTTTCGCCGCGCCCGATGCTCCAACTGAACTCACCACCAGCGGTTTCATTAGCGCGCTCGATGACGGGCGTGTCGCATCGGTCACCGTGTTACTCCAAGCAGGCGAACTCGAGGGCAAGTACTACGTTGAGGAGTCTGACGTCGACGGTGGCGAGGACAGCCAGAAGTCCTTCACCTCGACATTCATGGGTTCTGACGCGCTCACCGAGCTGCTCGCGGATCACCCCGAAGTGGAGTATGAGGTCGATCCACAGACTGGGTTCTCGTGGGGCGCGCTCCTGCTGAGTCTGTTGCCCATTCTGCTGCTCGTGGGCGTCATGATCTTCTTCCTCAATCAGATGCAGGGCGGGAACTCGAAAGTCATGTCCTTTGGCAAAGCGAAGACCAAGCGCATGACACGGGATTCGCCTCGCACCACGTTCAAAGATGTGTCCGGTGCCGATGAGGCGATCGAGGAACTCGAGGAGATCAGAGATTTCCTCGCGAACCCGGGCAAGTTCCAGGCACTTGGTGCCAAAATTCCCCGAGGCGTCCTGCTCGTGGGCCCTCCGGGTACAGGAAAAACCCTGCTCGCTCGTGCAGTTGCAGGCGAAGCGGCCGTGCCGTTCTTTTCCATCTCCGGATCGGATTTCGTGGAGATGTTCGTCGGTGTCGGCGCCAGCCGCGTCCGCGACCTGTTCGAGCAGGCCAAAGCGGCCTCTCCGAGCATCATATTCATGGATGAGATCGACGCAGTCGGGCGCCAGCGCGGTGCGGGCCTGGGTGGAGGACACGACGAGCGCGAGCAGACGCTCAACCAGTTGCTTGTGGAGATGGATGGCTTCGATGTCAAGGATAACGTGATCCTGATCGCCGCCACCAACCGCCCTGACATCCTGGATCCGGCGCTGTTGCGTCCGGGCCGTTTTGATCGTCAGATCACCGTGGACCGTCCCGACAAGCGGGGTCGCGAGGGTATTCTCAAGATCCATACGCGAGGCAAGCCGCTTGCGGACAACATTGAACTTGAGATACTTGCGTCGCGTACTCCCGGATTCACCGGTGCCGACTTGGCCAACTTGGTCAATGAGGCCGCACTTCTCGCCGCTCGTCATGGCAAGAAGCGGATCGATATGGAAGAGCTTGAAGAGGCCATTGAGCGTGTGATCTCAGGCCCAGAGCGTAAGAGCAGGCTCATCTCGGATGAAGAGAAGAAGACCATCGCCTTCCATGAGGCGGGACACGCACTCGTCGGCCATATGCTCAAGAACACCGACCCGGTACACAAGATCAGCATCATCGCGCGCGGTCAGGCTTTGGGCTACACGCTTTCGCTTCCCAACGAGGATCGGTTCCTCACCTCACGCCAGCAGATGTTGGACAACCTCGCCATGTTCCTTGGTGGACGTGTTGCCGAGGAACTTGCCATGGGTGACATCACTACCGGCGCGAGCAACGACATCGAGCGTGCCACCAAGATGGCCAAGCAGATGGTCACGCGATTCGGCATGAGTGAGAAACTCGGCCCGCAGACATTTGGCGAGGCCAGCCACGAGGTGTTTCTTGGTCGTGATTTCTCTGCCAACGCTGACTACAGTCCTGAGATCGCCTACGAGATCGATAAGGAGATCCGTCGCCTGATCGATGAGGCGTTCGACAGGGCGCGGACGATCCTGACCGAGCATCGTGCGCAGCTTGACCTCATGGCACATGTGCTGGTCGAACGGGAGACGGTAGATAAGGAAGAACTCGAGGCGCTTCTTGAGAACCGTTGGGACGAGCTCCTTGCAAAAGAGGCAGAAGAGGCAGCCAACGCACCTACGGAGACGGATGACGTGACTGAGGCTTCGGACGAGGTCCAGGATACGGCTGACGCCCAGGATACGGCCGACGATGCCGCTCCTGATGAGCCGTCGGCACCTGACGCCCCACCGGTGGTCACCGGCGTGTAGGAATGCATGTGACATGAAACGATCGAAGGCCCGCTCACGAGCGGGCCTTCGTGCTGTTATGAGCATTTTTGCTCAAGCTGTCCTAAGCTGGGTGTGTGCCCGGGGACCGACGGCAACGTCGAAGGGGTATGAAACGTTCATGGTATGAGGCACGCGGGGGCGGCCGAATCCGGGAGTCGAGAACGTTGAGTGGGGGATGTCTGTGCAGTCTGACGACTGGACAAATGAAGCCGATCGCCCGTTCGCTCTAGGACCTGACGGCATTCATCTGGATGCTGCAGCCGGGAGAGATACGCGATCTCTTTTCACCAATATCACCCGTGGAGTGTTCGCGCGGGTCAATCATCGGCGCATTCAGGCCGAGTTGATAACCTCTCTCAATGACGTTGCCGCGGCCGTTTCCTCCAAGCTCTCAGTGGATGAGGTTCTCGATACCATCGTTGAGCGGGCGAAGCGCATCACTAACACCGACAAGGCGGTCCTCATTTTGACGACCGATCATACGGAGACCTTGGACGTCGACACCATGGTGGTCAAAGGCAGCCGTGACGAACACCTTGAATCCTGGTGGGGTGAGGAGCTTGAGACGATCGCGCATGAGGTTTTCTCGACTTCAGGGACATATCTCAATCTCAACAAGGCCAACGACGCCTGGTTGCTGTGTTCGCCTATAAAGGTGAGGAGCAGGCCGATCGGGCTTCTCGTTGCGATCAACGCCCGCAAGCACAGGTTCAATTCGGAGCAGATTGATTTCCTCGCCGTTCTCTGCGCGTTTGCGGCGACTGCCATTGAGAATGCTCGTTTGGCAGAAGAGGGGAGATACGTGCTGCTCGCCAGTGAGAGAAATCGCATCGCCCGCGAGATGCACGACGGAATCTCTCAATCACTGTTCAGTGTCGCCTTGGGTCTGGAGGTCTGCCGTAAACAGGTCGCACGTGATCCCAACGGCGTTTCTATGCGCTTGGACGAACTGCTCACGATGCTGAACATGAGTATGGCCGAGCTGAGACGCTTCATTTACGATCTGCGCCCGGTAAAACTCCAGGAGATGGGGCTTTCCGGAGCGATCAATCTCTGGATCCGTGAGATCACGACAGGAGAGAGCGTCAGGGGTTCGCTGGATGTGCGGGGCACGGAGAGACATCTGCCTCCTGGTGTGGAAGCGTGCCTCTATCGTGTGGCCAAGGAGTCGATCAGCAATGTCGTGAAGCACGCCCACGCCAGCGAGTTCTCGGTGGACCTTGAATTCGGGGACGAACAGGCGACGCTCGTCGTGGCCGATGACGGTGAGGGGTTCGAGCGCGCAGAAGCGTACGGGCGAGTCGAGGCAGGAGAAAGCTTCGGGCTGCAGTCCATTCGTGAGCGCGTCCAGGGGGCTGGCGGAAGGCTCGACATCAGTGGAGAGCGGGGCGAGGGAACCACGGTTCACGTCGTGGTCCCTATCTGATTTCTAGAGGGAGAGGCTCGATATGAAGGATCTCGTACGAGTGCTGATCGCAGACGATCATGAACTGGTTCGTTATGCGCTGCGAACGCTGCTCGAGGGAGAGCCGTATTTTGAAGTCGTCGGTGAGGCGCATGATTGCGCGTCTGCCGTTGCGGGTGTGATGGAGCACAAGCCCGATGTCCTGCTCCTCGATATGCGTATGCCCGGTGGCGGGGGTGTCGGCGTCTGTCAGCAGATCACCGAGCAGAAAGTGGATACGAGAGTGCTCGTGTTGACGAGTTTTGACGAAGACGATGAGGTGTTCGGCGTGTTGTCCGCCGGCGCATCCGGATACATTCTCAAGGACACGCGCCCAGACGCCGTGGTTCAGGCCGTTCGCGCGGTCGCCGACGGGCAGTCTGTTTTTGATTCAGGCGTCGCATCACGCGTGATTGCGGGACATAACAATGTCGCTGAAGACACAGAGTACGAGACTCTTTCGGATCGCGAGAACGACGTTCTCAAGCTTATGGCTCGCGGCCTCAGCAACAAAGAGATCGGTCGTGCGCTTTGGATCGGCGAGACCACTGTGAAGACGCATGTGAGCCACATACTCAGAAAGCTCGGCGCGAGTGACCGAACGCAGGCGGTGCTGAACGCCGTAAAAGCAGGGCTCGTCGACCTTCCTTCGTCATAAGAGACCCTCGGATACCGATTCTCCGGCATCCACCCATCCTCCGGCGGTATGAGGTTGTTCTCATCCCTCTGTGCCCCTGATTAGCACGTACGGCCGATGCCATCTCCGCCCACCCCCGGGCAAGACTAGATACAAGATTTGAGAAAGCCGCCGATTTTGCACCATGATCCGGCGGACACAGCGGAGGTTCACGTGGCTAGATGCCGCTGCTCCGCAGGGGAGGAGGTGCATGTAGATGTTTACGAAGTTGTATGTGAAGGCGACCACGATGCTCAAGAGTGATGAGGGCGCCACGGCAGTTGAATACGGCCTCATGGTTGCGCTGATCGCAGTGGCGATCATCGCTGCTGTGACCGCTGTCGGCACCAGCCTGAGCGGGATGTTCAGTTCCGTTGGAACCAAGCTCAGCGGCATTGTGGTCCCCTAGCAGAAGTCAAGAGTTTGAGAACCCGGTGGCGACCGCGAGTGCGCTCGTCGCCATCGGGTTCTGTTTTGGGAATCGACCGATTGGCGCGTATCGAACGTAGTGCCGAGCAGGGGGCGACGATGAGATTCAATCCCAAATCATTGGGACGGGAAGACGGTGCGAGTGCCGTGGAGTTTGCCCTGATCTCTATCGTTCTCGTCCTCTTTCTCACGGGAATCATTCAATTCGGATTCACATTCTTCCAGTACCTTGAGGTCGTTCATTCAGCGCGAGAGGGCGTTCGCTGGGCGTCGCTGGGGACGGATCCGGGCAGCGTGGGTGATTCGGTCAGCGTGAGGGGCCGTGTCGCAGCGGCGGCACCAGGACTCGATCCGTCCCTGGAT
>Ga0209121_10004693_pt1 | contig 12651 bp, 10 predicted proteins | sample Cruoilmetagenom3_FD_187292 | JGI IMG/M metagenome (GOLD analysis project Ga0209121, IMG submission 187292) | Oil polluted marine microbial communities from Coal Oil Point, Santa Barbara, California, USA - Sample 3 (SPAdes) (version 2) | ecosystem: Environmental > Aquatic > Marine > Oil seeps ... | reverse complement strand
AGTTTATAGAAAATAACGACGATTTTATTAAAGTCAAACACTACTTTTGAGTAAATATCTATTTTAGTCGGACACTAATGATTCCAAATAAAGAAATAGCTGATCACTAAGTTGTATCTTTGCCGAAATTTTTAAAATGAGTAAGAACGTAACGCCCTATCAGGATTCCGATTTAGGAAAAAAAGAACAGGTAACACAAATGTTCGATACTATATCAGAGCATTATGATGGCTTGAACCGGGTCATATCATTCGGAATTGATATTAAATGGAGAAAACGGGTAGTGGCCATTTTAAAAAAGAAAAAACCGGAAATGCTATTGGATATTGCAACAGGAACCGGGGATTTAGCAATAAATCTTGTACAAACAGGAGCCAAGAAAATTGTAGGTCTGGATATTTCCCCAGGTATGTTGGAAGTAGGAAAGAAGAAGGTGCTTGAAAAGCAAATGGAGAAAACTATTGAGATGATCGAAGGTGACAGTGAAAATTTACCTTTTGAAGACAATACATTTGATGCTGTAACTGTCGCCTTTGGTGTTCGTAATTTTGAAACCCTTGAAAAAGGACTATCTGAGATTCATAGGGTTTTAAAGCCTACAGGTACTTTTGTTGTATTGGAAACTTCGGTACCAACAAAAACGCCTTACAAACAAGGACATCATTTTTATACCAAAAACATACTCCCGAGAATAGGCAAGTTATTTTCAAAAGACGATTCTGCATATGCCTATTTAAGTGAATCAGCATCAGTTTTCCCACATGGTGAGAATTTCAACAATATTTTAAGGAAAATCGGGTTTATAGATGTAGTGAATAAACCGCAAACCTTCGGGGTTGCTTCTATTTATGTAGCTACAAAATAAGTTTATGAAACATTATCTTTTTGTCTTGATAGGCCTGGTATTACTAAGCCAACCAATTATGGCGCAATTTAACGAGAAACCGGTCATGAATTTGGTGTTCGAAGATGAACCGCTTCTCAATTGGGGTTATTTTTTGGGCTTTAATCAATATGATTTTAAGTTCGATTATAAAAATGATTCACGGGATATTCTGGTGAACAAATCTTTTGGTTTTAATGTTGGCCTCATTGGAGAAATGCGGATAAACGAGTTTTTGGATGTTCGTTTTGAACCTGGTTTATTGTACAATTCACGAACGCTGGGCTTTCCTGGTTTTGAAGAAGAACAAGACGCTATAAGAGAAGTGAAGTCGACTTATGTTAATTTTCCTGTGCTATTAAAGGTTAGTACGCGTAGATTAGGTAATTGGAAGCCTTTTTTAATAGGTGGCGCCTCAATTTCCATGAATTTAGGAAGCAATGAAGATAGCCTCGATGACAATTCAGGAGGGACTTTTAGAATGAAAAAATTGGTCTACAATTACGAGCTGGGGTTTGGTATTGACTTTTACCTGCAGTACTTTAAGTTTACACCTTCGATACGTGGTGTATTTGCCATTAGTGATGAATTGATTCCCGACAATGATCCTAACAGCCCGTGGACAGGTAATATAGCCGCAATGCGTACTCGAGGACTCTTTATAAACTTCACGTTCGAATAATACTTTCGATTAAGGGCGTCTAATTTCATTCAGGAATATTGCCGTTGCGGTAGCAACATTCAAGCTTTCGGTTGCTTTATTTCCAAATTGTGGAATACTTACTTTTACATTGACCAAGTTTTCAATCTCACTTGAAATACCATTGGCTTCATTTCCCATTAACAAAATTCCTTTTAATGGCAAATTAGACGAATAGACGCTATTGCCATCCATAAAAGTGCCGTAAACAGGCAGTTCTGATTTTTCTATATAATGAACCAGATCAGTATAAATAATATTCACCCTTGTTATTGAACCCATAGTGGCTTGTAGCACTTTGGGGTTATAGCAATCCACTGTTTGTTCAGAACATACTAAATGTTTAATTCCAAACCAATCACAAAGCCGAATTATAGTTCCTAAATTTCCAGGGTCGCGTACATCGTCCAACACTAAAATCCAATCATTTTCATCAACTTTTCTGGGTTGGTGAATCTTGAATATACCCAGAACCTTATTGGGGTTCTTTAGACTACTTAACTTTTTTAAATCGACCTCTGTTATCAATTCAACTTGATCTCTTGGGTATTCTAATAACTCGGGATTTGTAGCATAAATTTTATAAGCCTCAATATTCGAATCCAAGAGCTCTTGTACGGTTTTTGTACCTTCAACCACAAACATCCCATTTTGATTTCGGTACTTTTTTTGCTGTAAGCTTTTTATAAACTTTATTTGGCTTTTACCAACCATACAAATAATGTATTTTTGATTTCTATGAGGATAGTGTTTCGTTTTAAGAACCCCAGCGCTAAAATAAGCTTATTATTTTTTGCTATTACACTTGCCTCTTGTAATACCCTGAAAAGGGTATATGAAAACGAATTACTTCTTACAAACAATACCATTTATGCAGATGAGGAAAAAGTGAACGATGAGGATATTCAAAGCCTTATTATTCAAAAACCCAATAGTTCGTTATTAGGTTATCCCCTAAGATTGAATTTATATAATCTTGCCAAACAAAACCCAGATTCTTCTTTTCAAAATTGGCTGTATAGAAAGGAGAAAAGAAAAGAAAGACTTGTAAAATTACTATCTGAAAAACAAGTAGACAGGCTAGGGGAATCATTTATGGTCAAAGGGATGAGCGTGTGGCTAAAAAATATTGGCGAACCCCCAACCATTATTGACACTTCTGATACCCGAAGAACTTTAGAACGGCTGCAGGCCTATTACCATAGTAAAGGGTATTTTAACAACAATACCACTTTTGTGATTGATATATTGAAACGTGCCAAACGGGCTGAAATTGATTATAAAATTACGTTAGGCAAGCCTTATATGATTGATTCAATTGCCGACAAAATATCATCCAAGGTTATAGATTCGATTTACCATTTAAACAAAGACAAATCCCTTGTTAAAAAAGGGCAACAGTTTGATCTCGTAGATTTTGATAGTGAACGTAAGCGATTAACATCAATTTTCCGTAATTCAGGTATTCGCACCTTCCAGGAAAGCTCAATTAACTATGCCATTTCCAGGGATTCTACTAAAGCAGCAGATGACCAAAATATGGATATCGCTCTAAATATTGATAACCTAAGAACTAGGAGCGACAATACCATAACCACGTCTGAATATAAAATTGAAAAGTTTAAGGAAATCAATATCTACACCGATTTTATCCTAAACGGGGACGAAGATCAAAACAACGTTATTACATATGGGGATTACAATATATTCTACAAAGATAAATTAAGATTTAAACCAAAAACCTTGGCTGATGCCATTTTCTTTGAGAAAGATAGTATTTATCGAGAATTGGATAGGTCGCGGACCTATAGGCAAATTACCAATTTAAATGTTTTTAAATATCCCTCAATTGCTTTTGTAACAGACAGTTTACAAACGGGTTTAAACGCCAATATTTATTTGACAGAAAGACCCAAATACTCCCTCGGGATGGATTTGGATGTTTCGCATTCCGTCATTCAACAGATAGGATTGGCTTTTAGTCCATCCTTGCAAGCCCGAAACCTCTTCAAAGGTGCTGAAAATCTGAGTTTAACTGGCAGATTGAATATAGGATCCTCAAACGACCAAAGTATAACCGCAACTGACAGTCGTTTTTTTAACTTGTTGGAATTTGGGGCAGATGTTAATTTAACTTTTCCTCGAATCTGGTTCCCTTTTGTAAATACCAGTAGATTGATACCAAGTTATACCTTACCACAGACAAGACTTTCTTTAGGTACTAGTTTTCAAAAAAATATTGGATTGGACAAGCAAACCTTCAATTCCATATTAGGCTATAATTGGACGCCTGATGATTCCAAAAGAAACAATATTGAACTGCTGAATATTCAATTCGTCAACAACGTAAATACCAACCGCTTTTTCAATGTTTATCAAAATTCCTATGAGCGTTTGGATGAAGTAGCCGATGCGTATGACGACCCATTGGAATTTCCAGACCTTGTCGACAATTTTGAATCCAACGATGATGATGAGAATAGTCCGCAATTGATTATATCATCGGGCACCACGGGGTTTACTGATGCTATTATAAACGGGACAGTTTCTTCGACAACCGATGATTTAAATGAGGTACGAAGTATTGAGGAAAGAAGGGTAAGGCTTACTGAGAACAACCTTATTTTCGCCACCAATTACTCCTTTAGTAAAAACAACCAAAATGGGTTAACCGATAATAGTTTTCATCGCTTTAGATTCAAGATTGAAAGTGCTGGGAATTTACTTTCAGCCCTGTCTTATATTGTTCCTTTCAATCAGAACAGTAATGAAGATCTATTGGTTTTCGGGGTACCTTATTCCCAATACATTAAAACTGAATTTGATTATATAAAATATTGGGATATGAGCCAATCCAATGTTTTAGCTTTTCGAAGTTTTTTTGGTATAGCAATACCCTATGGTAATGCAGATAATATTCCGTTTGTTCGTAGTTACTTTGCAGGGGGGTCAAACGATAATAGGGCATGGAACCCTTATTCTTTAGGTCCGGGAAAAACAAATGAAATCAATGATTTTAATGAGGCCAATTTAAAAATTGCACTCAACTTGGAATACAGATTTCCAGTTGTCGGAAATATTAAAGGAGCCATATTTGCCGATGCCGGGAATATCTGGAATGTCTTCGATAGCGAGGATGACCCGAACAAGACTTTTAATGGCATTGATTCATTGGCCGACATTGCCTTAGGCACCGGTTTCGGCTTAAGATATGATTTCACTTATTTCCTAATAAGGGTTGACCTCGGTTTCAAAACCTACAACCCAGCAGAAGAAAATTCAAAAAGATGGTTTAGAGACTACAACTTTGCGAATTCTGTGCTACAAATTGGTATAAACTATCCTTTTTAGACTTATTTATTTATTACTTTTGTGCTTCACTTTTTAAGAAACCAAAAGACCAAAGAATTATGGCTCACAATATAAAGCCTGGTGTTGCCACCGGCAATCAAGTTCAAGAGATTTTCAATTACGCAAAGGAAAAAGGATTCGCTCTTCCCGCTGTAAACGTTATTGGTTCTAACACCATTAACGGGGTATTGGAAACTGCGGCTGCTTTAAATGCACCTGTTATTTTACAATTTTCCAATGGGGGAGCGCAATTTAATGCTGGAAAAGGTTTATCAAACGAAGGACAAAACGCTGCCATCCAGGGCGCCGTTGCAGGAGCAAAACACGTTCATCAGCTAGCTGAAGCCTATGGCGCTACCGTGATACTTCATACAGACCATTGTGCAAAAAAATTATTGCCTTGGATAGACGGACTTCTTGATGCCAGTGAAAAGCACTATGCTGAAACTGGTAAATCATTGTTCAGTTCCCACATGATCGACCTTTCTGAAGAACCAATTGAAGAAAATATAGAAATCTGCAAAGGGTATCTTGAAAGAATGAGCAAAATGGATATGACCTTGGAAATAGAATTGGGCATTACAGGTGGTGAGGAAGATGGCGTTGATAATTCTGATGTTGATGATTCTAAATTATATACCCAACCTGAAGAAGTAGCTTATGCCTACGAGGAACTTTCAAAAGTAAGTCCAAGATTTACCATAGCAGCAGCTTTTGGTAATGTTCATGGGGTATACAAACCTGGCAATGTAAAATTAACTCCAAAAATCCTTAAAAATTCGCAAGAACATATTTCAAAAAAATATGGTGTTGAGCACAATCATATCGATTTTGTTTTTCATGGGGGATCAGGATCTACCGTTGAGGAAATTAGGGAAGCGATAGGATACGGTGTTATTAAAATGAACATTGATACTGATTTACAATATGCCTTCTTAGCGGGTGTTAGGGATTATGTTCAAGATAAAAAAGATTATCTTCAAGCCCAGATCGGTAATCCAAATGGCCCTGATGAGCCAAATAAGAAATATTACGACCCAAGAGTTTGGTTACGTGAAGGAGAAAAAACCTTTATTGAACGTTTGAAAAAAGCTTTTGACGATCTAAATAACGTTAATACTTTATAAAAAAGGTGATTTAACTTAATATGGAAGATATGTCGTCGTGGTTTAAGAGAAAAGAAAAGGGAATACAAACAGCTACCGATCAAAAGAAAGACACACCTAAAGGGCTGTGGTATAAATCACCCACGGGTAAGATTGTTGAGTCAGAGGAATTGGCAACAAACTATTATGTAAGTCCTGAGGATGATTACCATGTTCGTATTGGTAGTAAAGAATATTTTGAAATTCTTTTCGATGACAATAAGTTTATTGAGCTAGATCCAAATTTAACTTCGAAGGATCCCCTCAAATTTTCCGACACCAAGAAATACACCGATCGATTGAAGGCTGCCCAGAAGAAAACCGGCCTAAAAGATGCGGTAAGAACTGCAATTGGCAAATCCTTAGGAAAGGATTTGGTAGTTGCTTGTATGGATTTCAGTTTTATAGGGGGATCTATGGGGAGTGTGGTAGGTGAAAAAATCGCAAGGGCCATTGACCATGCCATTAAAAAGAAAGTGCCTTTTGTAATGATATCAAAATCTGGAGGGGCAAGAATGATGGAAGCAGCTTTATCTTTAATGCAATTGGCAAAAACCTCAGCAAAATTGGCACAATTGGCCGAAGCTAATTTACCTTATATCTCTTTATGCACGGACCCAACAACAGGTGGCACTACTGCATCTTATGCGATGTTGGGTGATATCAATATTTCAGAACCCGGTGCATTGATTGGTTTTGCCGGACCTCGTGTTGTAAAAGAAGCAACAGGAAAGGAATTGCCTGAAGGGTTTCAAACCGCGGAATTTGTGCAAGAACATGGCTTTCTGGATTTCATTACCCATCGAAGGGAATTAAAACAAAAAATAAATCTTTATATTGATTTGATTCAAAATATTCCCATTAGGAAATAATAAAAGCCCTGAAGTTATTCTCAGGGCTTTTTTATTCATACCACTTTTACTGTTTAAACCTTCTCAGGAATATTTCCTCGGTATCCCCATTCGGATAAGTTAGAATACCCTTTGCATCGCAACTTCCATCACCAAAATCAAGACTAGCCGTTGCATCATTCCGGGTTATTTCCAAAATACCACTCACAATAAACCTACAGGACAATTCCCTACGTAAAGGCACGATTGTTTCCTTCATAAATACATTTCCTAATTTTCCAGTATAGGTTCCTTTACCAGAAATCAGGAAAACATTATCGGCCCAATACCCAGAACCATAACCTTCAATCCATTCCCGGGTCCTATTCGCTGTGAAATTCGCAGAAGTACCATCAGGCCAGTTTCCGCTGAAACTGGCTTCAGCATCTGACTGCGGATTTCCACTATCATTACTTCGGGTTCTAAGAACGGAGGCACTACCCTCGACCGCAACACCATTAAAGGTGAAATTCTCCAGGGACATACTCAATGTCTTCGTAGCCAAATCCATATCCTTTAAATAACTAAGGTAAATGATTCCGCTCAAGACATTGCCATTCGGCAGTTCGCATCCTTCACCAAAATCAAGGGTTCTTTCTTTACTTGTACTGGTAATCACTGTGGTAATGGTAACACAATCAGGTAAAAAGTCAGAAATGTAATTGACTTTTGAAGTAACCGTGATTTCATCAGTGGCATAGACTTCTTCTCCAATATTAAAAACATCCTCTGCAATCAAATCCGCTTCATCACTTACTTTAAGTTCTGCTACGGTAATAGTTCCTTCCTCCGAAATATCCGGGGAATCATTTTTGTCACAGGATACCAAAACCAACATCGCCATTAGCAATGATTCTGTGAAGTTCACTTTTTTGAGACTTTTTTTCATAATAACATTTTTTTAACATTTATAATTTGACCTATGAAAACCGAAAAGGTTTAATATTGACTTAAAAAAAGAATACCTTGCTTTCCGAAACAAAAAATATTCCTATCTTTGCGCCCTGATTGAAAATCAATCAAATACATAAAAATCATTAAACAAATATTGGAATGTATTTAACCAAGGAGATTAAAGCTGACATTTTTAAAAAATACAGCGGAAAAGAAGAGAACACAGGTTCAACAGAAGGGCAAGTTGCTTTGTTCACACATCGCATCAACCACTTAACAGGACACCTTAAAAGAAATCACAAAGATTATAACACCGAACGTTCGTTAGTAAGACTGGTAGGTAAGAGAAGAAGTCTTTTAGATTACTTGAAAAAGAAAGATATTGTAAAATATCGTGAGCTTATCAAGGAACTGAATATTAGAAAATAAGACAAAAAGGGGAAGCTAGGCTTCCCCTTTTTAATATACTCCTAAGTCCAGGATCCAAAAAAGGACAAATTCAAAAAGCTGCACACAGTTTTTCATTGGTCAACACACAACAACACAACACAATCCGACCAGTAAGAATGGCGGAAAGACCATTGTTTAATAAACCTGAAGAAATCAGGTTTTAAATCGAATTTATGATTCCAAAAGTATTTAAAGAGGTCATTGACCTTGGTGACGGTAGGGAAATTTCTATCGAAACCGGAAAATTGGCAAAACAGGCCCATGGCTCTGTTGTTGTCCAGACAGGAAAATGTATGTTATTATGTACAGTAGTTTCCAATTATGAGCAAAAAGATTTGGATTTTCTTCCACTTACGGTAGATTATCGCGAAAAATTCGCAGCATCAGGTCGTTACCCTGGTGGCTTCCTCAAGAGAGAAGCAAGACCAAGTGATGGCGAAGTATTGACCATGCGTTTGGTGGATCGTGTTTTACGTCCACTTTTTCCAAAAGATTACCATTCTGAAACTCAAGTAATGATTCAATTGATGTCGCATGACGAAAATGTGATGCCAGATGCTATGGCCGGTTTGGCCGCATCAGCAGCGATTCAGTTGTCCGATTTTCCATTCGAATGTGCTATTTCCGAGGCTAGAGTTGGTCGCGTTAATGGTGAGTTCGTTATCAACCCAACAAGAGCGCAGTTAGCAGAATCAGACATTGATATGATGATCGGTGCATCAGCTGATTCCGTTATGATGGTTGAAGGAGAGATGGATGAGATTTCAGAAGAAGAAATGGCAGATGCGATCAAATTTGCACATGAGGCCATTAAGGTACAATGCGCAGCTCAAATACGCTTAGCTGAGGCCTTTGGCAAGAAAGAAGTACGTGAGTACCCAGAAGAGCGAGAAGATGAAGATCTTGCAAAGAAGGTTCACGATATGGCCTACGATAAAGTATATGCAATCGCAAAGGCGGGTTCTGCAAAGCATGAACGTAGTGCTGCATTTTCGGAAATCAAAGAAGAAATAAAGGCTACTTTTTCTGAAGAGGAATTAGAAGATTTTGGCGATTTGGTTTCTAAGTATTATCATAAAGCTGAAAAATCAGCGATTCGTGATTTGACCTTAAATGATGGTTTACGTTTGGACGGTCGTAAGACTGATGAGATTCGCCCGATTTGGTGTGAGATTGATTATTTACCTTCTACACACGGCTCGGCAATTTTTACCCGTGGGGAAACCCAGGCATTGGCAACCGTAACATTAGGAACGTCTAGAGATGCGAATAAAATAGATATGCCATCCCATGAAGGGGAAGAGAATTTCTATTTGCATTATAACTTCCCTCCTTTTTGTACCGGGGAAGCAAGACCTATTCGCGGAACATCACGAAGAGAAGTTGGTCACGGAAACTTGGCGCAACGTGCCTTAAAAGGAATGATTCCTGAAGATTGCCCATACACTGTCCGTATAGTTTCTGAAGTATTGGAATCTAACGGTTCTTCTTCCATGGCAACGGTCTGTAGTGGAACAATGGCGTTGATGGATGCTGGGGTTCAGATGACCAAACCTGTATCCGGTATCGCTATGGGATTAATCTCGGATGCTGACTCTGGAAAATACGCTGTACTTTCAGATATCTTAGGAGATGAAGATCACTTAGGTGATATGGACTTTAAGGTAACTGGTACGGCAGACGGAATTACCGCTTGCCAAATGGATATTAAAGTTAAAGGATTGTCTTACGAAATTCTGGTCAATGCATTAAAGCAGGCTAGAGACGGTCGTTTACACATTCTAACGAAACTGACAGATACCATCGCTGCGCCAAATGCAGATGTGAAGCCACATTCTCCGAAAATGGTGACACGTACAATTCCTAACGAATTCATTGGCGCCCTTATAGGCCCTGGTGGAAAAGTGATTCAAGAACTTCAGAAAGAAACAGGATGTACTATCGTAATTAACGAAGATCCTGTTACCGAAGAAGGAATTGTTGAAATCTTAGGAACTAACCAAGACGGTATCGATGCGGTATTGACCAAAATCGATTCATTGATGTTCAAACCACAAATGAACGAGTCATATAAAGTCAAAGTAATCAAGATGCTTGATTTCGGCGCTGTAGTCGAATACCTCGATGCTCCTGGCAACGAGACCTTATTACACGTCTCTGAATTGGCATGGGAACGAACAGCGAATGTTTCCGATGTCGTAAATATGGGCGATGAGTTTGAAGTGAAGTATTTAGGCACTGATCCAAGAACACGAAAAGAAAAGGTATCTCGCAAAGCACTTTTACCAAAACCAGAAGGCTTTGTTGAAAGACCACCTCGTAGCAATGACCGAAACCGTGGAAGAGATGATCGTCGCGGAAGAGATAACAGAGATCGTAAGCCCAGAAGGGATTAGTCAAAAAGACGCTTAAATATAAAGCCCTGACCTTTCTGTCAGGGCTTTTTTTTGCATAATTGTAAAATTTCCACTCCAGATTGTAACATTCCTATCATTTTTACGTATAAGTATATGCAGTCTATGCAACTTGAACTTAAACACAGTAGATGAGACAGCTTAAGATTACAAAACAGGTTACCAATAGGGAAACCGCATCTTTGGACAAGTACTTGCAAGAAATTGGCAAAGTAGACTTGATTACTGCAGATGAAGAAGTAGAATTGGCACAACGCATCAAGGCAGGCGACCAGATCGCTCTTGAAAAACTTACAAAGGCCAATCTACGATTCGTGGTATCAGTTGCCAAACAGTACCAAAACCAAGGCCTTACTCTGCCAGATTTGATCAATGAAGGAAACTTAGGATTGATTAAAGCGGCACAACGTTTTGACGAAACAAGAGGTTTTAAATTTATCTCTTACGCCGTATGGTGGATTCGTCAATCCATTTTACAAGCATTGGCAGAACAATCACGTATTGTTCGTTTGCCATTGAACAAAATTGGATCTATTAACAAGATCAACAAAACCTTTGCCTTTTTGGAGCAAGCGCATGAAAGAATGCCTTCTGCAGAAGAGATCGCAAAAGAATTAGATATGACCGTTGAGGATGTTAAACAATCCTTGAAAAACTCAGGACGCCATGTATCTATGGATGCACCTTTAATCGCTGGCGAGGATTCTAACCTTTATGATGTACTTCGTAGTGGGGAATCCCCTAACCCAGACAGGGAACTGTTGCACGAATCATTACGTACAGAAATCGAAAGAGCTCTGGAAACCTTGACGCCAAGAGAAGCAGACGTTATTCGTTTGTATTTTGGTTTAGCAGGTCAACATTCAATGACCTTGGAAGAAATCGGTGAGACTTTTGACCTAACTAGGGAAAGAGTTCGCCAGATTAAGGAAAAGGCGATAAGAAGGTTAAAACATACTTCTAGAAGTAAAATATTAAAGACATATCTTGGATAAAAACAAGACACAAATTAAATGTTAAATATTCTTAATATTGTAAATTTGGCATATATATTGTAATTTGTGAAACATAACAACAGTTTATCATGACTGTTCGTTTTTTGATTGATGAATAAACTCCGGCTGATTACCGGAGTTTTTCATTTTATAAGGTTCTCCCCAATTATTCACGGTCTAACTCCAAAATTATTAGACTAAAAAAAGTGAACAGGTAATTACAAAACATGCTATTGAAAAGACCTTGGCAGAACTGTTAAAAGGTATAAAATACCATGAAAACACGTTATGGATCTTACTCTGTTAATGTATTCATAAAGTGTCTTTTGTGTAACAATTGTAGCTTTTTGTAACTGCTTTCAAAATTATCTTTAGACCATTATTCATAGTTATTTAAAGAAAAAATAGAAATAATGGAAGAACAAATGGAACAGGTGATAAGTATGCCGCGCATAGGCGATGCGGCCCCCGAGTTTAAGGCAGTAACAACACAAGGCGATATTAATTTCCCTGCCGACTATAAAGGTGATTGGGTGATTTTATTTAGTCACCCCGCAGACTTTACCCCAGTATGTACGTCAGAGTTTATGACGTTCGCGACTATGGAGGAAAAATTCAACAAAGCAAATTGTAAACTTGTTGGTCTTTCGATTGACGGTCTCTATAGCCACATAGCCTGGTTACGTACCATAAAGGAAAAAATAGAATATAAAGGAATGAAGAATGTCGAAGTCAACTTTCCTTTGATTGAGGACATTACCATGGATGTTGCCAAAAAATATGGCATGATCCAACCTAATGAAGATTCAACCAAAGCCGTTCGCGCGGTGTTCTTTATAGACCCAAAAGGAATTATTAGAACAATCATATACTATCCATTAAGTTTAGGGAGAAACTTTGACGAACTCTACAGGGTCATCATAGCCCTT
>Ga0209121_10004691_pt1 | contig 12656 bp, 13 predicted proteins | sample Cruoilmetagenom3_FD_187292 | JGI IMG/M metagenome (GOLD analysis project Ga0209121, IMG submission 187292) | Oil polluted marine microbial communities from Coal Oil Point, Santa Barbara, California, USA - Sample 3 (SPAdes) (version 2) | ecosystem: Environmental > Aquatic > Marine > Oil seeps ... | reverse complement strand
ACGATAATCTCGGTGACCAGGTTATTGGTTTCGGGTTTCGGGTTCTTGGTTTTGATCCCACTGATACCTGATACCTGAAACCTAGAACCTAAAATTGATGCCAGGCATTTTTCCAGAAATTTTCCCGCATTGTAATTCAAAATGATGATTGATAAATCAATTTTTTTCATGGCCAATTTTTTGGTAAAGTTTATTAAGCGTATCAGCGCTTTTGCTCCAATCATATTTTTCTTTAACCAATTTCTTTCCTTTTAAACCAATTTTTCTTGCTTTTTTCGGGTCCAAAAGAAGCTTGATTGCCGTTTCAGCCAAATGGGCGAGATTGTTTTCAATTAATACTCCTTGGCCATTTTTAGCCGAAATTCCTTCGATTCCTTCGGGGGTAGTAACGATTGGCAGGCCCGAAGCCATTGCTTCGAAAAACTTTGTTCTGCTGCCACCGCCGCTGCGCATCGGCGCTACTAAAGCCCAAGCTTGTTGATAGGCCCTTCTATTATCGTCTATTTCTTCAATTAGAACGTCTTTTTGACCTAAATAGTCTGAAAGCACCTCAGGCGCAATTTTTCCCACAATCCAAAGTTTGGCTTTTGGAATCTTCTGTTTAATTCTTGGCCAAATGTGGGAAAGCAAAATGTTAACTCCTTCTTTGTTTTGCATCCAGTGAAAATCCGCCGCGCCAAAAAGAACCGTGGGCCGCTTATACTTCTTATATTTCTTTTGATTAAAATATTTAAAGTCCACGCCGTTAGGGATAATGGATATTTGTTTCCTCGAAATTAATGATTCAATATGCAGTCGGTCTTCTTTTGAAACCGCAGATAAAAAGTCGGCTGTTTTCCAGTAAAAACTTTCCCAATATCTAAGTTTTAAAACATCAATCATCAAAATCGGTTTAAGCCAAAAAAGATACCAGGACAGCGATTCGACAAGGTGTTGGTAGACGCGATATAAAATAGTTTGCTCTGTTAAAAGTATCGGAATAGGAGTCTTGGGAATATGGGGCATCACGTAAAAATTTTCTGCGTGAATTAAGTCATATTTTTCTCGAGCCAGTTCTTTTTTGACCGCCTTCTTTTCCCCGCTCGATAAATTTCTGACCACTAGAAACGGATAAAAGCCCAGAACAGTTCTGAGAATATTTTTTAGCGTCCAGGGCTTGGCCGGTCTTTTAAAGATTCTGATTTTCTGACAGTATTTTTCTAATTCTTGGGCATATTTTCTCTCTCCTTCGTCTTTAATTAAAGAAAAAAGAGTAATTTTATGCTTACTAGCTAGATTTTTGATTAAATTATATGATCTCACCTGACCGCCGGATGAGGGAGGATAGGGCAAGTAAGGTGTCAACATCAAAATTTTCATTATTTTTCGAGTTTACAGTCTTTTAAATTAATAATTACCCAATCATCTGTTTTATTGAGGACTGGACATTTTTCGATTAATTCGTTGGTAACGTTGTCGAAATTAACAGCCACATAGTACTCGGCGCCTAAAGCAACCATTTTCGGAATTGAAGTCATTACTACCGGCCACCCTCGGCGGCTAGTTTGGTATAGAAAGGCAGTATCACCGTTGTAAGGAGCAATTATTTTAGCGTCTTTTGGCAAAAGCCGATCAGCGGTTTCTCCAGCCGTCATTATTTGTGGTCGATTGATTTGGTAATAACCACGAACTTGATACCAGGAAAAGCCAAACATCATTAACAAGCTAAAAACTAAGAGCGAAAAACTAAAAACATTATTGAAATATTTTCTTGGCGCCGTCAATAAAAACCAAGCGCCCTTAGCCAAAAAAACAGATATTACCGGAATAGCTAAAATTTGGTAATAATCGTGCTGAACATTTCCTCGGGCAAAAATTGCTAAATAAGAAAAAATACCCAATAGCCAACCATAAAACATAACTTCTTTTTTTTTCTGACCTTTTTTCGGTCTCGTTATTAAGCCCAAGCCAAACAAAATTAATCCCCAAAGGCCCAAAATTAGCTTTCCTAATCTTTCAGCAAAGAGCCAGCGCCACCAGACCGGATGAAAACGGAATTTACCCTTGTTTAACAGCCACTGGTTGGCGGGAATTCCTTCAGGAAACTTTTGCATCCACTGCCGCCAAAACAAAAAAGGAAGGACCGCGATTAAAACATAGGACATGCAATATAAAGCATAGGAATTTTTATTTTTTGCTTTTTTAAATCCATCGCCAAAAATTACTAACCAACTCGGAATCAAAATAAATACAGCGTAGGGTTTAACCAAAACCGCCGCGGCGGCCAAGATTAAGCTCGGCAGGTTTTTAGTTTTCATTAGTAGATAAACACTTCCTAGAGAAAACATCACCATTGTTGGGCCAGGCAAAATCGTTCTTGAATAATAAATGTTAAATGGCAAAAATAAGAAAAAGCTCATCGAAAGTAGGCCAAGCCACTCACCTAGCAAGTTTTTTACTATTAAATAGAGAAATGTTGCTGAACCGAGAGACGAAAAAATGCTTGCCAATCTACCGGCCGCTTCAAACGAAATTAGGTCTTGCTTTAAATTATTTATTCCCTGAAACAAAAGAGCGTGAGCGGCATTATAAATTGGAAATTCAACAAATCTATACCCCTGGGGATTTTCTTTTCCGGAAGCGATATTGGAAAGATCGTCATATCGGGGGCGCAGTAGATCATAACCATACTTCAGAAAATTTCTGGCCACTGCGGCTGTATCGGCTTGACGCCATGAATGCCAATCAGCCAAAGGGCTATTGATTTTATAAAGCCGAACCAACAACCCCGAAAATAACATCAGAGCTAAAACTAGCTGTCTCAATTTACCCATTATTTAAAAATAAGCAAATATATACAAATAAACAAATATGAAAATCAATTTCAAATTCTAAATTTCAAATAATAAATTTTATTTCGGTTTTCTTGTTCTACTATTAATAATAATTTTACTGATAATAAGCAATATTTCTTTTCCCTCTTGTCTCAGGTCTAAAAACTCCAACCCAAGAGGTTTATTGATATCGCCAGCCAGGCGAATCCAGTAAAGAGTTTCCTTCAATTCTTTCTTGGCAATTGCATATTTAGAAATAAAGTCCCTCCTGCTTTGACAGGCATCTGCCTCTTGGTCATTTGCCCCAACAGAAGTAATCGCTCTGCCGCCTTGATTGATGATGTTTAAATTAATTTGGTTTTTAGGAAGTTTTCTAAAAAACTCCAAAACCACAAGAACATATTGATATATCCGCTCGTGAATATCTCGTTTTTGTTGCATTTGAAATTTGTTTATTTGCTTATTGATTTGTTTATTTGAAATTTGTTTATTTGCTTATTTTTATATCCCATTCCCATTAACATCCAAAAATAAAAAGCCGTTTTCGAGGCCTCAAAAACATCAATAAAAATGGCGTTAGCGAGGAAGGCGATCATTGCCCCCAGCAAGCCGCTAATTAGCTGCCATTCACTTTTCCTCGCCAAAACTGCCAAAAGCCCATTTCTAAATAGGTGGAAAATTATTAACATGAAGGTTAACCCCCCCAGAATTCCCGTTTCACCCAAGATTCTTAAATAATCATTGTCAGTTGCTAGTCCCAAAGAAGAATAACCCGTACCTAATAAAGGGTTTTTGAGGAAAGCCCGAATAGCTCGTGGCCATTCGACCTTAAAACGGATATTTGAGGATCTTGCCGCTGCCACCTCCGCCTCTTCCGGACTCGGCCAGGTTCTGATAATTTTTTCTTTTCTTTTTGGTTTTTCTTTTTTCAATTTAGCTGCCTCGATGGGCGCTAAAGGTTTTTCACTGACTACTAATGTCGGTGTTGGCGTTAATGTTGGTTCCGCTTTTAAACTTTTGACCCCCTTTTTTTTCAAGAAAGATATTTGACGAGGTAATTTTTGACTGATTTTTGGCAAAACCTTAAGAGAAGCGGTCAGGCGGGCGTTTAACTCCTTTGACTGAAAAGCGAAGAACAAACTTCCAACAACAACTGGGAAAATCCACCAATATTTCCTAAGAAGAATTAATGTTGTGCTAATTCCAACCAAATAAGCAACAAAAGAAATTCTTGAAGCAGTTAAAATTAAAAGACGGAAAGTGCACAGAGAAAGGGATAAAGTTAGCAGTTTTTGCCACCATTTCTTGCTAAAAGCAAGCGCCGCCGGCGTTAAGCATAGAATCATTGCCGCCCAAGCAGCCAGGTCATAATGTCCAGCAAAAGTGGCGCTAATTCTTGTCCACTTGGTCATACGCAATAAAATACCTTTAGAAAATTCTTCGTTCATTGTTGAAATTACCGGCCAGCTCCAATATTTTTGTCCCATTCCAAAAATAAAGACCCCCGCCAAGGTTAACCAAATAGCAAAAATTGACTCTTTAAGATCGCTCCTTTTTTTAATCGCGCTTTTGGCCACAAAAAACAAACTCATATACTCCACTCTTCTTAACCAGTGGAACATTGCCAATTTAAAACTTGTCAAACCGAAACTGCTGAGAGAGTTTAGATTAACAATTAATCCCACTAGCCAGTAAAGGGCAAATAATTTGAAGATTCGCTCTTTTAAAATAGGGAAGCGGCTTTTTGCCTGAAATATTAGCCAAAGAAAAATTGCCGCCGCCACCACAAAGTCATCGATTCTAATGGCTACGTAAGTGCCGCCCACCTCCTGAAGAGGAAATTTGGGATAAAGAGGAATAAAAATTAACAAAATGATAGTTAAAACCTTAAAGAGATTCATAATAAGCTTTGGCCTTGTCTATTTTACCTAAAATTAAAAATAAAAATATTCGCAATAAATTTTTTAATTTTAAAATTATTTTTAAAACTGGTAATTGCCACTTTGGGCGATGAAGGAAAAAAAATCTTGTTAGGCCTGAATTTTCCCCTTTTATTGATGTTGCTTTTTGGCCACTGCCACCGCCAAGATGAATTATTTTTGCTCCGCTGTAGTAGAAGACTTGCCAGCCCAACTTTTTGATTCGATAACACCACTCTGTTTCTTCAACATACATAAAAAATTTTTCGTCTAACTTTCCCGCCTCTCGAATAACCCCCCTTTTTATCATAAAGAAAGCGCCGGTTACCCAATCTAATTGCCGCGTTTCGTTATACCAATTTTCCCTAAGCCAAAACTGGGGGGGGTGAGGGTGAAACGGCTTTATTAGTTTGTTAATAAAAGGCAAATCATCCAGAAAAAAAGCCCAAGTAAAAGTATTTAATAAATTGGGGAAAAAACCGCCGGTTGCCTGAATCGTTTTGCCTTTATTTAACAATCGACAGGTAATTACCCCCGCCTCGGCGTGGCTGCTAAGCCAATACAACGTCTGGCTAATCGCTCCCTCCGAAATAATCGTGTCGCTGTTTAATAGTAAAATATATTCGCCGCGGGCGATCTTGATGCCCTGGTTGTTGGCCTTGGCAAAACCAACGTTTCGGTCATTTCTAATCAAGATTAGGTTTCTGGCTTCTGGCTTCTGGTTTCTGGTTTTGGATTTACTAATACCTGCAACCTGAAACCCAGAACCTAGAAGATATTCAACCGAGCCATCGGTCGAGCCATTATCAACGACAATTATTTCCGCAGGGATTTTTTCCTCATCTTTAGGATCAATCCATTGGCCGGAAAAATCCAGCCGCCTGTCATTTTTAATCAGCGACTCTAGGCACTGCTTTAAAAGATTTTTTGTGTTATAGCTAACAATAATTATTGAAAGAATTGGCTTGATCACATTTGGCCCCTTATTTCTCTTTTCCATTCTTTAACAATTACCCAAAGCGCTATCCAACAAGACCAAAAAATTGCCAATCGGAATAATAATTTCGACGGAAACCAACGCAAGATAATTTTTGCCCGCCGGACTCTATCCCCGGTTAAAATTTTATTTTTCGCTCGTTTTTCCGGGCTGGTGAAAACATCCTTTTCCCATTCAAAGCCATTTATAAATAAAGATTCTCTGAACGGGTGAACCAATTCCTCTAAATAATAGCTTCTGGTTGTATCACGGATTACTTGTTTGGCGTGTTCAGGAGGATGATTAAGTCGAATAGTTAGTAGGGGAAAATTTAAAAAAGAAGATTTAGAAAAGTAGTTTTTATAAAAGTCAATAACATCGCTTCTGTTCTTGTCAGTAAAATAGCCGGAAATTCTAGGAAGTTGGATTGTATCTCCAGGCAAGGTTGATTTTAAACTGTCAGGCAAATCCGGCGGCGGCAGTTTCGGTCCCGGCAAAAAAAGATAAAAAGTAAACAGAAACCCCAACCCCAGCCAGATTTTTTTTAATAAGTTTTTTTTCATGAAATGACGGGCTTATGCTTTTTAAACCAATCCAGCATATCATTAAAGCAATTTGAGGCACTTTTTGCCTTTTTATTTTTTGCCGGAAAAGTTCCTCCGGCAGCGTGGTCATGCCCGCCGCCAATTCCCATACGTCCCACAATGTTGCTAACATTCACACTTTTAGGTAACGACCTTAGAGAGATTCTGTAAGCACCGTTAGACTTTGGAGTAATAACGAACCCCCATTTATGGCCTTTAACTAACCCGAGATAATGAGTCATGTATAAGTGGCTTGCTTCGCTAATCTCGTCGTCGTCATTTTTTTGGGCAAACTCTCTGGTAAGAAATGTGACTTGGAAATTAGGCCAACCTTTAATTTTATAAAAAGATGTATTTTTTAGTAATTCTTGGACAATTGTTAAAGTATTCTTGGAAATTGATTGGTAACGTGATTGAAATTCTTGAATTCCAATTTTCCCCACCTCCATTAACCGTTTAACAATAGTCAATGTATTGGTTTGGCTGGGCTGCAAGTAAGCGAAATTGCCTGTATCGCCAAGAATTCCCAACATTAAAATTTCAGAAAGCAATTTATTAACTTTTGAATTTTTATAAAACAAAAGGTAGATAATTTCAGCGCACGAAGAAACTTCAGGAATAATTAAAGACAAATCAAAATTTTCCGGCGGAGAATCATGATGATCAATGCAAATGGTCTTGCCGGAAAAAGCTTTTAATTTTTTCACTTTGTGCGTAAACCGACGGTACTCATTCCCGTCAAGCACAATAAGTAAATCTATATTTTTTAAACGCTCCGTTATATCCGGGACAAAGTTAATTTTATTAAAATGTTTAAAGATTTTGTATTTATTTGCTTTTTCACCCGTTTGAATAATTTTGACAGTTTTTTGAGGATATTTATTTTTTAACAAATTGTAAACCGCGAGAACCGATGCTATCGAATCATCATCAAACGATTTATGGCCGGCAATAACAATGTTTTTTGCTTTATTAACAAGGTTAAAAAAATCAAAAACAAACCTTTTCTCTAATTTGGAATAGTTCATGCTAACAACACTTTTGGCAACATTGGGAGATTACTGAAATAAACGGCTCCTGCCCAATCGATAATTTAATTTTTTAATTTTTCTTTGGCCGATTATCTTGGCTGGGACACCGGCAACAATTGTTTTCTCAGGCACGTCTTTGGTTACTACTGCTCCCGCGGCCACCACCGCTCCCTGGCCAATTTTTATTCCCGGCAAAATAATTGCTCTCGGGCCAATAAAAACATAATCGCCAATTTCCACTGGCTCCTCGATTGGCCTCATATCCTCAGAATGGACATTATGCTCGGAGTTATAAATCATTACTTCCGAGGCAATATCAACATAATTGCCAATTTTTAGCGGCGCTCGTCCGTCTAAAAAGGTTTGGTAACCGATTATTGTCCCCTGCCCTATTTTTATGCCTGAAGGATTTAAAAATATACAGCCGGTATGCAGCTTGCTTTTCCGGCCGATCTTTACACCGGAAATCTTAAAAAAGAATTTTCTAACGGTCCAAAGTGGGCACCAAGTGACTGAGTTGAGGATCATCAACCAAAAATCAAGAAACCAATTTTTAATCCGATTAAAGATTTTTTCTATCGCCATCGAAGTATCCAGTTTTCTCTCCATCCGATCAATAAAAACTAGTTTTGGAGGGAAAACCTGGACTTCAAGATTATCTCCTATCTTCATATTTCAATTTCGGTAAAGCAAATTTCTAATTTCTAAATCTCTATATTTCTATATGTCTATATGTCTATATTTCTAATCAACTCCTTAACTCGCTAACTTAACAACTGAATCTAAAATAATTTTACTACACTTTTCCCAAGAAAAGCTTTTCACTCTCTTTTTTCCGCCTTTTACTAATTTATCGCGCACCGATACGCTAAAAAGAACTTTCTCTATTGCTTTGGCAATTTCTTTCGGCTTGTCCGGATTGACTAACAAAGCCGCATCGCTGACGATTTCCGGTAACGCGCCTCTGTCGGAACAAACAACCGGCACCCCGGCGTCCATTGCTTCCAAAACCGGAATGCCAAAACCTTCCCAAAAAGAGGGCATCACAAAAACTTCAGCCCCTTCCATTAAAATCGGCACCTCCTCGTCGGGAATAAAGCCAGGGAAAAGAACTCTATCCTTTAATCCTAGCTGCCGTACTTTTTCAAAAATTTGTTGATATAACCAGCCCTTTTTGCCGGCAATGACAAGTTTCAGGGGAGGAATGAGCAATTTAAATGCCTCAAGTAAACCCTCGATATTTTTACTTGGTTTAAGAGTACCCAGATATAAAATATAATCGCCGTTTATCTTATATTTATTTTTCAAAACTTTTAGCTTTTCTCCGCCAGTTGGCGGATTAGTTTTCTTAAATCCCGGATATGCCACTGTAATTTTTTTTGGGTTTATTTTATAGGTTTTAATAATATCTCTCTTGGTAAATTCAGAAATGGCGATAATTTTCTTGGCTCTTTTAACCGACCACTTAGTCCAATATTTGAGTTGATAAAAATCTTTTTTAGTGAATTGCTCTGGCCAGCGTAGAAAACCCAAATCCATTATCGAAATCACGTAGGGAATGGGAGAAAACAGGGGGCCATAGTGAGAGGGAGAAAATAAAACATCGGGTTTTGGTTTGCCCCGGTAGAGTCGCCTTGTCAAGCCCGTCCAGGTCCAAAATCTTCTTGGCCCAAAAACTTCGTATTTCCACCAATCAGTTTCCGGCGGAAAATCTGCTCTTGGTTTTTTCGAAAGAAAAATCAAGAATTTATTAACCATCGGCCATCGGCCATCGACCATTTCTTTATACATTTCCCAAATTACTTCGAAAGCAAACTGGTTGCTCCCGACTCGTTTTTTAATATTGGCCTCGTTAGCGTCGATGGCGATAATCATTTTTTCTATATTTCTACACGGCTAAATTTCTATATACTTTTATTGTTTTTCTTGCCGCTTTTTGCCAACTGAATAATTTTAATCTTTCTTTTCCTAATCCTATTAATTTATTTTTATTTTCTAGCGCTTTAAAAATTCCTGCGCTAATTTCTTCCCTTGATGTCGGTTCGACTAAAACTGCCGCTTTTCCAGCCACTTCCGGCATACTGGAAAGATTGCTAGTTACCACCGGCACCCCCAGGGCAAATGCCTCCAAAATCGGTAGCCCAAAACCCTCATATAAAGAGGGATAAGCAAAAACCGTTGCCTCGGCAAGCAAAGAAAGCATTTTCCGCCGTGGCAAAAATCCTGTCAAAATTATATCTTTGGGCAGTTTAAATTCTGGCTTGTATTCACCGCAAATTACTAATTGGCAATCAACTTTTTTCTTTACTTCCTTAAACGCGGCAATTATTTTTTTTATGTTTTTTCTTGGAGATTGCGATCCGTAGGCAAAGATATATGGCTTTTTGGCAACACCGGGCGTTGCCAATCTAAAATCAGCAATATCACTTGGCAAAGCTTCATAAATAACGGTGATTTTTTTCTCGGGAATTCCCAATAATTCTATAATTTCTTTTTTGGTTGCCTCGGAAACAGCAATAATTGCGTCTGCCTCTTTTTTCACCCATTCCAACCGCCTTTTTTGAACAGCCAAAATCTTTGGATGGACAGACTCCGGCCAGCGTAGAAAAGAGAGATCGTGAACGGTGGCTACCAACTTCGCCTGTTTTGCCGGCGGCTGAGTCCAATCGGAAGCGTGAAAAATATCCACTCGCCCAACAAAATTTTCTATTGGTAAAATGTGGAGCCGGTTCCAGAAAAGCTCCAATGCCGTCGGCGGCAATTTATATTTTTTTAAGTTAACCCGTGAACTCGTTAACTCGTTAATAAAAGAATAGTCTAACTTCCTTCTTAAAGAAGAAAAAAATAGAGTATAAGAATTTTCTTGGTCGAGCTTTAGCAAGGCCATAACCAAATTTTTAGTATAAACGCTAACTCCGGTGCCATAAACAATTTGAGAAATATCAACGCCGATTTTCATTGTTTATCTGCGATAACCATTAATTCTAAATAATAATTTTTTTCCTTAAACAGCCAGAAAAACAAACGGGTTATTAATCGGCGGATTAATTTGGGAGCAATAAACAATTCCGGAAAAATACTGATCGCCGGCAGTCGTTCTATTTTGATAATGTTTTTGACTTTAAAAGCTGCGATATTAAGTAATTTCTTAATCCCGTTTTTAGTATAGACTCTCTTGTGACTTCGATCTAAGCGGTGTTTAAAAACAAGACCCCGCTTAATTAAAATATTGGGTGTTTTTTGGGGAACAATCAAAATTAATCTCTCGCCTACTCTTTTTGCCTCTCGCAAAACCTTTTTCTGATTATCAATATGCTCCAAAACGCTAAACATTAAAACCGTATCAAAACTTCCGGCAGGAAAAGGCAATTTTTCGGCCCCACCGGTTACGAAATTTCCCTGATATTTCTTTTTCGCTCGAGAAATAAATTCTTGAACGAAGTCTATCCCCGTTGCCTCATAACCTTGACGGGCAAAATAATCAACCCAAATTCCGCTGCCGCAGCCAATATCTAAAATCCTGTTGCCTTTCAGATATTTTTTAACCAATTTTGCCCTGTCGGAGTTAATTTTTACCGTTTTTATCCCCCAGCCAAACTGCTCAGTCTTTTCTAAATAATATTTTTTTTCATCTTGAGAAATATCAACGCCAATTTTCATTGTTTATCTAATAATTCTTCAAATAAGCCCCAAATTTCTTTGGCCATTTTTTGCCAAGAATATTTTTTAACTTGTTTTTTGCCTAATTCTATCAATCTTTCCCTTAATTGTGAATTTTTTAATAATAATTTAATTTTGTTTGCTAAATCCCTTGGTTTATGTGGATTAAAATATAGGGCGGCTTGGCCGTAAACCTCTGGTAGACACGAAGCATCAGAAGAAATAACTGGCGCGCCAATGGCCATTGCTTCCAGGCCGGGCAAACCGAAACCCTCAACAAGCGAGGCGGTAGTAAAGGCCAGGGAATTTCGAATTAAAGTGATTAGTTCTTGGTCACTGGCAAAACCAATATGAGTAACCCATTTCCCAATTTCTAATTCATCTATTATTTTTTCCAGACGGCCCCAAAAAACACTTCGGGCGCAGGAAATATACAAATAAACCTCGCCATTAAGCAGTTTGACTGCTTTTAATAACGTTTCAACATTCTTATGGGGATAAACATTGCCGACATAAACAAGATAGGGCGTTTTGGGCTGAAAAGGGAGTTTGGCGCCCTTGCCTAAAAAACTCTTGTCAACTCCTTCGTAAACAACTTTAACTTTTTTCGCCGGTAACTGGTAATAATCGATTAAACGCTTTTTCCAATACTTGACGGGAACGATGATTTTATCGGCTTTATTAACAGCATATTTGACCAAAATTAAATACAAACAGTATTTTAACCAGTAAATTGCCGGCTGCCTGGTGGTAGTTTTTTTTCCTCTAGAGACATGCTTTATTAAATCATGAATAGTAATGACTAGTTTCCCTCGCCAAAGAAAGGGAACGGCGAAATGGGGCACATATAAGAGATCGGGCTTAATCTTCCTCAAAAGCCGAAACATTTCGAATTGAGCAAGTAAAGAATAAGGGTGGAAGCGGGCTTTTAGTTTTTTTTTGTATCGAGAAAGCGCCTTTTGCCGTCCAAGCTTATCAGAGATGATTAAAATAACATCTATTTTTGGGTCAGAAGGAAGATTTTCAAGCAAATTCTTTACATACCGGCCAAAACCAGTGTCTTTTGGCCCCCAAAAGCGCGCATCGACAACTATCTTTTTTTTATTAGACATTAATCATCCGCTGGACGGCCAACTAAATCACCAGGAAATTCAGACCTTCTTACCCCTCTCATAGTTGCCTCTCTAGGTTCAGCCAACCGTCTTGTTTCTCTTTCCCATTTTGTTTGAGATCCCCCCCTGTTTTTTATTATAGAAGGTCTTCTCAAAAAATCTCCCCTTCCAAGTCTAAACATATTCTTATTTTAGCATATTTTTATAACCCGTTTCCCCCATTTTCATTGCCATATTTTTATTCGTGATAATTTTTCTAATTTTCTCCGCCAAGTCATTAATATTGTCTTTTTTAAATAATAAGCCGTTTTTGCCGTTGCTAATAACTTCCCGCAAAATTGGAATATCGGCTGCAACCACCGGTTTCTTTCTCGCCCAGGCCTCTAGAAAAACCAGCCCCAGCGACTCATGAATTGAAGGGTTAACTAAAACCCAGGCTCGGTCAAGAAACCCGATTTTCTTTTTTTCTGATACTTCCCCCAGAACTTGAATATTTTTTCTAGTTTCTTTTGCTAAACTAGCTAATTTTTTCTCGATTTTTGGGGAATATAGCGTCCTTGT
>Ga0209121_10004690_pt1 | contig 12657 bp, 6 predicted proteins | sample Cruoilmetagenom3_FD_187292 | JGI IMG/M metagenome (GOLD analysis project Ga0209121, IMG submission 187292) | Oil polluted marine microbial communities from Coal Oil Point, Santa Barbara, California, USA - Sample 3 (SPAdes) (version 2) | ecosystem: Environmental > Aquatic > Marine > Oil seeps ... | reverse complement strand
CTTTGGGGGGGTACGCGGGCACGCAATACTCGGCGGCTGACAACTCAACAAGGTGGTCGAGCGTCATCCGGCTGCGGGACACCTCGTAACTGTAACGCCCAATCTCCCCGCGAGTGAGAAAGGTGAGATATTCCAACACGCACAGCACAATGTGAGCATCGAACAACAAAAACCCCTCGACGCGACCGAAATACGCGCCAGAGGGGACGTAGACCAGTGTGGAACGCCTGATACTGGGATATTGTGCAGTTAGTGTGTACAGGAATCGCTCATACGTCTCGCGAGTGCATAGGGGGTTGCTGGGCATTGACGTTACGCCATCGCAAGTTGCAGACGAATGCGCACAGCGGCCGGCTGGCGGGCAGTCAATCGTTGGTACTCCTGTTCCAACTTTTGCTGCGTCTGGTAGAGCGCGGCCCATTCGAGGAATTCCACGCGGTATTCATCGTAGGCATCAAACTCGGACAGTTCGCCGCTAGTGAATGCCTGATAGAACTCGTGTGATAGGACGCCGTACCTGCTTTCAAAGCGGCGCATCTGCTTTTCGATGGCGCATAAGTCGTTGATCAATTCGCGTAACTCGACCATCGTGTTGCTCCTTTAGGAGGTGCCTATGGGCATATCAGGTGTACAAGCGTTATGTCTGAACCTATTATACCCGTGTCCAACATGCCAGTCAAGTTGGCGCGGGCGGCCGCACGAACGGGGAGAATTCTCAAATCCTCAAATTCAACGAGAATCTGCGAGCGGATGGCGGAAAAACGTGCGCGTGGACGTTATTTAGAGTAGAAGTGTGTGACCACATCTTGTCAGAAAAAGTGGAGGCGTGACCACCTAGTACGAACTGGAGGACGTGGACGTTCACAGCGTCAGCACCTTCCACGGGCCGGTCTCGGCTACGCCCTCGCTAATCCGTCGGATCTACTTGCCGCTTGTGCTCAAGTAATGGTGGCATCAAGGTTGGCGATGATGTAGCGCAAGAAAAAGTGAGCGAGACTCGGTCAAGGCGCAAGTGGCCCCTTGTTCCGCCATCCGCTGCACCGACCGAGGCGACCAGTGTGTGAGCGGAATCCAGCCGGGAGATTTGAGTTTGGGGCGTGCCCAACTGGGCAGATTTTCCCAACGACTGTCTCCCAACTGACAGGCCCGACCGTCGAGCCCACCGCAGGTGAAAGGGGTGACGACCAACAAACCAAACATCTTCTTCTAACGCCCGCCTGTTTGTGACAGGCCGAACGGCTATTCAGCCGTTGTTCAGGAAAAAAGGAGAGACACTCATGGCTATAAGAAAACTGACGATCATTGCCTTAGTAGTGCTATTGGGATTATTACCAGCAGGCAGCGGCTTGGCCGCCACGGCAGCGGCCACAGCGGACGCAAATTATTCATGTGATCGCAGTTCGACGAATACTTCTTGGACAGGATGGACTCTTTATAGTGTAAGTAAGCGAGAATTTTATGGTAAAGATGGAGAAGTCTTAGATACAGAATATGACTACCAACTGAACAACACGGAGAAGGTAGGTATTTATGATCGAGAAGTAACATGGGATCCCCCTCCAGGAATGGTTTACAACACGATGTTCACTTCTCAAGTTTTCAGCTTGAGTACGCGTTCAAGTTCAACAGATACCGTCATTGTCGAAATCCACTACTATGACTATTTGGGATCACCATCAGATCTATTGATCAAAGATTTGTCACCGGATTTGGGCGGAAGTGAGCGTCAACGCCTCGTGGATGACTATGAAGAAATCAAAAAAGTCGTTGACATCATCGAAAAAAGCGAAACCAAATTGACAGTTGAGATCGATAATGATCCTGAATCGTATTGTCCGCTAGGCATGAAGACAGTGCGATTTTTGATTGAGGGTCTGCCAACGGGGGAGGAAGAGGAAGAAGAAGTGTATGCAATTGTTCCGGACAATCAGGTTCTGTTCGGTCTAGAGATACCTTCTTTGGAGGATTACGATAACGACATAGACAATTGGATTCTTTCGCAAGATTTTGATGGAGCAGTACGAAAAGCGTTTATGGAGACGGTGGGGATTGAACTTTCATTCTCTGCTGATATTGATATCGTATTGGCAGGTAGCGTGTGGGAGTTAGATGATATGGGTGAGTTTGGAACAGGTAGGGCATATCCTATTAGGAAAGAGGGTAATAAGGTAAAGATCTATGCCCCAAGATCAACCTTTTATGTTTCGACAGTAACCGCATACGAATGTGATGTTGATGGTGGCCATTGCGTTAAGCCTCATATGACAGACACACCTAAGCAACCTCCCGATCCGAGGAATTGTGTTGCTTATGACACAGGAAAAATCGAAGCATACGTTGAGCAGGGTGCAAATTTGCATCTCGTCGCTGTCCCAACAGATTATGCTTCTAAGACAGTATTCTTAAGAAGTTATTGGGAAGTTCATCCACCCTTGGGTTTCCGCATAGATCATCTAGAGGTACAAGATGCAAGAATTAAATTCAGTGATGGTACAAGCGTTGACCTGCCAGACCACTGTAAGAAAGTCGTTCCGCAGACAGAGCTTGGTAACTGGTGGGCGGAACTATTAATAAAAGGGATCTTTAGGAGATATGATGCTTCGGGACGATTGGAGGAGGAAAGAACTGTTGAAGAGAGATATGGTGATCGTTGGGAATGGGTGGTCGTTGAAACACCACCCGTCCCGAAAATGGCTAAAACGGTAAACATTAGTCGGATTACTCGTTTAGCGGAAATATTCCTCGATGATGGCTCAGTCAGAACCCCCACCTTTGAAATTGGTACAACGCCAGGGCTATATTATGCGGTAGAAGTTGCGACGGATAATCGACTGTTCAATAAAGCGGAATACGGTGCCCTTAGAGATAATACTAACTTCTTTAATTCCTTCTGGGGCGGTTCATCACCGGAAACCGCTGTTGTGCCTCCTCTGCAGGAACCAGCATCGTCCCTAGTTTTTCAGTACCAAATCCCTGTAGAAGTTTGGAACAATCTGCGGGAAAATGCGCTGGGATTGGGGAAAATCTACTATCGACTTCTTGTTTCCTCGGATAAACAATCAAGCAATCTGTTTATAACCGTTGAAGATGATGAATTTCAGAATGCCCCGTTTATGTCCGTGGTTAGAAGAGTGATCAATGATTACAATGGTGATGGGAGATCCGATCTTGGCTTCTTCGAACCCTTCAAACCCGCCGATAACGCCTTCTACGTTGCCCTTTCCACGGATGGCTCCTTTGCTCCAGTAAGCGATCCGTGGGTTGAGTCCAATACATTTGGTCATGCCGCAGGGCGATACTATGTCGGCGATTACAACGGCGACGGCAAGTCGGATCTCGGGTTCTTCGAACCTTCAGATAACTCGTTCTATGTGGCCCTTTCCACCGGTAGCGGCTTTTTCGCCCCAGGAAGTGGTCAGTGGGTTGCACCGGATGCCTTTGGGCATGGGGCTGGGAGATACTCCGTTGCCGATTTCAACGGCGATGGCAAGTCGGATCTGGGGTTCTTTGAACCCTCGGATAACTCGTTCTACGTATCCCTTTCCACCGGTAACGGCTTCTTCGCCCCAGGAAGTGGTCAGTGGGTTGGACCCAACGTCTTTGGCCATACGGCAGGGCGTTACTATGTGGGCGACTTCAACGGCGATAGGAAATCGGATCTGGGGTTCTTTGAGCCCTCAGACAGTACGTTTCACGTGACTCTTTCCACCGGCAGCGGCTTCTTTGCCCTTGGAAGTGGCCAATGGGTTACGCCTAACGCCTTTGGCCATGCAGCGGGGCGATACTATGTCGCCGATTTCAATGGCGATGTCAAGTCGGACCTGGGTTTCTTCGAACCCTCCGACAATACGTTCCACGTGACTCTTTCCACCGGCACTGGTTTCTTCGCCTCGGGAAGCGGTCGCTGGCTGGACTCCGACGCTCTCGTCCATTCTGCAGGGCGAATCTACATTGGCGACTTCAACGGCGACGGCCGGTCGGATCTGGGGTTCTTTGAACCCGCCGATAACACATTCCACGTTACCCTTTCGACCAGCAGCAGCTTTCACGCACCTGGGAGCGGCCAGTGGGTTGGCCCGAACGCCTTCGGCCATTATGGAGGGCGGCACTTTGTCGGAAATAGCAAATTCGATCGTGAATTCGGCTATCCCATCTTTGACGAACAGGTTTCGTGGAAAGACGATCCGCGACGCTGGGGCTGGCATCCGTCGGATCCAAGTGGACCGAGCACGTTCGAACAATTCGCGGTCACCCGCGCGTCTGATCCTGGAAATGTGTATCTCGGGAGCTATGCAGCCAAGTTAGAGATCCCTGCTGGCGGTGGGCGTGCCTCGGGTGCATGGCATGCACCGTTACCCGATAGCACAGGCGCAGAGTATTTCATCTTTGCCTACAAGAAGACCAACCCGGCTTCTACGCCGTTGATCTACTTTGTCGCCAACGGCTATCTGCACCAGATTTGGGAGGCGGGCCAGACCCAACATCACCAAGGCTGGGAGATCCCCTTTGCTGCTGACATGGAATGGCATCTTTTTGCCCTCCCGCTGGACATAGCGCATAAGCTGCCCTCGACGATCATCGATCCTAATACTGGCCAGTTGGAGCCGATGGTGTCGAGCGAGGGACAACTCACATTCTTTGAGCTCGGCATGGGTGGAGTTGGCGGAGATGCGATCTATTTCGATCACATCCACTTTTCGGAGAGCCCCATCACCCCGGTGGATGATCCTTACCCGCCGACGGTTACGATTACCGTTCCGAGCGAGGACTATCAGAACACAGGCTACGCTTTCACTCTGGCAGGCACCGCTACCGATCCCGGCAGTGGCCTTGCCAGTGTGAGAGTCGATGCCACCGGTTCGGGCGGACCCGGATCCTTAGGCACCATCTATGTGGAGGTGGATGAAGCCGGCAGATGGAGCATCCCCCTGGACTTCTCCTCATGGCCGGATAGTGCCTTCATTCTGTATGAGCAGGTCAAACTCGAGGTCACGGCCACCGACTGGGTTGGCAATTCGCATACTGCAACTCGCTACGTGACCTTACCGCCCACGGTCTACGACGAAAACGATCCAGCTACCTTTGTCAATCCTCACGGCTGGGATTGCCCTCTGGCAGAAAATGACTTGTTCAGCGGCGAACGAAACAGTGATACAAGCTATGCCGGCGATTACTCCCTGAAGGTGACCATACCCCCTGAGAACGCAGCGTGTGGCCATGCTTCGGCCTGGTGGGACGGACCCCTGCCCAACACCACTGGGACTTCCTACTTCACCTTTGCCTACAAGAAGACCAATCCCAACAGCCGCATGGCGGCCTACTTTATCCTGCCGGGCAGCATCGTTCACGAGGTCAGTGAGGTGGATCCTTCGATTGGGGCCGTTCGTGCCTATCAGGGTTGGGATATCTCCTACTATCGGGATACCGAATGGCACATCGTCGCGGTGCCCTATGAATCCGAACAACCTGCCCCTGGAGAGGACGAGGTCGTCGGGCCTATAGTCGGCCAACTGGCGAGCTTTGAAACAGGCATAGGTGCAGGAAACGTGGGGGATGCGCTTTATTTCGATCTCATTGGCTTCCAGCGAACGCCCTGGGTCTCCTCACCGGTGGCGTTTGGGAATTGGCGCTTTGTCGACCCAGGCGGTGATCCCAACGCCGACGTCGTCATCAGCGACATCTCAGGCGATGGCTATGGTGGCGCAATCTACCTGAACAACCACGGGAGTGGAACTACAGAAGCCTGGACGACCGAACCCAGGGCAACAAAGGGAATTGATCCAATCCCCATCACGCCTAGAACGGTCATCCAATGGCCCCAGAAGGACAACAGCCATAGCTTGATTCTTGAGCTTGAGCTCATCCGCTACCAGGAATTCGAAACGATCAAGTACGCAGCAAATGCCCCCAACCATTGGACTGTTCCAGGCCAGTACGAGAACCAGTTTGGCGTGCGAGGTTGGGTGAACATGGAACCGCGCCCCGAGCTAGTCTTTGGGCAGGAAGAGACGTTCGTCCGCAGTCTGTATCGTGACATCCAGGACACCTTTGGCCCAGACGAGGAATACGATGAGGTCGTCTTGATCACCCTGCGCCACTTCAGCAACGCCGATGCGCCGGAAGGCGACCAGGGAGGCTACTTCAAGGACCTGGTGATCTTTGAAGACGACGAGTCGCCTCTTGTCTCTATCACCAAGCCTCCGGTGAACATCCGCTGGTCTAAGGATCAGATACTGACCTTTGAGGGCACAGCGACCGACAACAGCGCGATTGCCAGCGTCGATGTCTACGCCAAAGGTTCATCCAGCGACTTTACCTACATGGGGGCCGCCCAGATCGACACCTCAGGCAATTGGTCCATCGACTTGGATTTCAGCGGATGGACGAGAGACGACCTGAAACGTGGCAGGATCGTGGCAATAAAGGTCACAGCCACCGATATTGCCGGCAATGCCTTCAATGTATTCCGCATCGTTGATTTTGTGCTAACTTCCTTCACTGCCGAGGCAGGTGCCGACCACGTCATCCTGACCTGGGGGACGGGTCCGGAGATCGACAATGCTGGCTTCAACCTCCACCGCGCCACCGCCGAGGACGGCCCCTACACTAAACTTAACGACGCGCTCATCCTAGCTAAGGGTGATCCAGAGTCTGGGGCTAGCTATGTCTATACCGATACCGCCGTTGCCAGGGGAGTCACCTACTACTACGAGCTTGAGGACGTGGACATTCACGGCGTCAGCACCCTCCACGGGCCTGTGTCGGCCACGCTATTGCCCCCAGCAGTATGGAGTGACGTCTGTGTGGCACAGCGGATGGAGATCACAGGCATCGGGATGGGTGACCGCTACCATACCATCAATCCGCAGACCTTGGCGCTGGCCGATCCGGCCAGTGTGGACTGGTTGCTGGCACAAGTGGCCGGATACGGCGCTACAGTGCCCGACAGTGTGACCTTCACCACCGATGCGCCGCAGTCACTCACGCTGAGTCAGCCGAGCAGCAACCCGCACGGCTATACCTTCGAGGCGAATCTGCAGCCGACCGGCCAGATTTCGGCCTCTGTCAGCCATCCTGGAGATAGCTACAAGACGCCACGCGGGCTCATTCTGTACAGCAAGCGGGCCACAATGGGCAAGTGGACGTCCGTCGGCAAAACCGCCAACAGTTTCGTCTATCACGACTCCCATACTGAGCTCCTGACCTTCCCACCGTTAGAAGAGGCAACAGACCTCTTCATCACCGCTGTCGTCATTGATAATGATGACGACGCGCGCCCGATGGTGCTGGAAGCGACGGCCGGCGATGTCACGGATAGTGTGACCGAACTTGGCCCCACGGACGGTGACGGCTTGAATATCGTCAACCTGACCCTCCAGCAAGTACCGGCTGAGACCGACCAGGCCAGCGTCACGCTCCACTCGCCGAGCGAGGATGGTGATTCGCTGGTTTTGGTTGGGCTGAACGTCAGTTACCCGTGTGCCGGGGCCATCCTGCACGTCGTTCCCTCCCCGGCCACCATTCCCCTGGGCGTGACCGGCTTATTAACTATCACCGTGACTCCCGGCCCAGCCGAGGTCAACGGCGTGCAAGTCCATGGCCGTCTGGATCCGACCTACCTGCACCTGGTTGATGTGCGGCCCACCGGCGTCCTGCCGGTGGAACTCGACCCGGTGGCGTTTGACCCCGCTACTGGCGAGTTTCGCTACGGAGCCGGACTCCTCAACGGCGTTATCACCGAGCCTTTTGGCGTGTTGGTGCTTGAAGTGCAGGCCATGGCAACTACCACCGGCACGCTGGTTGAGTTCCTTGACGAGTTCCCGCCGACCGACATCAGTGGCCCCGAAGGCAGCGTGATGAGTCAGGCTCAAGATGGGTTGGTTATCGTTACTCCACCACCTACTCTACGGGGTGCGGTTAATATGCAAGGCCGCCCTGCCAAACCCGCTCCACCCTGGGCCATTCCCCTGAGTGTCTGGCTTACGCCAGCCAGCAGTGGCACGCTAACCCATACCTTCGCTATCACCACCGATCAGCATGGCGAATTTGAGCTGTATCTAGAAGGTATCACCCCTGGTCTGTATGACGTCAGGGTGAAAGGCAACCACACCCTGCGCAACCTGGCCCCTAACGTCAGCCTGGTTTCGGGCGACAACCCCTACTTCTTCGACACACTGCTGGAGGGCGATGCCGAAATCGTCGCTACTTTCAACCAGGTGCTGCAAGAAGACGCTGATGTGTTGATCGGCTCCTTCAATCAATGCCAGGGTGATCCCGGCTTTGTGGCCAACGCTGACCTGGATGAAAGTGGCTGTGTGTTGCTGCCCGACTTTGGCCTGCTATCTGGCAATTTCGGCAAAGAAGGTGACATCGTTATCTCAGCCACAACCAACCTGCCGTCGGGATTGCTCCAGGCGAGCAGCGGTGGTGCTCTGCTGGCTTTCAATGTCGAGGAGATGGCAGTGGCGGTTGATGAGGTCGTGACCCTGACGCTGGAGATTGACCCGTGCGGTCAACCGGTCAACGGCGGGATGATCCACCTGAGCTTTGACCCGGCCCTGTGGTCGAGGTGGTGAACGTCACCCTCACCGATCACCTGCCTTTCGTCCTGGAAGAACCGTCGGTAGATAACCAACAGGGCGTGGTGCGTTTCGGCGCTGGGGTGCTGGGCCAGACGATCACCGCAAAGTTCCCCATCGCCACGCTGTCGTTGAAAGTGAAAGCAACCACCTCTGGCACCAACCTCACCCCGGTTGACGTTTTCCTCGCCACCGACGTCAGCGGGCCGGAGGGGAGTGTCCTGGCCGAAACGAGGGGGATTACACTCAGAACTGAAACGCAAGAAGGAGCTGAGTACCCTATCTACCTGCCGATCATTATGAAGTAGCGGGCCGATCTGAAATGATCGTGCAGCTTCCCCGCCAGCGCCGACACCAAGTTCTTCGTCCAGGTGGTGGACAAAGGGGGGAACGTGGCCGTAAGTGACAATAATGGGCGATACTTCAAGCCCGGCGAGGGCCTCTTTGGCATCTACCTCCCCCTCGTTCTGAGAAACCACTGACCGTCCCAGGCCGGCGCAAAAACGAGCGGGGGAGCGCCAACGTGGCGCTCCCTCGCTTGCCGTCTGCCTACGAGAGGCGGCCTCGGTATTATAGGTCAACTTGGCCTCAATCTCGTCTGGATGGTCGTAGTAGTAACTGAGCGCATCGTGAGTCTGTGCCAGTCTAATGACCAATGGCCAAATGACAAATCCCAGAAGCTGACTGCTAACGGTTTGTATATCTGCTAGCCACTGAAACTCCCCGCCGGATGGCGGAAAAGCACGGGAGTGGACGTTATTTGGAGTAGAAGTGCGTGACCATATATTGTCAGAGAGAAAGGAGGAAACTAAAATGAAACGCAAAACTTTACCGATTCTGGGCTTGGCGCTGGTCCTGGGAGCCTTGCTCGTTGTCCCGTCTGGGGCGGTGGGCGCCCAAGGGCCGAAGCCCCAGGGCGGTGCCGGCACCATGACTGCGCTAGGCACCGCCTTCATCTACCAGGGCCGCCTGAACGACGGCGGCAGCCCGGCCAACGGCACCTACGACTTTGAGTTCAAACTATACGACGCCGCCACAGATGGTACTCTGATCGGCACCGTCCCAGTAGACGATAGGAATGTCGTCGACGGCCTGTTCGAGGTGGAACTGGACTTTGGCAGCGGTGCCTTCAACGGCGACGCCCGCTGGCTGGAGATCGGCGTGCGGCCGGGGAGCAGCACCGGCGCTCATACCGCCCTCACCCCACGCCAGGCCCTCACGGCCGCGCCCTACGCCCTCTATGCCCAGAGCGCCCCCTGGAGCGGGCTGACGGACATGCCGACCGGCTTTGCCGACGGGGTGGACGACGACACTACCTTCAGCGCCGACACAACTTACCTCCAGCGACGGGTGATCGATGCCTGCCCTGAGGGCGAGGGCATCCGAGTGATCTACGCCGACGGCACGGTGACCTGCCAGGCGCTGACCGGCACCGGCGGCGGTGACATCACCGCCGTCTACGCCGGGATGGGCCTGACCGGCGGCGGGGAAACCGGCGCTGTGACGCTGACTCTGGACACCGCCTATACCGACGGATGGTACTGGTCCCTCACCGGCAACGCCGGTACTAACCCTAGCACCCACTTCCTGGGCACCACCGACAACCATGCCTTGGAGTTACGCGTGAACAACGCCCGCGCCCTGCGCCTGGAGCCCAACGCTACCAGCCCGAACGTGATCGGCGGCTACGGCGGCAACAGCGTGGCCAGCGGCGTGGTGGGCGCCGCTATTGGGGGTGGAGGAGCTACCGACCACATCAACCAAGTAACCGCAGACGCGGACTATGCCACCGTCAGCGGGGGTCGGGGCAACACCGCCACCAGCGAAGGTGCTACCGTCGGCGGGGGTTCTTTCAACAACGTTAGCAACGTTTGGGCTACTGTCGGCGGAGGCTATGGCAACACTGCCAGCAACGGTTACGCCACCGTCGGCGGAGGTTGTGACAACGACGCCGAGGGCTACATAGCTACTGTCGGCGGAGGCTGGAACAACGGCGCCAGCGGCGCTGGCACTACCGTCGGCGGGGGCTCTTCCAATATTGCCAGTGGTGGTACCGCCACTGTCGGCGGAGGCTATTCCAACACCGCCAGCGGCGACAATGCCACTGTCCCTGGAGGTGACCGAAACACTGCCCAGGGGAACTGGAGTTTCGCCGCCGGCCATCGCGCCAAGGCCAATCACGATGGTACTTTTATCTGGGCCGACTCCACTGATGCCGACTTTGCTTCCACCGCCAACGATCAGTTCCTGGTGCGGGCTTCTGGCGGAGTGGCCCTGAATGTCACCGGGGGCGCCCTACGCCTGGAACCCAACTTCTACAGTCCTAACCTCATCGGCGGCTACAGCGGCAACAGCGCTACGACGGGCGTGAGAGGTGCCGTCATCGGTGGCGGGGGGGAGAGTGGCTACTACACCAACCGCGTCACCGACAATTACGGCACGGTGGGTGGCGGAAGGTCCAACCGGGCAGGGGATGACGCCTGGTCGACGAGCAGTGCTCCCCACGCTACCGTCGGCGGGGGCTATCACAACACTGCCAGCAACGAAGCCGCTACTGCCGGCGGGGGCTATTACAACGAAGCCAACGGCGGGTACGCCACCGTCGGCGGGGGCTATTACAACGAAGCCAACGGCGCGTCCGCCACTGTCGGCGGGGGGCGCTATAATGAGACCAACGCCTCTGCCGCCACCGTCGGCGGGGGCTCTAATAACAGGGCCATCACTGGCACCTACACTACCGTCGGCGGGGGTCACCAGAACGAAGCTAGCGGCTACGCCGCCACCGTCGGCGGAGGCTATTCCAACATCGCCAGCGGCGAGTACGCCACCGTCGGTGGGGGCTACGATGACGAAGCCAGCGGCGAGTACGCCACCGTCGGCGGGGGCTATCAGAACAGAGCCATCACTGGCACCCACACTACCGTCGGCAGTGGCTACCATAACGAAGCTGCCTCCTGCGCCACTGTCGGCGGGGGCTACTACAACGAAGCCAGCGGCGACTACGCCACTGTCGGCGGAGGCCACGACAACGAAGCCAGCGGCGACTACGCCACTGTCGGCGGAGGCCGGTCCAACACCGCCCAGCGCGACTACAGTTTCGCCGCTGGGCGGCGGGCCAAGGCCATCCACCACGGGGCCTTTGTCTGGGCCGACGGCATCGACGCCGACTTCGCCTCGGAGCGCAGTAATCAGTTCCGCGTGCGAGCCAATGGTGGGGCCCGCTTCGATGTGAACTGGAACTCCTGGGTCGACATCCGGTACACCAGCAATCGCCTAATTAACACCTCTACTGACGCCTACTTGAGCACCGGCGGCACGTAGACTAACGCCTCGGATCGGGAAGCCAAAGAGAACTTCGCCACGGTGGATGGGCAGGAAGTGTTGACGCAGTTAGCACAAATTCCCGTCACCACCTGGAACTACAAGGCTCAGAGTCCGTCCATCCGCCATATGGGGCCGATGGCGCAGGAGTTCTATGCCGCCTTCGGCTTGGGTGAGGATGACAAACACATCAGCACGGTGGACGCTGACGGGGTGGCCCTGGTTGCTATCCAGGGGTTGTATCAGGTTGTACAGAAACAGGACGCCCGCATCGAGACGTTAGAGGCCGAAAACGGGGCCTTGCAAGAACGGCTGGACAGCCTGGAGGCGCGGGTCGCAGCGCTGGAGGGGCAGGATGGTGCGTCTGTGGCCGGGCCAGGGGGCTGGTCTCCCCTGTTCCTTGTGGTGAGCGGGTTGCTCGTGGGCCTGGTGGTGGTCGGTCGCAAGGGGATGCTGGGGCGGTCACTGGGAGGTGAGTGATGAAACAGACACAGATGAGCCTGGCGAAGGTTCCAAACCTTCGCCAGGCTGGCAAAGCGCCCCTGGCACTGGCTGCCCTCCTCCTGCTGGTCTCCGTCGTGCTGGCCCAGGGCGGCTACAACATCTCCTGGTTCACGGTGGACGGCGGGGGCGGCACCAGCAGCGGTGGCGCGTACATGCTAAGCCTATATTTCGCACATTTCCAATTGAATAGAGAGCAATCTCACCTGACTGATGGGCACGCCCCGGCTGCCTAGGGGGTACAAGGTAGAGGCTG
>Ga0209121_10004685_pt1 | contig 12662 bp, 13 predicted proteins | sample Cruoilmetagenom3_FD_187292 | JGI IMG/M metagenome (GOLD analysis project Ga0209121, IMG submission 187292) | Oil polluted marine microbial communities from Coal Oil Point, Santa Barbara, California, USA - Sample 3 (SPAdes) (version 2) | ecosystem: Environmental > Aquatic > Marine > Oil seeps ... | reverse complement strand
ACCCGGACGAGCCGGAAATTGGAAATATTAAAATAGAAAATTTAAAAGTAAAATTAAGGAGATTGTACAATGCGATGATATCTCAGAAAAACCGGCCGGTTTCCCATTTTACTTTTTCATTTTGATATTTGATATAGTTCCTTAACCAAATTCCTTTGCCATTTTTGCCTGCCCGCCATCGGCTTCGCCTTCAGGCGAGGCGGGCGGGCGCGAATTTCACGATTAAGGAACTAAATACCTGAGTATATCTATCACGACTCCTATGTTTTTTAAAGTTTTTCTTGCGTAAAAAGGCGGCAGCAGGTAGAAGAGAAAGTTTAATTCCGTATTCTGGAAAGCAATTCTGTAACTCTTTGTAATAACAGTAAATTTTCATAAAAAATGCAGTCCATAAAATCCAACAGATTGCACATAATGATTTTAGCTACTTACTATACCGAAATAGCGTTTTTCGGCATTCGGGTTTAATATAATATTTTCAACTGTGTAACACAGGGGCGTTGAGGGACGAAAAGAATGGCTGGATTAATGAAACCGGTTCAGAAATTTACCTGCCTGAAAAATAAGATATATTTCTCTTTTGTTCGGATGTTTTCTTCTAAGAGGGCCATTTGTTTCGTCCTATCTATAGTGGTGGGGATTATTGCGGGGCTGGGAGCAGTTTTCTTCAGATGGTTAATAAAAATGGTCAACTTTCTCTTCTTCAATAGAGGGGAGGTCTGCTTAAGTTTTTTGGGTCAATACTATGTTATTATACTGCCGGCAGTTGGTGGACTCCTGGCGGGACTGATAATTTATTTCTTTGCGCGGGAAGCAAAAGGAGAGGGGCCATCCGAGGTGATGGAGGCGGTTGCCGTTAGAAAGGGGCGCATCAGGCCGCGTGTATCGGTAGTCAAGCTGATAACCTCTTCTATATGTATCGGCAGCGGTGGCTCGGTAGGCCGCGAGGGGCCCATTGTGCAGATTGGCGCCTCTTTTGGATCGACGGTGGGGCAATGGTTCAAGCTGCCGGAAGAATGGGTAACGACACTGTTGCTATGCGGGGCGGCAGGGGGCATTTCAGCCACCTTCAATGCCCCTATTGGCGGCGTTTTCTTTGCCCTCGAGGTTATCCAGAGGCGATTTATGGCGCCTAACCTCGGCTTCATAGTAATCAGTTCGATTACGGCTGACTTTGTCGCCCATATCTTCCTTGGAACAAAGCCGTCTTTCAGTATTCCTTCCTATAGTATGGCAAGCTACTGGGAAATACTACCCTATATTCTCCTCGGTATTATCGCCGCCCTTGCTGCCCTTGCCTTTATTCGTTTTTTCTATAAAGTTGAAGACTTCTTCGGCGCCTTGAAGATTCCCGAATATTTTAAGCCGGTCCTTGGCGGAATTCTCATTGGCCTTATAGGGTTATATTATTTCGATATCATGGGCGTGGGCTATGGAGGATGTTATGGGATGGGCGGGACATTCATAGAACGGGGAGGAATTGATAAAGTTCTGGCCGGCGAGATAGGTCTTGCCACCCTCCTTACAATGATGCTTCTGAAGATGATTGCCACCTCGGTCACTATCGGCAGTGGAGGAAGTGGAGGGGTATTTGCGCCCTCACTCTTTATTGGTTCAACGTTAGGCGGGGCTTTTGGAATAATGCTCCATATGCTATTTCCGGCAATCACAGCCCCCTTTGTGGCTGAAGTTTCGGGATCCTATGCTCTGGTGGGAATGGGAGCATTCTTTGCTGTAACGGCGCGGGGACCAATCACAGCGGTTGCCCTCCTGTTTGAAATGACCAGAGACTATGAGCTCGTTCTTCCTTTAATGGTTGCCATTGCTGTCAGCACTTTTCTTGCGCGCGCTTTTACGAAGGAGTCTATTTATACTCTTCGACTGGTGCGGCGTGGCATCGATGTTCATCAAAAGAAAGAGGCTGATATCCTGGGAGCCATTCCTGTAAAAGAGGCGATGATAAGTGAGGTAGAAACCGTGTCTGAAAATATGCCTCTAAAAGAGCTGCTGGAATTGACCGTTTCAAGCAAACACGCGAGCTTTCCGGTGGTTGACGGCAACGGCTTATTAGCCGGTATAGTAACCTTACAGGATTTCAAAGAGCTTCTATTTGAAGAGGAATTGGGACATCTTGTAGTGGCAAAAGAGCTTTCGACCACTGATGTCATTACTGTTACAAAAAATGAAAAACTGGGCAGCGCTCTGGAGAAGATAGGGTTCAAAAATATAGAGCAGCTGCCGGTGGTTGAGGAAGATAACCCAAGAAAGATTGTGGGAATACTCTCAAGAAGGGATATATTTTCCGCCTATAATAAGGTGCTGATAAACAGATCTCTGACAAGAGGTGTGAAGGGCATGGGGCATGGAATGTAAGTGTTAAATTTTAAAACGAAAAACGTAAAACGAAAAATGAAAAAACCACCCTGCATTTCTCTTTTTAGTATTTTCCTTTTATTTGCCCGCCATCCATGCAGATTTCCGTGGCGTTAAAGCCGGAAGCGCTGTCGGAAAGAAGAAAAAGGATGGTCTCTGCCACTTCGGATCCGGTAAGAATCCTTTTTGTCGGCATCATCTTGAGACCTTCTTTTTCTCTAATTTGCATGTACCTTTCTCCCCGCCCGGAATCAATATAACCGGGGCGCAGTGTCACTGTGGTAATTCCACGCTCGCTCAGTTCCAGCCCCAGATTTCTGTAAAGGGCCTCGGATGCCAGCTTGGCAGCCGCGTAAAAACCCTGACCGGGGTTGGGCCTGACTGCCGCCGATGACGAGACAAAGATAAGACGCCCCTTTTTCTTTTTCAGCATCGCCCTCGATGCCCTTTTTATAATTTGCGCGCGAAAAGATATATTTTCAGCAAAATAGCGGTGGGCGCTGTCTTCATCGGCAGATGCCACATAGCTCTCAAAATCTCCCTGTGCGAAATCCACCAAAAAATCAATATCATAATCGATCTGCTCAAATAGAGAATCAAGGGAATCACGATCGCCGAAGTTGAGATAAAAGGAGTTGTGTTTCCCGGTAAGGGACAACAATTTCTCAGATATATGTCTTTGTCCCCTCTCATCCCTATAGGTCAGAATTGGGAGAAGGGCTGCTTTGATCAGATATTCAGCAAGGATTATGGCAAGGTCGCAACTGCCGCCCAGGATCAGGGCGCGCCTGCCTGAAAAATGTAGTTCCATCTTTTTGTATAAATTCAGCTTTTTGAAAAAATTGACGGGATTAACAGGATATTCAGGATTAAAACCTTAAAACTTATCCTGTAAATCCTCATCAAAATCCTTTAGGAACGAGGATGAAATAACTTCCCCAGGTATGCGTCACAGCTTCACGGGTGATAAATTCCAACGCAACATATTTTAAACAGGAACCGCAGGGGCCGGCCCCTGTGTCTGCCCGATTACAAATTGATCATACAATGCCGGGCAACCACAGGGGGTTGCCCCTGCGAGTATCAAAATCTTGTTTATCCCGTTATCCTGTCAGATTTTTAAAATTCCTGTGGCCAGCGTTCTGTCTCCCTGGTATAGTCGGCATTTCAATCGATCCGGCAGCGGCTCCATGCTGAAGGGGTAAGCGCCGGGAGGGACGAATTCTCGAAACGTGAAGTTTTCTATGGCGCAGCAACCGGGAGCAATGCCCATTTTTCTTCCCGCTTCCATAAATGCATGGACTATCAAACTGCCCGGGACCACGGGATTTCCTGGAAAGTGATCGCCGTAGATCCTGTCGGCCGGATCAAAACAGAGGGTTCCCTTGTATATGTTTCCATTCTCTCCAGCAACTTTTCCACTATTCATGCCGCCGGTTTCCCTTCCGTAATTGCCCTGATCGAGCTGTATGCGGCATCGCAAAGCCTGTTTAGTTCATCAATTGAGATGGCAAGAGGGGGCATCAGGACAATCACGTCGGAAAGGGGACGTATTATAATCCCCCGCTTTCGCGCCTCCATAATCACCCTGTGGCCTATTCTCTCTTCCGGAAGATAAGGTTCTTTTGATGTTTTATCAGCGACAAGCTCGATACCCACCATAAATCCCCGCTGCCGCACCTCCCCCACGTGTGAAAGGGCCGCGAAAGGCCGGAGCCTCGCCCTGAGGCATTCTATCTTCTTCCGCAGGTTCTCCAATATGTGCTCTTCTTCAAAGACCTCCATATTGGCCAGGGAGACCGCGCAGGCCAGTGGATTTCCCGTATAGGTATGTCCATGAAAGAAGGTCTTTAATTCCTCCTCCTCGCCGAGAAACCCTTCATAAATCTCTTCACGAGTCAATGTTGCCGCCAGAGGCAGATAACCGCCTGAAATGCCTTTGGCTACGGCCATTATGTCGGGAGCCACCCCTTCATGTTCGCACGCAAACATCCTGCCGGTCCTTCCAAATCCTACCGCCACTTCATCGGCTATCATGAGGACATTGTATTTTGTGCAAAGCTCTCTAACCTTCTTTAAGTAGCCGGGAGGCTGCACCAGGATACCGGCCGCCCCCTGGACAATGGGTTCAATCACCAGCGCCGCAGCCTCGCGGGAATGATTCTTCATTATCTCTTCCATCTCCTTCAGGCATTCAAGATCACACCCGGGATATGACCTCCCAAAGGGACATCGATAACAATAGGGCGACTGTGCCTTAATGGAGTGAAAGAGGAGAGGTTTATACGTGGCGTGAAAGAGACCGATTCCCCCCACACTCACGGAACCTATGGTGTCTCCATGGTACGCGTTCGTGAGTGAGATAAATTCAGTCTTGTTCGGATCACCCGCATCTGCCTGCTGATGATATTGAAAGGCAATCTTGAGAGCTATCTCGACGGCGGTGGAACCGCTGTCCGAATAAAAGACCCTGGTCAGTTCATCCGGCGCAATTTCTATCAGTTTTCTGGCACATTCGATGGCGGGGATATTAGAGAGTCCCAACAGGGTGGAATGGGCTATCCTGCTTAGCTGGTCTCTTATGGCAATATCTAACTTCTCTTTCCTGTGCCCGTGGACGTTGGTCCAGAGAGAAGAGACCCCGTCTATGTATTCATTACCGTAAATATCTTTCAAGAGGCATCCGTCGCCCTCCTCGATTATGAGCGGTCTTTCTCGCGTATAGTCGTGCATCTGTGTAAACGGATGCCAGAGGTATTTCTTGTCATCTACTTCCAACTGTCTGTTTCTTTTATCCATTGTCTTCATTTTTGATGAGCCTCATCTCATTAATCATATCTATATCCATCCCGGCATTTCTCCCTTTTGTGGTAAGGTAATCTCCTATCATCAATCCGTTCGCGCCCGCCGTAAATATCCATGATTGATAATCACGAAGAGTTGTCTCCCTGCCCCCGCATACTGTGATGTCTTTTTCAGGGTTTATGAATCTGAAGAGAGCTATACATTTCAATGCCTCCGCGGGCGACAGCAAAGGCATACTTTCCAATCCGGTGCCGGGGATCGGATTGAGAAAATTGATCGGTATTATATCAACGTTCAGCTCTCTGAGGGTAAAGGCCAGCTCGACGCGTTGCTCCCACGTTTCGCCCAATCCTAAAATACCTCCGGAACAGACCTTGAGACCGGATGCTCCGGCAAACCTGACAGTCTGCACATCTTCTTCGTAGTCATGCGTGGTGCAGATATGATCGAACCAACTCCGGGCCGTTTCCAGATTGTGGTGATAGGTTGTAATTCCACTATCTTTCAGCTTACGCGCCATCACCGGTTCAGTCAGCATCCCCAGCGACGCGCAAATTGCAAGACCTGTCTCCTTTTTTATGGTTGCCGCCGCCCTGGCGATTGTCTCGATTTCTTCATCCGTAACCATGTATCCGCTGGTTACCATGGAGTATTTGGAGGCGCCCGCCTCCCGCATACGGATGGCCTTAGTTACAAGTTCCTCCTCACTTAACAGTGAATAGGTATCAATTTTTGCTTTATTATGCGCCGATTGAGCGCAGAACGCGCAGTCTTCCGAACAAAAACCGGATTTGGCGTTAATTATGGAGCATGTGAATACATTATCCTTTTTGAATCTCTTTCTGATCTTATCGGCAAACATTATCAAGTCGACTGTATCATCGTCGGGAAGAGCGGAGAGCTCACAAGCCTCCTCTTGAGAGATGTGATATCCCGCCTCTCCTGTGGTCTTTTCGGCTATGCCCCTGATCATCTCATTAAACATGTTTTTTCCTTTTGTAGAAAGGCTGGTAATTATCATGGAGGCTGTCCGAGAATGAGAAATTTTTTGCAAGGTCAAGGAGGGCGAAGATTTTAACCACAGGAATACACTTCCATATTTTGAGGATTAAAATCTGAGCCTGACGCAGAGATTGCGGAAAATAGCCATTCTCGGACAGTCTCCGAGGTTGTTTGGCAGGCTGCCGGCGCTTGACAGTCCGCAGCCTATCTACCTGAGTAGTTATAGAAATTATTCTAATAGGTTTTGACAGCGTTGTCAAAAAAAAGAGCGATTCAAAGAGAAGCAAGTAGATATTTTAGCCGATTCTGCAGGCTGAAAGTCATTTATTTAATTAGTTACATGAGTATTTATAATTGCACTATATGGTGTAAGGGGAGATAGTTACGAGTTAAACCCGAAACTTAAACGGTGAATCCTGAACCTGTGAATGGTTACATCAAATATAGCCGTTCATAATTTTGTAAAGTTCCCTGTCCATCCGGCCATGATCTTTTATCCGATACTGGTCCACGATACTTTTTAACCTGAGATACACCCCTGTGTCCGAAAGATCGCCAAGGCTTCTGTAAATCCCCTTTCTCCTTCCCAGTCTGTAAACAAGCCTTTCATCCTCAGATAAACTGAAGTACCCGTCGATTATAGCAATAAGCCTTTCTTTATCTCCGGGAAGCGTCCCTTCCAATTCCTCCAAAAGGTTTAATATGTGATCACTGACAATCGCGCTCTCTATGCCATCAAGGTTTTCAATAAACAGTCTTATTTCTCTCAATGTATCCTCGTCCCCTGTCGGTTCAAACTCTCCCTTCTCCATCATCTCATAAAGATCAGTGCCGCTTACCACATGAAGCGACCTCAGCCTTATAAAATGAGGATTTATCTGGTTTAAGACCCTTGCTGTCTCCTCCGCGTGTTCTCTTGACCACCGGTCACCGCCGAGGCCCGGCATCACATATTCAGAAAGAGAAATGCCCGATTCCCTGATCCTCTTACCGCCTTCGATATGCTCTGCCGCGGTAACCCCCTTTTTGATAAATTTAAGCAGGGGATCATAACCGGTTTCCAGCCCGACATGAATCCTGTTGAGACCCGCGTCATGAAGACGCTTGAATTCTTCAACAGATTTTCTTGAGGCTGTATTTGAACGGCAGTATGAAGTGATCCGTTTTACATCAGGAAATTTTTCCATGATAAACGTCAGTACTTCAACCAGATCATCTGTTTTCATTATGATAGAGTTTGCATCCTGGATAAATACGGATTCGCCGCCAAAGTAAAGCCAGGCTGCAACAGACCTGGAGCTATCGTTAAAGACCCCGTCATTGCCGCAGATTGCTCTCAATATGGGTTCAGTAACCTTCCCGCCCTCTCCATACCGCCACGATACTTCTCTTATCCGGTCAGCAATATCTCTTGCTTCCCGTATATCTTTCTTGATCTCGTCAACGGATCTCAACCCAAACTTTGTGCCGCGGTAAGTATGACAAAAAGCACATCTGTTCCACGGACAATTTCTCGTGGCGCGGATGAGAAGGCTCTTCGCCTCACTCGGCGGCCTTATCGGACCCTGCTCAAATGAAAAACTCATCTCCTCTCCTCTTGGATACCCTTGTAATTTTATCACGTTCATCAATTTATTGTATTATAATCACCAGGCTGAAAAAGGTCAACATCCGTGGGGGTCAGGTCTTGACATTCGACACAATAAAAAGATTCTTAATTACTGATGGTTCCGGCCATTGTGTCAAATGTCAAGACCTTACCCCCATATTAAACCCATATTAAAAATCACTTGCCGCACTTAAGTTGATATGTTATTGAATAACGAGGAAGGGAGGCCCTGAAAAAGGGCGGCTAAAGAGGGAGTCGGTTCATAAGACTATAAAAGGGGGGAACATGAAAAAAAAGATTCTCAGGATCGCGATATGTCTCATGGTTGCAGCCTTTACATTATCCGTCATTCCGGTTTATTCGGCAGCGCAGGATAAGATCAACATCAATACCGCCGGCGTGGAAGAGCTGATGAAACTTAAAAAGATAGGCCCTGCCATTGCGGCGCTTATCATTGAACATCGCACGGCCAACGGACCTTTCAAAAGTATCGAAGAGATAAAAAACATCAAGGGTATCGGCGAGAAAACATTTGAATTAATCAAAGATAACCTTACAGTTGGAACATTGCAAGAATAGAAAACTTTAGAACCGACCCCCTTTCTTCTCATCCCTTTTCACACCCTATTCTTCCTCAAGAAGTGGAAGCGACCGGGCGTTGGTTGACAGCGGGCTGTCTGATGTTTCCGTTCGCGCCGGGAATGCTTCCATTAAATCCGGCCGTGATATCGTTAAATCACACTTTCAAAGGTCTCCCTGCATATGTGTCGGCAGGATTACATCCGGTGGATATTGCAACATTAAATTAAGGAGGATTTACCGGCATGCTCAGTAAAAAAATACAGGATACAATTAACACCCAGATTAACGCTGAGACTTACTCAGCCTACCTCTACTTCTCAATGTCCGCCTACTTTGAGTCAATCAACCTGAAGGGTTTCGCAAACTGGATGCGTGTGCAGGCACAAGAAGAGTTAGCGCACGTGATAAAGTTTTACGATTACGTTAATGAACGTGGCGGAAGGGTTATTTTGCGACTGGTGGAGGGGCCGCCTTCCGAATGGAATTCACCTCTGGCAGTGCTTGAACATACATACCGGCACGAGCAGAAGGTAACCGGTATGATTTACAACCTGGTAAATCTGGCAATTGAAGAGAGTGACCATGCGACACACAGTTTCCTGCAGTGGTTTATCAGTGAACAGGTGGAGGAGGAGGCAAGCGCCGATGAAATTTTACAGAAACTAAAGCTCCTGGGTGATGCGCCGGGTGGATTGTTCATACTTGATCGAGATCTTGCAGCGCGGGCATCTGCCATATCGGCGGAAACGGCACAGTAATAGGGGTCAGGTCTTGACATTCGACACAATAAAAAGATTCTTAATTGCTGATGGTTCCGGCCATTGTGTCAAATGTCAAGACCTGACCCCTCACTATATCACGGAAGGAGGAAAAGGGGGTTTCTGGCCTTGTTTCGTCGCCGGATTTCAAAGTGAAGACAATGCTTCTTGCCGTTTTGCGGTTTTCCGAGAAGAGCGATCTGCTGACCCTTGCTAACGCTATCTCCAACTTTTGCAATTCTGCCTTTAAGATAGGCATAGACGGTTGCGTATCCATCTTTATGCTTTATTATAATCGTATCTCCAAAATATTTCAGCGGAGCGGAGTGGATTACCTTACCGCTCGCGGCGGCCGCGACAGACGCGCCCTCTCTTGCGTTTATGTCGATTCCATTATATCTCATGCCATTCGGCTGAATACCAAACCTTGAAATCACCTTGCCCTTTACCGGCCATATAAAACGCTTTCTCTCAAACCTGATCCCGGGTTTGTCCCCCGCCTGATCCTTCGCAGCCCGTTTAGCCGGTATCTTCTTTGAGGAACTCAGTTTGTTCTCAACGGGTGTCCGCGAATGCCTCACGGGAGAATTAATATCCGCGATCATATCGGCGCCGGGAATAAAAATAATGCTTCCGGTTTCAATAAGACCGGTATCTGTTATATTGTTTATTTCGGCCAGATCCTGAATATTAACATCATACGACCATGCGATTCTCCAGAGGGTTTCGCCTTTTTTTACACAATGGTACACACCATTTGCAGGCACGGATTCCTTAAAATGTGCCATACAAGCTGGAATGAACATAAATATTATCAGAAACAATAATGCTCTTCTTCGTGAATTATTACTATTCATAACAAACCCTTACCACCGGTTACAGGTGGAGACCAAGCAATATAAACCCGGCCGCAAGCAGCAGCACAAAGATCACTGCAAGGATATTAAAATACCTCTCTATGAATGCTCTTATATCTTTCCCGAATATGTATATCAAACCCGATACGAGAAAAAATCTTGCCGACCTGCTAATCAGGGAGGCTAACAAAAACAGGGAAAAATTTATCTTGAAAGCCCCTGCCGAAATCGTAAAGACCTTATAGGGTATCGGTGTAAAACCGGCGACCCCAACCACCCACACATTATACCGGTTATAAAGCTCAGCCACCTTCTGGTATTTTTCTTCCAGGCCGTAGAAATTCAGAATGCCAAAACCGATGACTTCCATGAATCGATATCCGATTATATATCCAGCAACACCGCCAAGCACAGACCCCACTGAGCATATCAAGGCATACCGGAAAGCCCTCGAAGGAATTGATACCGCAAGGGCAATAAGAAGAAGATCAGGAGGCACCGGAAAGAATGTCGATTCGGCAAAGGCGAGCAGGAAAAGAGCCCACGAGCCGTGGGGAGTCTCTGCGAAGTGTTCAACCCAGTCATATAATCTTCTCAGCTTCCCCACCCATATTCTCCGATAAGACTGACAAAACGGCATCCGCCGAGGTCTTCCCTTTTTACATCTTCGATATCTTCGGACAGGCGGGTCAATCTCAAGAGAGTCTGCGAAGAGAGGCTGCCGACAGGTATAACGAGACTTCCCCCAATAGTCAACTGCTCCAAAATTGGCATGGGAATATCCGGGGCGCCGGCAGTGACAATGATTCCATCAAAGGGAGCCTCACCCCTCCAGCCGTATGACCCGTCTCCCACCCTGGTCAGCACATTGAAGCAGCCTAACAAATCCAGTATAGACCGTGCCCTGCCGGCAAGAGAAGCAATCTTTTCTATGGAGAACACCCGATCGGCAAGTTTCGACAAGATGGCGCTCTGATAACCGGAGCCTGTTCCGATTTCCAGAACCTTCTCACCTCCCTTCAGTTCCAGCGCCTCCGTCATAAGAGCTACCATATAAGGCTGCGATATTGTCTGTCCCTCCCCTATGGGGAGAGGGTTGTCATTATATGCCTGATCCGCCAATCCCTCGTCAACAAAGATATGTCTCGGAATCAGCTCCATCGCTTTTAATAATCTCTCATCCCTGATACCCCTTGATCGTATCTGTGAGTCGACCATTTTCATTCTCTGCTTTGTGTATATGTCCATTAAAACCCCTTTTCCGCCAGGTATCTCATTCGAGAGGGAATCCTGTATGTTTTTTCAACCTGTTTGTGCCTGCGAAAACCTGAAGCCTCCCTTATCACAATAAGATAATAATATCTGAGTTCGGCGTACTCTCTCGCCCTGTTATATTTCTCTATCTCCCTGTTAATCTCCCTGATCGCCTCTTTCCTGAAGGAGACCGGTTGATCACCATCCCCGGGCATTAACCTGAGAGTATTCTTGAAAGATTCTAATTTACAATCAATCCCGCTTGCGATTTCCCTCAGCTTCTGAAGAGCGGCAGATAAACTGCTCCCGGCATGACCGAGAGCCTCCGCTCTTTCCTTCAGCATCTCCTCCTGAAGAATTTCAAACCCATTTTTCATGATAATAAATCAGACCTGGCGGCAGCGATAGCAGCCCGGAGCGGGGGAAGCAACCTGCCTGGAACATTCAGACTTCCATTACCGGAACCGATCATAACGGACGGGCTGCTTGCGCCATGAAAATCGGAGCCGCCGGTTCTTATCAATCCAAATTTATCCGCAATCTGTTCGTAGAATTTGACCTCGGATGGCTGGTGTGAAGGGTAGTAAACCTCTATACCTCCAAGGCCGGCCGCGCAAAGACGCCGCAAAGCGCTTTCTAATTCCGCCTGATGTGAAAATTGCAATACCTTGGGATGAGCCAGTGCCGCGACCCCGCCGCTTTGGGAAATCATATCAACACACTCTTCAGGAGAAAACCGCTTTCGTTCCATATATGCCGGCGCCCCGCGCTTCAAGTATCTGTCAAACGCATCCCTGATATTTACGACCACTCCTTTCTTTAACAGCACACCGGCAATGTGAGGTCGGCCAACCTGACTGCAGGTTGTTCCGGCCTCCCCCTTAACATCATCGATCGTAATGGAAATTCCAAGTGATTGCAACCTCTCAATAATCCGGATATTTCGGATAGAGCGGCCTTCTTGAATCGATTCCAGTCGGCGCAGCAGGGAAGAATCCTGGATATTCATGCCGTAGCCAAGAATATGCATGGTGCGCTCTGTAAAGTCGGCACTTACTTCCACACCGGTAAACGTCTCAATATTAAACTCTCGGCCGGCCTCCTGAAATTCAGCCACGCCTGCCACTGTGTCGTGATCTGTAAGCGCCACAGCATCCAGCGCACACTTCCTTTTTGCCATCTCTATCAACTGCCGGGGAGTAAATGACCCATCGGAAGCGGTAGAATGGACATGAAGGTCGATTCGTGAATTTGCCATTCAGATAATTATCTCAGACTAAATAAATTGCAATTTACTTAAGTTTTTATTACGCTTATATATAATTAACTCAACTTTCGCACCCCGTTTTCGCACTTTTCGGTGAGCGGGTGAAAGTTATAACTGGTCGTATTAATTAAATAATAGTTGAGATGCCACTCCTT
>Ga0209121_10004684_pt1 | contig 12663 bp, 7 predicted proteins | sample Cruoilmetagenom3_FD_187292 | JGI IMG/M metagenome (GOLD analysis project Ga0209121, IMG submission 187292) | Oil polluted marine microbial communities from Coal Oil Point, Santa Barbara, California, USA - Sample 3 (SPAdes) (version 2) | ecosystem: Environmental > Aquatic > Marine > Oil seeps ... | reverse complement strand
GAGCTGAGCCGATTATTCGTAATGCAAAGATAAGCTGGGGATCAAAGCAGATATTATTCCAGCTGTTGCATCGCAATCCTCAAGCTCGTCCAAAGAGTGCAGCCGAATTAGTTTCAGATCTTCGTCCGATGGTGTCATTTTGGAAGCAACCCACTAAAGATATCATGGGCTTGGTGCAACAATTATTGACGCGTGGAGAAGCAGGGGAGGATTCATCCAAAGCCCATGACCTTGCATTCCGTGCTCGCGCTGCATTAGATATTATTCAAATTCGAAAACCAGAAATAGAAGGAATTCAAGGAGATATCAAACGTGCTGAGAAATTACTCTCAATTAGTAATTACCTTGAGCGCGGAAAGACTTTGTTGACAACACGATCTCCAGATCTTGCGCGTAAAATTTTAGAGGAAGGTATGCATTGGAGTAATGATCCTGGAGTTTTACGTCGTTGGTCTTATCTCGCAAGAGTAGGAGAAGAAATCTCACCAAAAGTCTTTGACGAGCATCTTCCAGCCGCTATGGAGATGGTTGAGTGGATGAATGAGGGAGATTGGTCTCATGCGTTGGAACGCCTAGAAGGTTTACGTTCAAGCTTATCATCTCATGGACTGGAGATGCTTTTCAATGACATCAAGATGTTTGAAAATATCAATGCTGCACAAGCTGCCATTTCGGGTGGTCAGAAAGATTACTTAAAAGCCGCTGAGTATTTCCGTAAAGCAATGTCTTGGATGTCCAAGCTCCCAGATCAAGAGTTTATTAAGGAAGAAGAGGAAGGTGACCTATATCTTCAGGCAAGAGATATGGAAATACATCATAAAACTGAAGGCGAAGCCAGGTTTTGTATTTCTGAAGCAAAGACTTTACTAGAAGGATCAGATCCCGATCTTGAAAATGTATTATTAAAAGTTGAAGAAGCTGTAAACCTGGATTCGGAAAATGTGATTATCGTGGAGGATATTGAAAATCTGCTTAAGATTTCATTGCAAAATAGAAGGTTTTCCTTGGCATTTCAGGTGGCTGGTATTGGATTAAAAAGAGGGATAGAAAATTCTACTTTCTTTTCGTATTTTCAACTCTCTAGACAGCTTCGGGAAGCAGAACAGGCTTTACTTTCAAATAAGAAGGATGATTTTCTTACCACGTTGCGCGAAATTAAGACCTCATTTGAATCAAACTCAGTTGCTGTAGAATCGATTAAGTATTTGCGAGATCGTGCTGGTCAAAACGCCCTGGAATCAAGAGATAGTGATTGGTTGAAAGCGTTAGCTCAATTTGCAGATGAGCTAAATGATTGGGATCAGGCGAAGATTTGGCGGTCTGAAGCCAATCGATTATTTGGTCAACGTGAAGATAGTGTTCGAGAAATGATTGATCGATTAATCAGTGATTCTACTTGTCTGCTCCAAATTAATGAGTTTTCACTTGATGATGTTGAGAGTCTTGGTTCTCGATATACGGCGACTAAGATGATTGCGTTATTGAATCAAGAGCATTTACGATTATCCAGGATCAACCAGATGGTTTCCGATGCAGAACAACTTGTGAAAGAAATTGATCATCGCAGTGAAGATGTTTCTGCATTACGCAACCGAATCAACAAACTTTTAGAAACCAGTGATGAACAGTATGAAGAATTGACAAGTACTTCTAAAGCTGACCGAGATTCCAGATTAGAAATTTTAGATCGTCTGTGGAACCGATTAAAAACTTTTCTTGAGTGGGCACGAAAGGCTGAAGCCGCGGGTGCGAGAGGTGTTACCATCAGGCAAATTGCAGATCAAGTTGAGGAAGAGGCTATTGAATTAATTCGTCAATGTCAGATGTATTTATCAACTATTGATCAATCCAATACTCATGTAAAAAACTTACTCAATGAAATCTATTTGGCAGTCGATAATCTGGGTGCACAAGGGTGGCAGACATTGCGAGAGTTGGCTAATAAACATACGCAAAATGTGCAAATCGACTTTGAAAAGGCTCAGAAAGCTTTTGAGCAAGGTGATATCGAGAAGGTTTTATCGGAAATTAATATCCTTGCCACTGATTACTTCATGGCCCCTGAGTTCATCCGTCTGAAGGAGCGCGTCGTACAAATAGAAATGATGAAAGCATGGCAAAATGAAAATGAGATAGGATCAGACCCTATAGTTTCTTCCCCTAAAATGTTAAAGAAAATACGCGGGTTCCTTTCACTCGACTTACCCTCTGTTTATTATCGCAAGATACAAGAAAATTTGTATAACACTTATCAAGTTGCTCAAAAAAGAGTGGAAGATCAACTTGGCGATCCTAATCGTCCGGAATTTCTTAATGCATTGCGATTCTGGGTGAATGTGGACCTGACAATAAAGCTGTTAGAATTACGAGGGAATAGGGCTTATGGTTAAACAAAAAAAAATCATTGATAATTTCTTAATAAGAGCATATGATGCTGTAATTAATCCTTCTGGTTCAATGAAGAGAATTACACAAATAATCCAGGATCTTCCATCTACACAAGATGTAGACGAGATCGTTAACCAAATCACTCAAAACGCCTGGGCTGAAGTGATACAACAAAAACGAAGGGAACTCCAACAAAAAAAACGAAAAAGAATAGCTCTAAGGTGGATTGGTCTGATTTTTATCATATTAATAATATTTGCTGTCGTTGCTTTCTTTATTTATCGTGAGAATCCTGATCGCTGGATTCAAGTTGTTAATGGCACCTATACACCAACAGTCACAGTTACACCGACAATGACGGCAACATTAACACCAACCCCTACAGCGACAGCTACACCTACATTGACACCGACACCAACCTTGATCCCTTTATCAAGTTTCCTGGTCACAGATCCAGCGAGTGTGTATCCAGCCCCGCCGCTATCAGCATCTGAAATATGGATTATTGATGAAATGCAAGCGCTTGTAGATCCACCTTTGGATAACGCGGACATTTGGACATCGGCAGCAAGTACAGATGCAAATGCTGCAGGTCAACCTTATTATTACAATGAAGTTGGAAATGTGACCATAAACTGGCGGATGGACCAACCGCTTAATGCTGGATTGTATGGTGTTTATATCCTGGACACTGTTGAAAACTCGACGGGTATTATCAAACATACTGTGAAGTTGGATGGTATTGATGCTGATCCTTACCGAGGCCATAGATACTTGGGATTTGACAATATTCCAAATCAAGAAGAAGACACATGGCTGCTGTTAGGGTTTTATGATGTCTCTCAAGCTCAGAATTTTGACGTAGAAGTTATTGTACCAACACATAATGAGGAACAACCATTTGCTATTGATCGTATGATGCTCGTGAGAATTTCTGAAACTCAAGAGAAAATTATTTCGGCCTTACCAAGTGGACGGAATTTGTTCAGCCTTCTAGATGATGATCGGGCAGTCTTTTATACTCGGTTGGGCGACCTACCGCTTCAAGAAAAATATCAAGGTGTTGATTATGGTGGAGTACTTTCCTGGAATGATGAATTTCGCAGCTTAGATTCGGGGGATAATTGGGTTACAATTGCAAACGAAATTGGTGTTAATTTACGGGTTGATTGGAACTCCGCAGGGCGCCTTCCCATTGGAAAATATGAATTAATGGTTTGGATACCAGCGGAACATGCCATTGCAATTGTTGATTTTGAACTTATTGCTAATGGTGAGGTGATCGAACGAGACAATCCTGCACAGATTAATCAACAGGATCACAGTGGTGAATGGGTTTCATTGGGTATTTGGGATTTGGCTGAACCAGCTGCTGTTTCAGTTAGAATGAACGTTTCACAATCAGACCAAATCAATACAACGGTTGAAATTGGGATTGATGCTGTGGCGCTTCTACTGGTTATAGATTAATGGGGCAACCATGACAATAATATGTAACAATTATCAAGATGCTTATGATGAGTTAATGCGTATTGCTTCCGAGGCTTACGATTTAGGAAACCTGGATGCTTGGGGCGAAGCGAATGATAATACTGAGCGATTGAAGAGGTGGATCGATGGTGGGAAGCCAGATCCATGTCCTGTGAATTTAGAATCGCATGGTATCGAAGTGAAAAACCAGAACACCACGGATTTGTCGGAAGTTCGGTCTCAAGATGCTGACCTGCGGCAAGATGATGATGCCGGTTCGGCTCAGATTAGGGGGGACAATAATTACTCAAGCAGATCGATCATAGGTGTAGATGAAGAAGACTTGACTGGAGAAGGAGTCAATGAATCTATTGAAAAACATTCGGAATATGATGATGAATATGATAAATTACGAAGTACGAAAGAAACATGGGAGTCAGCGAAAGAGAAACTTGAGCAGGGGGTCGAAACATACTACAGCTCCGAATTAGATGAATACATTCCAATTGAGGAGTATGTAGAAGAAGTTCATCGCTCATACGAAGAGATATCAAACCAGACAGCTCAACTGCAACTTCGGAAAGCACAAATAGAGTTTTCCGATAGCCCTGAGAGTGCTAAAGAATTGCTAGTTAAAGAGCTTGATTTACCTTTGTTACCTGAACATGCTAAAGCCCTGCATGAGGAGTTAGAAAAAATAATTGGGAAAATTAATTCCAAAGCAGAAAAAAAGATTTCAGGAGAAAAGCGCCATATAGAATCTCCAGAACAATACGCACTTCGTGGTCAGTTGGAAGAAGCGAGAGACTATTTTGACGCTGGGCAATACAAACAAACCATGAATCTCAGCAGTCAAATTAAAGAGCTTGCGGAAGATAATACGTTGCGTAATGCTGCAGTAGATTTGTATGATCAAGCACAGCTGTTGTTCACTGCTGCTTTACAAGAGGCACTAAATAATGGTGATGAAGCTAGACAGGCAGGGGACGAAGACAGTGCAAGGCAATACTATAAGCAAGCTCAGATGCTGGATAATGAAAATAAGCATGCACGGCGAGCTTTGATTGAGTTAAATGGCGTATTAGATGCAGATGGTATTTCCAATACGGAAATCCTGCGCTTACGGGCAGGTTTGAAACAAAGAAGAGATCCACAAAAATTAGGAGAGGCGGTTTACACTGCTGAAGCATTGGATGCTGAAGGCAAACTCGATAGGTACGGTGAGGATTTTCCTGAGTTGTTGGAGACAGGCAGAAAGTATTACGATGATATTCGTATAGAAATGGGTCAGGAAACGACCATGGCTCGCTTTGGCGACTTGAAAGCCAAACGTGAAGCATGGGAACTCGCCCGTGAAAAATTAATACAGGGTGTTGAGACGTATTATCATTCAGTCTTAAACCGATGGGTTCCAACGCCAGAATATGTGGAAGAGGCAAACCGCTTATACGAAGAAAAATCTGCTGAAACAGCGACATATGAACTTGATATTGCGAGAAGCTCATTACCAGATAATCCAAAGGGTGCCAGTGATCGGCTGAGTACGGCTTTGGAATTGCCTTTTTTATCACAGCATGTTGATGAATTAGAAAAAGAGTACCAAAAAGTTCAATCCCAAATTCAAGCAAAGCAAGAGGCTCAGGAGAAACTGGAACAAGCAGCTCATAGTGATGATCCACTTATAATCTTTAACCTTGTTAGTCAAGCGCATGAGATATTCCCCTACATAAAGGGACTTGACACACGTTTATCCCAAGCACGTCAAACAGCTCTGGATACTTTAGATTTTAGAATGAAAACTCATCATAATAAGGTTGATGTTTTGATCAAGGCTGATACTCATGAGGCATATGACCTCGCGCGGAAAGCGGTTGAAAATGCTGAAGAGATTGCCACAAGATGGCCGGAAGAGAAAATCCCTGAAATATTGAAAAATAGAGTAGAAGCAGGGCGAAAGCTGATTAATAAGGTTAATGCACGGCAAACTCTACGCAATGAATTTGAACAGCGAGTTGAAGTTATCCATCAGCAGGTTTCCGATCCGAATCGAAGGCAATCGGGTCGCAGATTGTTCCAAGATCTTCGCGAGGACGAAAGATTCTCCGATTTTAATGAGATGCGAACTTTGATCTCGGAAATGGATCAATATGCTGGTCTTGGAGAACAGCTAGCTGAAGCACGAGCTGAGAAGGAAAAGGGAAATTGGGAACGTGTGTATGAATTAGCAGAGAAATTGAAAATGAGTGGCAAAGCTGGTCAATTCTCGAAAGAAGTGGACGAGCTTTTCAGTCAATCAGTCATAGAGCTGGAAATCATCCGAGTGGGACAATTGATACAACAGAAGGACTTTATCGAAGCTGAAACCGTGCTTGATCTCATCCTATCCAAAGCAAAAAATGATGATCAGTTGAATGAGTATAAGGCTCGACTTCAAGAGGAGTTAGAGCAGCTAGAGACATTTAAATCAAATACTGCACCGATGCAAGAATTATTCGACAACGCGTTAGGAAAGATGGGCCTTTTGGGTAATAGTTTTGTTAGAATATTCCTTAATCATCAGCTTGATAAATCGGGAGCAATAAAGAATATTCCTGGAATTTCAAATACAAATTTGAAACAAATAGTGTCCGTTCTTTCAAGATCGAGCAACTCTCAGATATCCATACAGGAAGGTATGGAGGCTGCTGACCAGATCCTGATGAAACATTTAGCCTCTCGAAGTGTACAGGATCGAATTCAAGCATTACAGATTTTTCGATATATACAGGGAAATCCCTTAATGATTGAAAACACGTGGCCTGAATATTGTTTGTCATATATATCAAATGAAGCTGGTAAAATGGCGCGCCTGCTAACTAAATCGATACGAAAGGATATCCTTGAACCGCTACAGAATGCTTATTTATCCAGAGAATCTGACGAATTAGATGCAAAACAATTACAACGGTTTTCACAAAATGCACGATCTCTAAGGGATAGCAATTTATTAGAGAATGAATATGAACGAGAAGCCGCAAGATGGTTTGATGTTGAACAAGGAAAAAGAGAAGCGGAAGGAGAGCAAAAAAAGGGGAATTGGAGTGTTGCTGTAACGATTTGGAAGGAACTGAATCTGCGACATCCTGGAGATAGGGAAGTTCAAGAGGATTTACTTTATGCCCAGCAGAAGGAAGATGCTATAAATTCGATTTTCAATGAGGTCGATAAATTGGTTGAAGGCGGAGGTCACCTTCAAGCAATACGAGTCATTTTGCGTGCACTAAGCAGCGGCATAACAAAAAATGAGCCTCACCTTCAAAGGAAAGTGGATGAAGTATATCAGCAATCTCAAACTGAATTGTTGGGAATAGCTGAAGAAGAGGGTAAGAAGTTCGATGAACACAGTATTAGCCATGCAGTCGTCATATTGCATGAATTGGGTGCAATTGAAGAATTATATGATGTGCCTGAGCCAGAAAGGGTGTCAAAGACAGCACTAGTAAGAATTCATTCCCGGCTTGAAGACAGTCACCCGGATTTAGCTGATCAATTTGACAAGCTCGGAGAGTTGTATAAGTTATTGCAAGAAGCTGATGCCCTTCAATTTGAACGACAGGTTACAAAATTAGGAGATACGGTTGCTCTTGAAAAATCCTCAACAACAAAAGATACAAAATGGGATCTTGCGATAAGGACTGGCAACTTTACAGAACTTGAAAGATATTGGCAATTAATCAATGAGTTGGATTTAGTTAATAATCCTATGGCGATTGATTTTAAAGTCCAACTAGAAGAGTATAAAGCAGCTTATCAGAAGTTAGCACAGGATATTAAAACCATCATTATGAAATTTAGCGGTGAGGAAAATTTTTCATCTGTCTTAGAAATCTTGCGTAATAACACCTTATTGCCCCAGGAATATCATTGGACGAGATTACAGCAAGGTGATTATCAACATATCCGTCAGTTAATGAGTGATAGGATGATTGTTGTTGATGCGTACGGAACATCGCAAAATAAATCTATTATGGGATGGGAGAATGTAGAACGAGTCGCAAAACTAAGAAAAGAAGAATTAAGAATCTGGCAGACTTGGCATAAAGATTGTGAAAACTTAATCATAAATGCACAAAGTATGATCGAGGTTGTTGGAACAATGACAACTTCGCACTCATTAGTGGAGCAACAGGAAGCTCATGAAAAGGTTTGTCAGTCAGCAATTCGGGCAATTGAAACTTTGAGAATTGGACCTGAGCAAAACGGAGAATCAGTCAAAGTGCATTCTCGGGATGTGTCACAAATTCAGGAGCAAGGAATTGAATGGCTTGATAAAGCAAAAAAAATATTAATCAGGTCATTCGGAGAGTTGGAAAAAGTCATCTCAAGCATCCTTACTAAAGGTGGATTTCCTACACCCATTGAATTTCAACAAGCAGCTATGAGAGCTAGCAATGGAGACTCTTATGGATTGAATCTCCTTATCGAGCGCAGTAATTTAATTGGTCCAGGAAATAGTATCCTTTCAGAGAGTGATTTCAGGTTTGTTGCTGTTCAAGCAAGTAAAGGGAACCTATCACCCTTAAAACAATTACTGCAATGTATAGACCTAATGAACATCGAAGATTTTCCGACAATGAAGGATGTGGATAGAATTACCTCTGATGGTCAAAATGTTGAAAAATCGTCGATTGAAAATCTAATAACGCAAATTGAAAGCGGTATTTCATTTATTGAGCAATTCAGATCCGCTAAATCGAAAGCTCTAAATGGTCAATATCAAGACATGAAAGGATTCTTGGATTATTCTGAAAGAATTCGCTCCATGAGACTTAAAGATGAAGGTGGTCGTCTAAAGATGTATGCAAACACATTGAATCAAACCAAGACGAAAAAGTTGACAATATTTGATTGGATTCGGAAACTATTTGGTGGCTGAATTAATTAGTTCCTTGAGAAAAATGAAACTCGATAAAAATTATTTATTAGTAAATCTTTATTTGAAATATCAAAATGGAGGCTTTAATTAAATGCGCATCGCGCTCTTATCTGATATTCATTCCAATATACTTGCACTGAAGGCGGTATTAGAGCATTCTTTGACTCATGATATTGATAATTATTGGTTTCTAGGCGATTTAATCGGGTATGGACCTAATCCTATTGAGGCCATGCAATGGATTATGGGCGACTATGAAGATTTTCTTGCACCTTCTGAATGGGTGATGGGAAATCATGATGTTATGTTGGCTGAACTTATTCTGAAAGGTAGAACTGGTGTTGCTGATGAGATCACCAAAGATCCCCTTAAAAATCCCATCCCTGATGGATTGAAATACCCAAACGATATTAACAATCTAGATGAGGATGATAAGCCCTTCGATTTCAATATTCACCATCGGAATATATCAGGTAAAGAAAATGGGAGCATTTTATATACTGGAACGAGCAAAGGATTGTTTCATAAGTATTTACACTGGGAGGATCTGAGCAGTATCACTCCTCTGGTTGCCCTTGAATTGAACCGTGTGGAGTTGTCGAAGCATGAAGATGTAGATTCTTTTTGGCGACATGAATTTATCTTGGATCGTGTCAAACCGCATCAAATTCATGGCAAAGACCTTGACATTGTGCTTGTGCATGGCTCTCAAGTTGTTCCAGTACTGCGTTATGTTTATGCTTGGGGTCGTAATATCGTTCTTGTGGAAGAGTTGAGGAAGTTAAATGAGCAAGCAGAGGAACGTAAGCATCATCGCATACAAGTATTTGGTCACACACATGTTCAAACATTTGTTAGGGCAAAAGCACAACAAAACGAACAAGAGTTTGAGATTGACGCGGTTTATGTGACACCCGGCATTGAATATCCTTTGATTTTGGACCCTGAAAAAATATCTCTTGCTATGATTAACCCTGGATCTGTTGGCCAGCCAAGGGACCTGGATCCACGAGCTGCTTATGCTGTGCTAGATACAAATAAGAAGACAGTTACATTTTACCGAGTTGATTACAATTTCAGAGAAGTATTCAGGCAATTGCAACTAAAGCATTATCCTAATTCATTAGCATTGAAAATACTCAATGCGACCACAACTAAAGGCACACCGATGGAATGGGAAGCGCATTACCGGAAAATACAAAAGGGAGCTGTATGAGTATCTTTGATGCTAATCCCGGAAGTTCGATGGAACCGGAACGAAGGAGTATATTCTCCCATTCGGGATTTCAGGTTGGATTAATTGGGGGGATATTGATGGTTATTCTCCATCTAGCTTTCCTGGTTGTGTTTCAAGGAACAAACACTGGTGATCTTATTGCTTGGCTCATTCAGTTATTTCTGTATTTTATTCTTGGGAGAGTTGCTGCGAATAAAGAATTCAGAAAATTGGTGGGACAAGGTCGGGAATTAGGTGGTGTACAAAGTGCGGGTCTTGGCGCAGCATTGGTTATGAGTTTGATTGTGTGGTTATTTGTAATCATCAGAAGTATCGTTCGTGATGATCCAGGAATGTTTATCATCACTAACCCGGTGGGATTGTTTTGTGCTGTGGTTGCTGATATTTTGATTGCGTTAGGATTGGGATCATTATCAGGGAAATCGGTATTAAAAAAGCAGAAGGATTATTAATTCATAAAAAGTTGAAAGGAGATTATGATGAATAGGGAATGGTGGGAAGGTCCAGTTTGTGTTGTTTGTGACTACTGGTGGATCATATTGATCGTCATTGTGGTCGGGTTGGGAGTGTACCTAACGAGAGATTACTGGATGCAATGGATAGGTCTACTTTGATATCCTATTCATGTTTAGGATAGGAAAGTATCCCTCAATTTGAGACCTCATTAAATGAAGGTAGCAATCTACAAATATTAATATTTGTGTCAATAATATTTTGGGTAGAAAATAAATATTGCTAAGACCTAATATTTTCTGATATAAAATTAATTCATATTCGTAAGGCTTAGCAGAGTAAATCATAACATACATGGTCTATTAACTGAATAGGATTTGCAAAAAATTCTGAAAATCTTTTATCAGTTTGAGGTTATATTGTTTATTAATTAAAGATTATAAATTGTTTGGGTAAATCGAAATCTATTAAGGAGGAACTGATGCGTGAGGAGTGGTGGGAAAAACCAGCTTGCTGGCTGTGTGATTATTGGTGGGTTGCATTACTAATAATAATATTAGGACTATTGTTTTACTTTCTAAGACCTCTTTGGCTGACACCTCTCACGCTTGGTACTGGAGACGTGCAGGTAACTTTATCATGGCATTCAAAAGATGATTTAGATTTATGGGTGTATGATCCAGAAGGGGAATTAATCAACTATTATTCATCCTCTTCTTCTAGTGGTGGAGAGTTAGATGTTGATGCTAATGCAGGCTGTGAGGAAAATGTAAGAATACGACCGGTAGAAAATATCTACTGGTCAGAAGGTGAAGCTCCTCTTGGAGAATATATGGTTGAAGTAGATTATTACATGAATTGTGGAACTTCGAGGCCGATAAACTATAAGGTTAGATTAAAAGTTGATGGAAATGTCACCAGATACAATGGAGTATTGGAAAGCGAAGATGATCATAATTTGGTTACTTCTTTTACCAGATAAATAATAAAACATTAGTTTAAAGGATTTTTGTGTTACTTAGCTTTCCGTTTGACAAACATTCGATAATACTAATATGGTACTGAAAAGTGTGTGACTTAATTAGTTTTATAATATGTCATTTATGCTCATAAGGAATTTAAAATGCGAGAAGAATGGTGGGAAAAACCAGCTTGCTGGTTATGTGACTATTGGTGGGTTGTATTACTCATACTAATATTGGGACTATTATTAATATTTACACGAGATATTTGGCTGGAAGAGTTAGGATTTCAACCAGATACGCCAACACCAACGATAACTCAAGTAATTCCAACAGAGACTTTGTCTCCAACTGCCACTCCGGAGGTAACTGTAACTCACACATTGGAGCCCATGGAGATTAATCCGGAAATCACGCTTGGTACTGGTGACGTGCAAGTAACATTAACCTGGCATACAAACGATGATTTAGATTTATGGGTGTATGATCCAGAAGGTGCTCTTATATATTACAGTTCACCTTATTCATCTAGTGGCGGAGAGTTGGACGTGGATGCAAATTTGGGGTGTAGTGAGAATATTACTTATCAACCTGTTGAAAATATTTTTTGGCCAGAAGGAGAAGCTCCTTTTGGGGAATATAAAGTGGAAGTGGATTATTTTGAAAATTGTGGAACTTCAGGAACGATAGAATATATAGTTACTATTAAAGTTGATGGAACAGTCAATGAATACAGTGGAACATTCGAATACGAAAAAGACCATGAATTCGTCCAATCGTTTACTAGATAAATTGGAAGAAACTTGATTTATAAAAAGGTGAAGAGACCTTTAGCCTTGCATTATTGTATAAAGAACAAAAACATATGCTTTCAAGGAATTATCATGCTTCTTATGAAATATCCTATTTTGGCTTTGTAAGTAGACATTTTAGAACTCATTCAATGTATGACATTTTATCGAAATCCTCGAAATTATTTTCCTTCAGAATCCCGAAAAGCTCTTGTCGACATGCTAAATATTTGACTCACAATAATTTTCATTTCTGCTATCGTTTCACTTTGATTTACAATAAGATATATTTGTTTCATAAGTAAAGATGAAATAGAGGAATTCAACATGTCACTACGTGAAAACCTGCCTGCCTGGAAAGCACTTGAACATCATCGGACTGAAATACAGAACCTGCATATGCGGGATTTGTTTCGAGAAGATCCACAGCGCTTCTCGAAATATTCC
>Ga0209121_10004681_pt1 | contig 12667 bp, 14 predicted proteins | sample Cruoilmetagenom3_FD_187292 | JGI IMG/M metagenome (GOLD analysis project Ga0209121, IMG submission 187292) | Oil polluted marine microbial communities from Coal Oil Point, Santa Barbara, California, USA - Sample 3 (SPAdes) (version 2) | ecosystem: Environmental > Aquatic > Marine > Oil seeps ... | reverse complement strand
CATGGCGAGCGGGCTGGATGATGTCAAAGACGTCATGAATCCGGTCGGGGCTGGCACCAAGAAGGCTAAAGAGAAGTTTAACAAAATTCTCGACGCTAAAGATACCGGCATTCCACTTGAAGACGAAGACCCCGAGGCCGCCGCGGATAAAGAGTTCGCGGCCGATTTGGTAGACGATGATCCTGCGCCCGAACCGATCGTTGAAATTGTCGAGGATGCACCAAAACCCAAGGCCAAAGCAAAGCCTAAGGCTAACGAGAGTTCACAGACATGAGCGAAACGGAAGTCGACGACTCAACAGCCCCGCTGATCGAGCATCTTACAGAACTGCGCACGCGGATCATCCGCTCGGTACTTGCGTTCCTTGTCGGGATGATCATCTGTTTCCCGTTCGCCGAACAAATCCTGTCCATTCTGGCCGAGCCCATGGCCAATATCATGCGCGCACGCGGCGAAGACGCCCAGCTGTTCTTCGACGCCCCGCAAGACGCCTTTTTCGCCTATGTGAAAATTGCCGTGCTGTTCGGGTTCGCGTTAACATCCCCCTACATCGGCCTGCAGCTATGGCGCTTCGTGGCGCCGGGCCTTTACAAAGAAGAACGCGGGGCGTTTCTGCCCTTCCTGATCGCCTCACCGCTGCTGTTTATCGCAGGCGGCGCGTTTGCCTATTACGTGGTGATGCCACTGGCAATGAACTTCTTCCTTGGCTTTGGCAACGTCATCCCGATGTTGTCCTCGATCCTTGGTATTGGCGGCGAAGCGGCACCAGATGCGGTTGATACTACTGAGTCGGGCCTTCGGGTGTTCTACTTCGGGTCCATAAAGGAATATCTGGCGCTGGCGATCAAATTCATCGTCGCCTTTGGTATCTGTTTCCAGCTTCCCGTTTTGCTGACCCTTATGGGCAAGGCGGGGCTTGTTTCGGCCAAAGGGCTGGGCGAGGTGCGTAAATATGCCGTGGTTGCCATTCTGGTGCTGGCCGCGGTCGTTACACCGCCGGATGTTATCACGCAGGGCATTTTGTTTGTGGTCGTTTATGGCCTTTACGAAATCTCGATTCTGTTGGTCAGAATGGTCGAAAAAAAGCGCGAGGAACGCCTGCGCGAAGAGGGTTACTACGACGACGAAACCGGCGACGAAGCCGACGCCGAAGTTGAAGATGATGTTGACCCGATGCTGGCCGAGTTCGACAAGGACGACGACTAATGGGCCGTAAGGCCGAAGCGTTGGAGCGTATCGCGAGCGCGTTGGAACGCATGAGTCCACCGCCGATCAGTGCGCCCCGCTTTGCGGATGCCGATGCATTTGTATGGCACACCGCCCCTGACCGTCTGGAAGCTGTTGAAAACGTCAATCGTGTGGAAATCGGCCTATTAGTCGGGATTGAACGGTCGCGCGACACACTTCTGGCCAACACTTTGCAATTCGCACAAGGGAAGCCTGCAAATAACGTGTTGTTGTGGGGCTCCCGCGGGACAGGGAAATCGTCCCTTGTAAAAGCCGCCCACGCCGAAGTTTCCAAGCAGGCTGAAGGTCTGATCCTTATCGAAATCCAGCGCGAAGACTTGCCCTCCATAGGGCGGCTGTTGAACTTGTTGCGCGGGCAGGAAAAACGTTTCCTGTTATTTTGCGATGATCTGTCGTTTGACCACGACGATAGCCACTACAAATCGCTGAAGGCGGTGCTGGATGGCGGGATAGAGGGGCGACCGGACAATGTCCTGTTCTACGCCACATCCAACCGCCGCCACCTGATGCCCCGCGATATGATCGAGAACGAACGTTCCACCGCGATCAACCCTTCCGAAGCGGTTGAGGAAAAGGTTTCCCTATCCGACCGCTTTGGCCTGTGGCTGGGGTTCCATCCGTGCGATCAGGATGACTATCTGGCGATGATCCGTGGGTATTGCGATGCGCTGGGGATCGAGATTTCCGATGAAACGCTACGGGCCGAGGCCATTGAATGGCAACAAACCCGTGGCAGCCGCTCGGGACGCGTGGCGTGGCAATATGTGACCGATCTGGCGGGACGGCGCGGCATCAAGATCTAGCCGTTGCAATGGCCAACCCGTCCACCACTGCGGTGAAAACGGCCGAGGTGTGCGTTTCGACGTTCGGAAAAGTCTCAGCCAAAGCGTCGCTAACAAAGCGCATCAAACTCGACCCGCCAACGAAAATCACATCGGTAATTTCATCCGGTTTACAGGTGGCCATGGTTAATGTTTCGTTAACAGCTGCGATAATCCGGTCGTGATGAATAGCCATCATTGCCCCCAGATTGTTAGGCAGAATTTCGATATGCGTGCCGTTTTCAATCAATCCCAGATCAATCGAACAGGCCGCACTCGCCTGATTTACCGCTATTTTAGTACGCTCTGCCAGCATAGAAAGTTCATGCGCCAGTTCGTATTCCAACACGTCAATCAGCCGCTTGAACGGGACGCGATCCAAGGCATGACGCTCTAGATCGCGCGCAAGGCGCAAGGTTTCCGGCGTATACATAAAGGGAATTTTCTCCCATGTTGCCAGATCATTGAAAAGCGCGACAGGCGCACGCGCGGTGCCTGAACCCAAAACCCTGCGTAATGCGGCATCCTTGCCAAGCAGCGGCATGAAGTGGCGCACGTTCAGGGTCTTGTCAAAATCCGTGCCGCCGAAGCGTTCACCGTAAGACGCAAGGATTTCAACCGAATGCGCCGCGTTCGAGCGAAAAACCGAAAAGTCCGAGGTTCCGCCACCAATATCTACGATCAGCCCAAGCGAGTGGTCCTTACCCAGAACGTTGTTCGCCAACGCGGCCGCCTCGGGTTCATACATGAATTCAACCGACAAAAAACCCGCGCGTTGGTAACATTTACGCAGGTCGTCCTCGGCACTTTTATCCTTATAGGCGTCATCGTGAAACCGCACAGGGCGGCCGGATAATGCATGGGTAAACGCTCGCCCCTCAATCCGTTCGGCCCGCGCCTTTAGTTCCGCCAAAAAACCGCCGATGATGTCGTAAAAATCAACGTACTTCCCCATCAGCAAACGCTTTTCCCCCATCAGGGATGTGCCCAAAACCCGTTTAAGGGATCGCATATACCGTCCCTCCGCCCCCTTCATCAGAAGGTCGTTGGCAGCCGAGCCAATACGGGTTTCCCCTGTGGAAAAATCAAAAAATATCGCGGTCGGAAGCGTGTCGGAGCCATCCTCCATCTGCAACCGCTTGATCGCTTCGTTGTCAAATACAGCGACGGCGGAATTAGACGTTCCAAAGTCGATGGCCAGTACATTGTTATGCGCGATGCCCATCTTAAAACCCTCTGATTACCAGGCACGAATCGTGCAAAGGCGTTCAGCTATCATCAATTGAAATAGAAACCAATCCCGCCGTTACCAAGGTGATCGGCGGGATTGTTATTTAACGCAAGTAAGGTGCCGGATCGACACTGTCAGTGCCTTTGCGAACCTCGAAGTGCATCGTGGCAGGGTCACCTGCTGCAACGGCTCCGATAACCTGACCACGCCGGACCGTATCGCCTTTGGCAACGGTGACTTTATCCACACGACCATAGATCGTCAGAATATCGTTAGCGTGGCGCACCAGTACAATTGTGCCCAACCCACCAGTCGAGGTGGAAACCAGCGCCACCACTCCGTCGGCAGCTACATGTACGTCCGACCCAGCCGGGGCTGCGTAATCTATACCATCGTTTTTGTTGCGGCCTTCTTGCGGATTGTACGGGCGGTTGACTGTGCCATCGACCGGTTTCACGAAACCGGTTGCCGAAGGTGCCGCAGTCACAGGCGCAGCTGGCGCAGGTGGTGCTGGTGCCGGAGTTGGGGCAACACTCGGCGTGGTCGCAGGGGCAACAGGTGCTTCTGTTGTGCGTGATGTGTCTGGCACAGGAATGATCAGCTCTTGCCCGGTACGAACACCCAGATCAGGGCCCAAACCGTTCCACGAAGCCAAAGCCGTTACAGAAACATTGTATAGCCGCGCGATGGAATACGCGGAATCACCCGATTCAACGCGGTGGCGAAGGGGTTCATCGGGGCGGCCAAGCGATGGCTCCGTTACAACGATCCCGCCGCCAGCGGCATTATCAATCGCTGTGATCGCCAAATCAGGCGTCCAGCCAGACGGGCTTCCAACAACCGAGCCGCCAACATTACGCGGTATCGCCAAAACCTCGCCCACACGCGGGGCGTACCTAATCGTAAGCCCGTTATGGCGGGCCAGCTCTTCGGGTGACATACCGATGCGCTGTGCCATTGTCATCACCGTGTCACCGGTACGGGCGACCATAACTTGATAGGTCTCATACGTGATGACCCCACGGTTGTCCGGCAACGGGCGGTCAATCACTGGTGCTGGCGAGGAATTGAGCCCCAAATCGGGAACCCGGAATTTAGGAACATCAACCTCGCCACAAGCTGAAAGGAAACCGGTCGCCAGCAAAATTGCGGCAATGCGGGTGCGTTTACCAATGTATTTCATAATAGTACCTATGCTCGTTTGCCCGGTTTCGGGCGTTACTCAATGTTCTGAGTCCTTTGCCACCCCTTCAAGTAACGGGACGAACCGGACCTCTCCAAGCTCGGTATATTCCAAGCCGTTATCGGTTTTTACCACCTTTATCATCGCTTGCACAGTGTCCGTCTGCCCAACCGGTAAAACCATGATTCCACCGGGCTTTAGCTGCGCTAGCAAATTCGCAGGCGGGTCTTCTGCGGCGGCGGTTAATAATATGCGGTCAAATGGTGCCTGTTCAGGCAATCCAAGCGATCCATCGCCCGTAACAACCATGATATTGCTGTAATCAAGCTGCTGAAACAATTCCCGAGCAGCCCGCGCCAAGGGGCGGTGCCGCTCGACCGTGTATACGCGCCGCGCAAGTTTGGACAAGATCGCGGCCTGATAGCCGGATCCGGTGCCAACCTCTAACACCTTGCAACGGTTGTTTAATTCCAATGCCTCTGTCATTTGTGCGACGACCGAAGGTTGGCTGATCGTCTGGCCCCGCCCGATAGGTAACGGGCGGTCTTCGTATGCGCGCTCCTTGAAAATCCCCTCCAGAAATGCGTCGCGCGGGGTGCTTTCCATCGCAGCCAGAACCCTCTTATCTGAAACGCCTTTGCTGCGAAGCGTCAAGATAAACTGCATACGTTTTTCGGTCAGGTTCATGATCTAAAACAACTTTTCCAAATCCGAAAGCACATCGTGCGCGGTTAAATCGGCACGAAGCGGGGTGACGGTGATCCAGTTCTCGGCAGCTTCTCGCGCGTCCGAGCCTATGGGCGCACTCGTGTTTTCCGGATTGGCCGATATCCACAAATACCGACGCCCGTTGGGGGCCACATGGGGTTCTACCCCGAAAGAGCCCGTTGGGCGCTGGCCCTGAACCGTTGCCTTGACACCTTTGGTCTGGTTCGCGGGAACAGGGGGGAAATTGATATTGTAGAACACGCCGTAAGGTTGGTCGTGCCACTTGGCATCGGCCATCAAGCGACGGCAAATATCGGCGCCATGCACGCGCGCGGCCTGAAACGGGTCATCCAGGACGGCGTTGCCGCGGCTGTAATACTGCGACATGGCGATGGCCTTGAAACCATGCAAAGTCGCCTCGATCGCGCCACCGATTGTGCCGGAATAAAGCGTGTCCTCGGCAACATTGTGACCCCGATTAACCCCTGACAGGATCAAATCCGGCGGGTTGTCTTTCAGCACCTCGAACAGACCTGCCAACATGCAATCGGCCGGCGATCCCTCAACCGCATAGCGCCGCTCGCCCATTTTTTGCAACAACATCGGGCGGATGTAGGAAATGCAATGCGAGACACCGGATTGCTCGAACGCCGGGGCTACGACCCAAACCTCGCCATCGGGGCCAGCCAGATCGGCGGCGATTGCCTCGATCACTTCCAAACCGGGGGCGGTAATGCCGTCATCATTGGTGATTAAAATACGCATAACATCTGCCCTTGTTCCAGTTTCCCCCTTTTTAGGCAGAACTGCAGGGCTAGTCTAGAACCGCAAAGACAGTTAACGCATTTCATCTAAATGTGAGTCGAAAATACCATGCTTATGCAGATGCACGGGTGATCTTGCATTGATAACAGTTATTTCTGGCGGATCGAACGTGGATATACGCGACCGTGGTGTCGGTAAATATGCCCTCGCATGCTTCAGTCAATTTGTCCGGCGCGATGACCACGCCCGTGCCATACACAATCCGGTCGTCCGCCCCGTATCCCTTGATCAGATAATCCGGCGAGGTTCGCAAGATTGGCGGTAGCGAGCCCGAGGTCTCAAACCGTTCGCAAGTATCCCCGCACAGAAATATCGGCCCGACTTCGGCATAGGGCTGGTCATCAGCAAACGGGCGATAGGCAAGGATTAACATCCGCGCCCCCTCGGGCGTGTCCGACAAGCAATGACGACACGGGTTGCCCGCGCCATCAGAAATTGTCTCTTCGGCAGGTTGTCCGTAATAATCGGGTTGTTCGTTTTGCAAGGCCCGAACCACATCGGTTGGCATAGCGTGAAATAGTATAGACATCGGGTTCCTTTCAAATGAACCCGATGCTTAGACGCGGGCCACCCAAACAGCGACCCGTTTCTTGCTTATAGCGCACAGATAGGCGTATTCTACTGTGAACTTATGATAGTTGAAATATGGAGGTGCTATTTTGGATAACTTATACGCCCAGAACGAATTTTTCGAATTTATGATGTCCCCAACGGTCGGTCGAATTAATATCAGCTTTGCATTGGTAAGCATCGCACTGACCATTGGGTTAGTAGCCCTGTTCTTGACTTACTTTGGTCGAGGGCGGGAGGATACGTCCATCCAGCCAGCCATTGAGCCGTGGGTCTTGGTGATCGCCACACTACGCGATAGTTTTTTGATATCGGTCCTGTATTTGGCCTACGATTTCATCTATCATTATGCGGCTTTCGTTGATAGCACGATCACAGGCGTTCCCAATGTGTTGCTATACATTCGCCATGCTGAACCGTATTTGACTACGTTCATTTTGGTTTTGATATTGATAATCGCGTTTATCCGGTTGCGTGTTCTTACACGTTGGCTTGTTGCTCAAAAGGCCGAGTAGTTACGCCAGCGCACCATCCGCCGTAATCACCGTATTTCCACCCATATACGCCTGCAAAACCGCCGGAATAGCGATCGAGCCATCCTCTTGCTGATAGTTCTCCACCACAGCAATCAACGTGCGTCCAATCGCTAGACCGGAACCGTTTAGCGTATGCACAAAATCCGGCTTGCCACCCTCTGGCCGATACCGCGCGTTCATGCGCCGCGCCTGAAAATCATCTGCCACAGAACAAGACGAAATCTCGCGATAGCTGTTTTGCCCTGGCAGCCAAGCCTCGATGTCATATGTCCGGCGCATCCCGAAACCCAGATCGCCCGTGCACAAGACCACGGTGCGATACGGAATTTCCAGCGCCTCCAGAATGCCCTCGGCGCATTTTACCATCATATCCAGTTCCGCCGCGCTATCTTCTGGCCGCGTGATCGAAACCATCTCGACCTTTTCAAACTGGTGCTGGCGCAACATGCCAGCCGTATCACGGCCCGCGGATCCGGCCTCGGAACGGAAGCACTGCGAAAGTGCTGTCATGCGGCGGGGCAGGTCGCCCTCATCCAGAATGTCATCGGCCACGGTGTTAACAAGCGTAACCTCGGCCGTCGGAATCAACCACCAACCGTTTTCGGTGCGATAGCTGTCTTCGGCGAACTTCGGCAACTGCCCCGATCCATACATCGCCTCGTCGCGCACCAGAACCGGCGTCCACATCTCGGTAAAGCCGTTTTTGTCCACATGCGTGTCCAGCATGAACTGCCCAAGTGCGCGGTGCAGGCGAACCATCGCACCGCGAAGCACCACGAACCGAGACCCCGACAGTTTCGCCGCCAGTTCAAAATCGAGGCCCTCTGCCGCACCCGCAACCTCGAAATGTTCCTTAGGACTAAAAGCGAAATTGCGCGGGCTGCCAAAACGGTTCACCTCGACATTATCGTCCTCGTCCGTGCCATCGGGTATGTCATCGGCGGGGATGTTGGGAATGCCCATCAGCAATTCATTCAGCCGCGCATCTTCGGCCTTGGATTCGTCTTCCAGCTTGGCAATCTCGGCCTTCTTGTCACCAACCAACGCCCGCAACCGTTCAAACTCGGCCTCGTCGCCAGCGGCCTTCGCCGCCCCAACCATCTTGCTGGCAGCATTGCGCTCGGCCAAAGCCTCTTCCGCCGCCCGAATTTTGGTGCGCCGCGCCGTATCAATCGCCAGAATTTCCGAGGACATCGCAGACAAACCCCGACGGGCCAGACCCGCATCAAAAGCTTCGGGGTTTTCACGGATCATACGTATGTCATGCATCGGAGCGCTCGTTCGTTAAGATTTATCTGTGGAGGGCTTATGCAATAAATTTTTGGCAGGATAAAGGGGGGCTTTGCGCCCGGCAAATTTCCCCCCGACTTGATCGGGGGGCAAAACCTTAACAAACCACACCTAAAAAATGGACATACGCATTGTGTACGGGTTGTGTACGCATTGTGCATACGTGTTTTTCGCCATTTACCCCAAAAGTTAACGCAGGCCGTTAGCTACCTTTGCTTTTGGATTTCGCCTGCTTGCCACCCTTGGTAGCGCTGGCAACCGGTGCCGGTTCCACCTCGGTTTTTTCATCCTTACGGCGGGTGGATTGATACTCCTTCGTGGTCACATCACCGCACTTGGAACAGGTGAAAGTTTCCAAAACGGAATACGCTTCCTCAACCCATGTTTTCACCTCGGTCGAGCCGTCTTCCTGTGCTTCGCGTTCTTCTTTGTCCGTGGTAGAAATCACTGTTTCCACCCGGTCTGTCCGGTTGATGCTGAAGGCCGCGTTGCACTTGCTACATTGCGCCGATTTTGATCCGGATGCCATGGATTTCCGGTACATAGCGAAAGCCACAACTACCCCGCCGATTACCGCCGCGCCGCCACGGATCATCGTGGTTTGGCTGCCCAAAATCCAATATACCAACCCTGCCGTTATCAGCCCGATAACCACGCCCCAGATCGTTGCGCTTTTGGTGATCGAAGCTTTAAGCTCTTGTTGTTCTTGTGATAAATTTGACATAATGGTTCCCGTAAATATTTTTGAATAGATATTTTTGAATAGATGATAAGCTTAACCATAAAGCGCCCAGACATGCAACTTCGCGTCTATTTACCCCTCCCGGCCATGCGTCGAACCAAGGTGGATCGCAGGTCATGCACGGCCATCAATATCGGCTGCGAGGAATGCGCAATCTGCTTGTCATTCGCGTTCGCTTGCACCCATTGCGCCATTGCGTTCATGTCGTCAATCAGCCGGTCTACCCGCGCCGCATCCCGTGTTTTCTGCTCGGCTTTTCGAGCGTCATACCAGGCGGAAATTTCGGTCAGTTCTTCGGCTGTTGGTTCTTGTTTTCCCGAAGGTTTCACCTCGCCATTTTGCTTCAAAACGGCAATTTGCAACAGGTCAAGTCTGGCATGTGCCCCCGAAGCGACACGATAAACCGCAGCGCCATGTTCTTTACGGCGAAAATAGAGGGTCGGGCGGTCAAACATCAGGTTAATCCTTCGCAAAAACGGGCAATACGGGCGCAAGCCTCGGTCAACAATTCATCAGAGGTGGCATAGCTTATACGGAAGTTCGGAGACAACCCGAAAGCCGCCCCAAATACCACTGCAACCCCTTGAGATTGCAGCAATTCTGTGGCGAATACTTCGTCGTTGGTAATGGTTGTACCGGTCGGAGTAACCTTACCTATTAAGCCCTTGATAGACGGGTAAACGTAAAACGCCCCCTCTGGTGTGGGGCATTCCATGCCGCTAATTTCATTTAATAACCCAACCACCAAATCCCGCCGACGTTGAAATGCAATCCGGCTTGTGGGGATGTAATCCTGCGGGCCATTTAACGCCTCCACCGCCGCCCATTGGCTGATGGAGCTGGGGTTGGTGGTCGATTGCCCCTGCACCTTGGTCATGGCTTTAATCAACGCCTCTGGCCCTGCCGCATACCCAATACGCCAGCCAGTCATTGCATAAGCCTTGGAGACCCCGTTAACCGTCAGTGTGCGATCATATAGCATCGGTTCGACTTGCGCAGGCGTACAAAATTCAAACGGGGCATAGGCGATGTGTTCATACATATCGTCGGTCATGATCCAGACATGTGGATGGCGCAGCAGAACGTCGGTTAACGCCTTCAGTTCAGCGCGTGAATATCCGGCCCCCGTCGGGTTGGATGGCGAGTTGAAAATGAACCATTTGGTGTTGGGGGTTATGGCCGCTTCCAACTGCGCGGGGGTGATCTTGAAACCGGCTTCGATCGGGGCTTCAACGATCACGGGTTCGCCGCCGCAAAGGCGGACCATATCGGGGTAACTAACCCAGTACGGGGCGGGGATAATGACTTCGTCATCGGGATTAAGAGTTGCCAGTAACGCGTTGAATAAAACCTGTTTTCCACCAGTCGATACCATGACTTGCGAGGGCGCGTATTTCAACGCGTTCTCGCGCAGGAACTTGGCGCATATGGCATCCTTCAGTTCCGGAATTCCGTCGGGCGCGGTGTATTTGGTTTCACCACGCTGGATCGCATCAATGGCGGCGGCTTTGATGTTGTCGGGCGTGTCAAAATCCGGCTCGCCTGCGCCAAGGCCTATCACGTCTACCCCCGCCGCTTTCAGCTCGCGGGCTTGGGTGGATACGGCCACGGTTGGCGAAGGTTTTACACGGGAAAGGGCGTCGGCAATGAAGGGCATGGGGGGGGCTCCGATAGGTAATGTTCGAACAAGGTTGCACATATCTAGGATTGGGTGCAAACCGTAAATCGAAGGAGAATCCCATGACCGAGACCCCCGAGAACCGTATCAAGCGCCTGCAAATGCGAAGCTGGCGACGTGGTACCAAAGAGATGGATATGATCCTCGGGCCGTATTCGAATACGGAAATCGCAGGTTTGTCCGCCGAGGCGCTTGCGCTGTACGAGGCCCTGCTGAACGAGAACGATCAAGATCTTTATGTCTGGATGTCCCGCCAATCCGTGCCGCCGACCGAGCATGTGGAAATCATCGAAGTGATTCAAAATTTTCATAAAATTATTTGAAAAAATTTCGGATATTTAACTTCTTGTTGCGATTCGCAGTGCCAAAATCAATGCAGTAAAATGTATTGGAGGGCAAAAACATGAATATGCAGACGACTGTTAATGAACAGGATGCGCCGGATAACCTGTCTACTTATCTGGATACACTCGGGCGGCTGGAACGCCTGCATCGCTTGTTGCTGGATGTAGTTAAAGATGAATTCGAACGGCTGGGATTGATTGACATAAATTCTGTGCAAGGGTTGCTGCTGTTTAACATTGGTGAACAGGAAGTAACGGCAGGGGAGTTGAAATCGCGCGGGTATTATCAGGGTTCGAACGTGTCGTATAACCTTAAAAAACTGGTTGAATCCGGGTATATGCACCACGAAAAATGCGCTGTGGACCGTCGGTCTGTGCGGGTGCGGCTAACGGATAAGGGCCGCAAAATTCGCGAAGCACTGTCCGAGATGTTTGCCCGCCAGGCTGCTGGTTTGGTTGCAGGCTCCATCGTTAGTAAAGAATCGTTGGGCGATGTAAATGCGCACTTGCGTGTTGTTGAGCGCTATTGGGCAGATCAAATCCGGTATATTTACTAGAGGAAGCTGCACACAAGGGCATGATTTACTTGCGTGACTGGTGATAATCTTCCATCCCTGCGTCGATTTGTAGTGTAAGGAGTTGCAACAACTTCAAGTATATGACATCACGAATGTGTTTGGAGTTTTGCATGAATTACGATGCCCAATTGGATACTGCGTTGAACGCCCTTCACGATGAGGGGCGCTACCGTGTGTTTACCGACATTTGCCGCGAGCGGGGTGCATTTCCGCACGCTGTATGGACGCGGCCCGATGGTGACAAACAGGATATCACGGTCTGGTGCGGCAATGATTATCTGGGCATGGGGCAAAATCCCGTAGTTATCGACGCAATGGAGCGTGTGCTCCGGATTGCAGGTGCCGGTTCTGGTGGTACACGCAATATTTCCGGTACAACGGTTTTCCATAAAGAGCTAGAGAACGAGCTCGCGGACCTGCATCAAAAAGAAACGGCGTTGATTTTCACGTCCGCCTATATAGCCAACGAAGCGACGCTGTCGGTTTTGCCAAAGCTGTTTCCCGATCTGGTGATTTTCTCGGACGAGTTTAACCACGCCTCCATGATTGAAGGCGTGCGCCACGGTCGTTGTGAAAAACATATCTGGCGCCATAACGATCTGGACCATTTGCGTGAGCTTCTGGAATCCGTCGACAAGGATCGCCCGAAATTGATCGCATTCGAGTCGATTTATTCGATGGATGGGGATTTTGGCCCGATCGAAGCAATTTGTGATCTGGCAGACGAATTTAATGCTCTGACATATATTGACGAAGTACACGCAGTTGGCATGTACGGACCGCGCGGTGGTGGCGTTGCCGAGCGCGATGGTTTGATGGACCGGATCGACATTATCAACGGCACGCTGGCCAAGGCCTACGGTGTGATGGGGGGGTATATCGCGACATCGGCCAAGATGGCGGATGCGGTGCG
>Ga0209121_10004680_pt1 | contig 12672 bp, 12 predicted proteins | sample Cruoilmetagenom3_FD_187292 | JGI IMG/M metagenome (GOLD analysis project Ga0209121, IMG submission 187292) | Oil polluted marine microbial communities from Coal Oil Point, Santa Barbara, California, USA - Sample 3 (SPAdes) (version 2) | ecosystem: Environmental > Aquatic > Marine > Oil seeps ... | reverse complement strand
CTACCCGCATTTACTGTGCCCGCACTCCATGCAAACCATGCAGCCCTCTTGCATCCGCAGCGCGTATTGCCCGCATTTGGGGCAAGCGGGTCCGCGGGGTTTAACGACTGGCTCTGAAGATAGCTCCGCGTGCGGGTCGGCCTTGAGCGCGCCTCCGGCTTCCATAAATCCGATTTCGACGAGATGCCCCTCAATCACGCCGCCAATCGCCGCGAGGATCGAGGGAATATACTTCCCGCCCATCCATGCGCCGCCGCGCGGGTCAAACACAGCCTTCAGCTCTTCGACCACAAAGCTCACATCACCCCCGCGCCGGAACACAGCCGAGATCATTCGTGTAAGCGCCACGGTCCACGCATAGTGCTCCATGTTTTTGGAGTTGATAAACACCTCAAAGGGCCGCCTTTGACCATCAACCACAACATCGTTGATGGTGATATAGATCGCGTGCTCATTCTCGGGCCAGCGCATTTTGTAGGTGTTGCCTTCCAATTGGGCCGGGCGGTCCATCGGGGCGCTTACGTCTGGTGTGGCTGGAACGGTTTCGCCCTCAATTGAGAGCACCGAGCCGGTCACATCATTTGGCCGATAGGTGGTGATCCCTTTCAGGCCAGCCTTCCAAGCCTCCAGATAAAGCGCCTCGAAATCCGCAAAAGGATAGTCGGCCGGCACGTTTACGGTTTTGGAAATGGCGGCGCAGATATAGGGCTGGATGGCGGCCTGCATTTGCATGTGGTCCTGCGCGGATATCTCCATGGCGCTCACAAAGGCTTCAGGCAAGTGGGCCTCGTCGCCGCCCGCTTCGCGGTATAGCTTGTAGGCGTGGTCCTCCACGCGATACTTCGCCATCTCGCCATCCGCTTCCCTTTTTTTGCGGGTATAGAACCACGCAAAGGCTGGCTCGATCCCGCCCGAGCAGTTGTCGCCAAAGGCGAGGCTGATCGTGCCGGTAGGGGCGATTGACAGCAAGTGGGAATTGCGGATGCCGTGCTTGGCAATAGCTGCGCGGATATCTTCCGGAAGGCGGCTGGCCATGCCTGAAGCGAGGTATTTGTCGGCTTCAAAAAGCGGGAAAGCGCCCTTCTCCTGCGCCAGTGCGATACTGGCGCGATAGGCGGCATCTCGCATTTGGCGCGTAACATCCGCTGCGAAATGGCGTGCTTCATCGCTATTGTAGCGCAGCCCCATCATGATGAGCGCGTCTCCCAATCCGGTAAAGCCAAGCCCGATGCGCCGCTTATTGGCGGCCTCTGCGGCTTGTTCTTCCAGCGGCCATACGGTGGCATCGAGCACATTGTCGAGCATTCGCACAGCGGTAGCCACAACTTGGGCAAAGCTTTTACTGTTAAATCTGGCTTCACCAAATGGCTCTTCGACAAATTTGGTGAGGTTCATGGATCCAAGGCAGCAGCAGCCATGATCGGGGATCGGAATCTCGCCGCAGGGGTTCGTAGCCTCGATCACCTCACAATAATGCAGATTGTTCTCGGCGTTGATCCGATCCAGAAACAGAATGCCGGGTTCGGCGGCTTCATAGGTGTTGCGCATGATCTGGTCCCACAGGTCGCGCGCGCGAATGGATTTGTAAATCCACTGTCCGGCCCCGTTTTGGCTGGTTTCCACCAAAGGTTCCGCCTTGTGGATCAGGTCAAATTCGGAATCGGAGTCAACGGCTTGCATGAATGCGTCACTCACGCCGACGGAAATGTTGAAGTTGCTAAGCTGCCCACGGCTGCGCTTGGCAGAGATGAATTCTTCGATATCGGGGTGATCGACCCTCAGCACCCCCATCTGCGCCCCGCGCCTTGCACCGGCGCTTTCAACCGTTGCGCAAGACTGGTTGAACACATGCATATAGGAAACGGGGCCCGAGGCCGAGCTATCGGTGCCCGCGACCTTGGCACCCCGTGGCCGGATGCTCGAGAAATCATAGCCAACACCGCCGCCGCGACGCATGGTTTCAGCGGCCTGACGCAGCGCGTGGTAGATGCCGACCTTGCCGTCAACCGTGGAAGACACACTGTCCCCGACCGGCTGCACAAAGCAGTTGATCAAGGTGGCGTTTTTGATTCCGGCACCGGCGGCTGAGTTCACCCTTCCTCCCGGGATAAACCCGCGCTCCATAGCTTCACGAAAATCGGCTTCATCTGCGCCTTTGTCGCCTTCAGCCAAGGCGCGCGCCACGCGTGTACGAATGGCGTTCACCATGGCCTCGCCGCCGAGTTCCTTTTCATCCCCTTTGGCGTATTTCTCGCGCAATACATCCAGCGAGATACTCTGCCAGGGATCGTTGGGAATGGGAGCGGTATCAGGCATCTAAAGGTCTCCTTCGGGCAAGGGCGGGCACTCAGCCTATGCTGATGCATAATTTAATTCAAGAACGAAGCGAGAATATGCGTGACCAGCGGCCCGGTTAATAATAAGTTAACCCCATGGCAAAATTGCACCTCATCAAACTCAGCGTTGGCTCTGAAAGCGTGGCCACGCAAGCCGCGTGGCAAGCTGATCGCATGGCGCTGACCGGCACCAACCCGCGCCACGTGACCCGCATGTGGCCTCGGCGCGCCGAAGAGTTGCTCGACGGTGGTTCCATTTTTTGGGTGATTAAAGGCGTGGTGCAGTCTTGCCAGAAAATCATCCGGCTCGATGAGGTCATCGGCGAAGACGGCATTCGCCGCTGCGGTATCGTTCTAGACCCGCAACTTCACCATACCCGCCCGCAGCCCCGCCGCCCTTTTCAGGGCTGGCGATACCTTATAGATGAAGAGGCTCCCGAAATTGGGGCCCCTTATCAAGAAGGCGAAGAAACCCTTCCGGCGGAGTTACAGGCACAACTTGCAACGCTTGGCGTGTTTTAATCTCCTTTCCCCTTGAATTGGCGCGTGGAGTGTATATGTTAATAGTATTCACATAGCACTAATTGAAGGAGGACAGAAAATGGCAGACGCATCCCATACAGAAGAGCCAAGCAAACGCAAATCCACTTGGATGCGCGGTTTTTATATGTTGATATTTATCCTTCTAATGGAGTTGGCCGGCACGGTTTTGGCGGTTATCGCATTGATCCAGTTTATCTGGATGTTGCTTAACGGCGACAAAAATGGTGACCTCAGCCGCTTTGGCCGCGGGTTCGGGCGCTGGTTCCGTGAGGCCGTGGCCTTTCAGACCTGCGAAACCGACGAAAAGCCGTTCCCTTGGAAAGCATGGCCTGCTGACAAGGCTGAAAAATAGCCGCCAATTGGTTGGGAATGGTGGAAATTTATCGGGGCGCGCAATGCTTGTGCGCCCCAAGCGTGTTAAGCTGAAATTTTGGTTGGCACCGCTACTGGATCACAAATTGCATGAAGTAGAGCATGGCCATTCCACCAAAGATCGCACTCAGCGGTGAGCGAAACCATGCCCCGATGGCGAGCGCTGTCAGTGCCGCAATTGCGCGGGCCGGGTCCAGCGTGCCTCCGGTCGCATCGGGCCACACAACCAGGGGCGCTACCAGCGCAGGTAAAACGGCCACCGGCACATAGCGCAGGTGGCGGACCAACCAGTCAGGCAGGTCCCGCCCGCCAAGCAGGCCAAGAAACGAAAACCGGATCAGAAATGTGCCGATCCCGAGGGTGATGATCATCCACCAGATACTTGTATCACTCATGCGGCCGCTCCCATCCGTTTTTCCACGGCGGCACCGGAAATCATGGCCAGAATAGCCGCAAACATCAGCCCGCTGTTATAAGGCATCCACGCCAAGGATAGCGCCACCGCGACCGAAACAAACGCGGCAACCAAATGGGGAAGGCTCCGAAGCGAGGGTGCCACAAGTGCGATAAACGTAATTGGCACTGCAAAATCGAGAGCATACTCGGCTGGAATAGCGGTTCCCGCCACCGCGCCAACATAGGTAAATACATACCAGAGCGGGCAGATCGGCGAGACCGTGCCAAAGAAAAAGGCGAGCTTGTCCGACAGGCTGCGCTCGGGCTGTTGCTCATATTCATTGATCGAAACCGCATAGGTTTGGTCTACGGTGAAATAAGCAACTAAAACACGCTTCCAAAGCCCTGCTTTGCCAAGGTGGGTGGTCAGAGAGGCAGAATACATCGCCATGCGCATATTCACCGCGAGGCCAGTCAACACGGCTACAAAAACCGGAGCGCTGTCATTTAGCTGTTGCAGGGCGGCAAATTGCGAAGCCCCCGCAATCACAAGCACGGTCATCGCCATGGTTTGCACAATATCCAACCCCGCCTCGGTGGCGACCACACCAAACAGCAGCCCAAAAGGAGCAACCACCAGCACAAATGGCGCACCCGCGCGAAAACCTTGCCAATATGCACTGCCCATGCTGGACATCCCCTTTTATTCGTTGCACCTTTCCGCCTATAACCCCCCGGAAGGTAATATGACAATCACGAGTTTTGATCTATGACCCAACCGAAGCTGATACCACCCGAATCCGTGCGGCCCACAAGCCCCGAGGCGCGGATCGCTGGTGTGATTTTGGCTGGCGGTCAATCTTCGCGCATGGGCGGCGGAGACAAGTGTCTTTTATCTCTGGGTGGCTCTTCGATATTGTCTCAGGTGTTGGCGCGGTTCCAGCCACAAGTCGAAGCCTTGGTGCTAAGCGCCAACGGAGACCCCGCGCGCTTTAGCCAATTTGACTTGCCGATGGTGAGTGACAGCATTAGCGGATACGCTGGCCCGCTTGCCGGTGTCCTTGCCGGAATGGATTGGGCGGCAGCGCGCGGCTTTTCGCATCTTGTCTCTGTAGCCGCAGATAGCCCCTATTTCCCACCTCGGCTGGTGACCGGTTTGCAATATGCTTGCGAGGTTTCGGGGGATCGTATGGCGATGGTCAACAGCCCCCGTGATGAAGGTGGATTTTTCCGTCAACCGACCTTTGCGCTCTATGATATTTCGTTGCGTGACGACTTGCGCGATGCTTTGCAAGCCGGGCTACGCAAAGTCATCCAGTGGACCGAGCCTCACGGGTGCGCGCGCGTTGTTTTTGAGGGCTTCGGGGACGATCCGTTTTTCAATATTAACACTCCGACCGACATGGCGCAGGCGAAGGCGAGGACATAAAATGCAAATTTACGGGATTACGGGCTGGAAAAATAGCGGCAAAACCACACTGACCGAGCGACTGGTACAGGAAATATCAAGCCGCGGTATCACCGTTTCTACCATCAAACATGCCCACCACAGTGTTGATGTTGACCAGCCGGGCAAAGACAGCTTTCGCCATCGGGCCGCAGGGGCAGGTGAGGTGATTTTGGCGTCGGCTTTTCGCTGGGCGCTGATGCACGAGCTTAAAGGGGAAGTCGAGCCAACGGTGGCGCAGTTGCTGGCAAAGCTAAGCCCGGTGGATATTGTGCTGATCGAAGGTTTCAAACGCAATGACCATGCCAAGATCGAGGCCTCTATCAAGCCCGACCGCCCGTTGATTGCGCTGAATGACCCGAGCATCAAAGCTGTTGCTGGCGGTTATGACCTGCCGGACCTTGATGTACCGGTGCTGGATATCAACAATATCCCCGAGATCGCCGACTTCATCCTCAAGGAGGTTGGCCTTGCCTGATCTTCCACGCCTCTCGAATGACTGCTTCGCGCTGCCGGAAGGCTCCAACTGGACACCGGTTACGGACGCGCTGGCGCATTTGCAGGCCCATATGCATTGCATTGTAGAGGCCGAAACCCTGCCGATAAACGAGGCAGCAGGCCGGGTTTTGGCCAAAGATGCGGTGGCTTTGCGTGCCAACCCGCCCTGTGCGAATGCTGCGGTGGATGGTTATGGCTTCGCTTTTGCATCGCTCAGCGAAGGCGCTTCACAAGCCCTGCATTTGGCTGCGGGCCGCTCGGCGGCGGGAGTCCCGTTTGGCCGCGCTTTGCCTGAAGGGCAGGCCGTGCGGATTCTGACCGGGGCGTCTTTACCCGAAGGCGTAGATACGGTGATCATGCAGGAAGATGTAAGGGTCGACTCGGGCATATTGCATTTTGAGTCCGGCCTGAAACCGGCGGCAAATTGCCGGAAGAAGGGCGAAGATGTGGACGCGGGTGCGGTGGCGCTGCAAGCCGGTGTGGCCCTCGGTTCACAACAGCTCGGGCTGCTGGTTGCGCTCGGGGTTTCCGAGGTGAGCGTTTACCGCCGCCTGCGCGTGGGTGTGCTTTCAACGGGTGACGAGCTTCGAGAGCCGGGTCAAACCGCCAACGAGCACGAGATATTTGACGCCAACCGCCCTATGTTACTCGAGCAACTGCGCGCTTGGGGCTTTGAGCCGGTAGACCTTGGTGTGGCCGCCGACGACCGCGCGGTTGTGGAGGCCGCATTGGATAACGCTGTGACGCGCTGTGATGCGCTGCTGACTTCGGGCGGTGCTTCGGCTGGCGACGAAGACCATATGTCAGCGATTTTGGAGGCGAAGGGCAACCTGAACTTGTGGCGGATTGCCATCAAACCGGGCCGCCCGCTGGCATTGGCCGTGTGGAACGGGATGCCGGTTTTTGGCCTGCCGGGCAATCCGGTGGCGGCTTTTACCACGGCGCTTATATTTGCCAAGCCGGCTTTGGCGGCCTTGCAGGGGCAGGGCTGGCAATTGCCTCAACCCTTTTTGTTGCAGGCGGCTTTTTCAAAATCGAAGAAAGCGGGGCGTCGTGAGTATTTGCGGGCGCGGCGCTTACCGGATGGTTCGGTTGAGGTGTTTGCCTCGGAGGGCTCCGGCCGAATTTCAGGGCTATCCTGGGCCGATGGATTGGTCGAATTGCCGGATCAGGCTATGACCGTCACTAAAGGGGATTTGGTGAAATATTATCCGTTTTCTGCGGTTTAGGCTCACCCAAACATCCCGCTCACTCGCCCCAAAAGCATAAACGTACGCCCTGTGCGCGTGTCGGCCAGCTTCTCGATCTGCTCATTTGTCCCTTCGCGGCAAAACTCCCGCAGGATGATATCAAACTGGCGCTGAAAATGCAGGGCCGCATCGCGGAATATCGGGTCTGAGCGCATGCGTGAGCGGACTTTGGCAATGGCGGTTGGGTCGTGTATGCCTCCGACAGCGGTGACTTCCTCACCGCGCGCGCCTTTGGCAAAGCTGCGCCACAGGGCTGCGGGGCCAATCTCGGGAGACAGGTCATCGGTATATATACCGTCTTGCGAGAGCAGGTTCATGATATCTTCGGCCGCCCGCAGGCATTGTGACGTGTTCCGGTGACCCATCGCAATCCGCAAAGCACGAAATCCGTCTTTGTCCTTTTCGTCGGTCGGGAAGTTGAGGGCGTGCAAAAGCTCGTCCCAGTTCAAATTCTCAGCAGGGCTGGCGGCGATCGAAGGATCAGATTCTTCTTCATTTGAGCCCGCCCCCGCTGCATTTGCATCCGCGACTTGCGCTTGAAGCATGGCCACCAGCGTTTTTTCAACCTGCTGCATCTGGGCGCTCAAACTTGCCAGCTTGGCATTTGTCTCCGAGCCGCTTCGGCTCGCGGGTGTAATTCTGGCTGCCGGGTTTCCGGACGGGCCAGCCTGAAAGCGTTTCAACGCCGAAGCAAGGGCGCGTGCTTCCCGCTGCACTTCTGCAACACGGCGCAATAGCAGCACAGCTATCCAAACCAAAGCAATTGGCAACAGGGCCGCAAACACAAACAACATAACTTCAAGCGATACGGGCCCTTGCGGCTCTACACCCTCGCCAATCAATCCAAAGTATCCCGCGCCATAGGCAGCAAGGCCCGCTATCCACAACAGGCTGAAAATAGTGGCAAAAAGGGGTTCTTTCCCCTCTATTGCGCTCGGGCCAAAATTGCCGCCAAGCCTGTCCATCGGATGATGCCTCCCGCGGGTTAGATGAATTTAACGCTGAGGACCTCGTAACTGCGCACGCCACCCGGGGTGCGCACCTCAACGCTATCGCCTTCTTCTTTTCCAATCAATGCCCTTGCCAGCGGTGACTGGATGTTGAGCAAATTGGCGTCGATATTTGCTTCGTGCTGCCCGACGATCTGATAAGTAATTTCCTCGTCGGTATCTTCATCTGCCAGTTCGACTGTTGCACCAAACTTGACTGTGCCTGAAAGTTTCGCAACGTCAATAACCTCGGCAAGGCTCAGCACAGCTTCTAGTTCTTTGATCCGGCCTTCAATGTGGCTCTGCTCTTCGCGCGCCGCGTGATATTCGGCATTTTCCGACAGATCACCATGCGCGCGCGCCTCGGCAATATCTTTGATCACAGCCGGGCGACGCACGGTTTTCAGCGACTTGAGCTCTGAATCCAGCCGGGCGTATCCGGCGGCGGTAAGTGGGAATTTTTCCACGGTACTACTCCATCATTCACCCTGTTCGTTGATTTCGCAGGGCTTAAGCCGCAAATCTTATGGTCCGAGCAGGAAATCAGCAAGAGATAGTTGAATTGACAACCCAAAACCCATCGCTTTTCGGCGATTTGACGCCGTGTTAGGATTGACGCGGCTGCCTTGCACTGCAATAAATTGTGCAACGCAGTATTGGGGGGAAATATGGCCGAAATTGAACGCGAAGCGATGGATTATGATGTAGTGATTGTCGGGGCGGGGCCGGCAGGGCTTTCGGCTGCAATCCGCCTCAAGCAGCTTGACGCTGATCTCAATGTCGTGGTGCTGGAAAAAGGCTCCGAAGTGGGCGCGCATATTCTTTCCGGCGCGGTGCTGGATACTTGCGGGTTGGACGCGCTGATCCCTGACTGGGCCGAGCGCGGTGCGCCGATCAAGACCAAGGTAAAAAAAGACCGGTTTTTAATGTTGGGGCAGGGCGGGGGACTTCGTATTCCGAACTTCCTGATGCCACCTTTGATGAACAATCACGGCAAATATATTGTATCCATGGGGAACGTGACCCGCTGGATGGGGGAACAAGCCGAAGCGCTGGGCGTGGAGATTTTCCCCGGTATGGCGTGTTCCGAGCTGGTTTACGGCGAAGATGGTGCGCTGAGCGGTGTGGTTGCCGGTGAATTCGGGCTCAACCCCGATGGCACGCAGGGGCCATCTTATGAGCCGGGCATGGTATTGAACGGCAAATATGTATTTCTGTCCGAAGGCGCGCGCGGGTCGCTTTCCAAGCAGGTGATCGCAAATTACGGGCTGGATTCAGAAAGCGACGTTCCCAAGTTTGGCCTCGGGATCAAAGAGATTTGGGATGTGAAACCCGAAAACCACAACGAGGGCGAAGTTACCCACACGATGGGCTGGCCGCTTGGCTGGAAGGCCGGAGGTGGCTCTTTTATGTATCACCTCGAAAACAATCAGGTTTATGTCGGGTATATCGTCGATCTGAATTACAAAAATCCACATCTTTCGCCCTATAGCGAGTTCCAGCACTGGAAGCATCATCCGATGATTTCGGGTGTGTTGGAAGGCGGAAAGCGAGTGGCTTACGGAGCGCGTGTTGTGACCAAAGGCGGCTTCCAGTCGATACCCAAAGCGTGCTTCCCCGGCGGCGCGCTGCTAGGGTGCTCGGCGGGGCTGGTGAACCTGCCACGGATCAAAGGCAACCATAACGCTATGCTTTCGGGCATTGCGGCGGCGGAGGCAGCGCAAAAAGCGATTGCGGCCGGTCGGGCAGGTGATGAACTTACTGATTACGATACCGAATTGCGCGAGGGCCCGGTCGGCAAAGACCTCAAACCCGTGCGCAATGTTGCGCCTCTCAACGGGCGTTTTGGCCCGCTTGGCGGCCTCGCCCTTGGCGGGTTTGATATGTGGGTGGCCAATATCTTCAAGTTCAACCCGCTCGGCACACTGAAACACGGCAAGAATGACGCGCAATCAACAGGCAAGGCCGCAGACCATCCGGTGATCGACTACCCGCGGCCTGACGGGATTTTGAGCTTTGACCGGCTGACCAATGTTAGCTTTTCGGCCACTAACCACGCGGAAGATGAACCGTGCCACCTGCAACTGGCTGATCCCGATCTGCCGATCAACGTAAACCTGCCGGAATATGCGGAGCCAGCCCAGCGATATTGCCCCGCCGGTGTTTATGAAGTGATCCGCGACGATGACGGCTCAAACCCGCGCTTCCAGATCAATGCGCAGAACTGCGTGCATTGCAAAACCTGTGATATCAAAGACCCGAGCGGCAATATTACATGGGCGTGCCCGCAAGGCGGCGAGGGGCCGAACTACCCCAACATGTAAGCGGGTTCGCGCGAAAGTGACAGGCTGCATGCGCAGGGTGATTGCATCCCTGCGCCGGTCTGCCTATCTTGGGTAAAACCACTAGGGAGCGCGAGATATGCCTAATTTGTTAAAGTACCTGTCGCTTGCCGCGACACTGGCACTTTCTTCTGCGCCCGTGGCGCAATCCCAAGGCTTTGCCGGTGCGTTTCTGGCGGCAAACTCGGCCAATATCGCAAATGATTACGCCGAGGCGGCCTATTATTATACGCAGGCGATGATTGCAGAACCGGAAAACGGGTTCATTATGCAAGGCGCCATGTTTGCCTTTGTAGCGGCCGGAGATGTCCCAGCCGGTGCGGCGATTGCGCGAAAAATGGCGGCAGCAGGCTTCAAAGATGAATATGCCCATACGGTGATGGTCGCGGACGCGATGGCGCGCGCGGATTACGACGCCACGCTTGGACTATTGGCTGATTCCAGTTTTGAGATAAACCCGCTTGTACGCCAACTTGTTTCTGGCTGGGCGCTGGTCGGCAGTGGTGAGCCGGAGGCGGCCCACGAGATTTTTGAATCCGAAACCGAAAACGAAGCGATCACGGCGTTTGGCTTTTATAACAAAGGAATGGCACTGGCCTATTCCGGAGATCTTGAAGCGGCCGATGCCCTCTTCAGAGATAACAGTGCCTACGTTAACCGCGGGTCTGTTTTGACCCACGCACAGGTTCTCGCGGGGTTAGGCCGCAGTGAAGAGGCACTGGACCTGATGGTAAACGGCCCCGGCGGTACCTTCACCGACAGCGTGTCCGAAGTGCTGCGCCAAGAATTGGCGAGCGGTGTCGATGTGGATTTTGACAAGATCGACTCACCGCAAGACGGCGCTGCCGAAACCTTTCTGACTCTGGGAGACGCGCTCAATGAAGACAACAGCGACCGCCTCGCACTGCTCTACTCTAGGCTGGCAGTCCATTTACAACCCGATAATGCAGAAGCCTTGCTCTTGATCGGTGATATTCTCACAATTCAGGGGCAATTTGACCTCGGGCTCAAAGCCTATGACGCCGTGTCGGAGGCAACCCCGTTGGCGCTCAATGCCTTGATTGGCCGTGCGTTGAACCAACGTGAAAGCGGGGATCTCGATGCGGCGATCGCAACTTTGCAAACTGCGTTGAATCTCAAACCGGAAGAGCTTTCGCTCTGGCGTTCGTTAGGCGATGTCTTGCGCCAAAACGACCAACCGGAAGAAGCGCGCACGGCTTATACGGCGTCTATTGATCTCTTGCGAGACCCGGATATTCCGGGGGCTTGGCGGCTTTATTATGCGCGAGCGATTGTTGAGCATTCGTCCGATGACTGGCCGGCCGCCGAAGCTGATTTTCGTCAGGCCTTAAAGCTCAACCCTGATCAGGCCGATGTGCTCAATTACCTTGGGTATTCTTTGGTTGAGCGCGGGGAAAAGCTGGATGAAGCGCTCGCGATGATCGAAACCGCCGTTACCGCCAAGCCCGAAAGCGGCGCAATTGCGGATTCCCTCGGCTGGGTTTATTATCAATTAGGGCGCTACGAAGACGCCGAAAGGGCGATGGAAATCGCGGTCAAGCTTCTGCCGGTCGACCCGATCTTGAGCGACCATTTCGGTGACGTTCTCTGGATGGTGAATCGCAAGCGCGAGGCCCGGTTCCAGTGGCGGCGCGCGCTTTCCTATGGCCCGGCAGAGGCAGATGCCGAACGGATTCGCGCCAAGCTGGAGCTAGGATTGGACGCCGTGCTGGCGACTGAATAACTATGCAGGAACTGGCCCGCGCCAAAGTAAACCTGAGCCTGCACATTACCGGTAAGCGGGAAGATGGCTACCACCTGCTGGACTCCATTGTTGTGTTTCCTGATGTGGGAGACGTTATCAGCGTGGCTGATTCCGGTTTTTCAATCTCCGGCCCTTTTGCCAAGGGGTTATCGACCTCCGACAATCTGGTTTTGCGGGCTGCGTCGCTCATCGAAGTGCCCAGGGGGCTTCATCTCGAAAAGAACCTGCCTGTTGCGAGCGGTATCGGCGGCGGTTCGGCTGATGCGGCTGCGGCTTTGCGGTTGCTGTCGAGGGTATCCAAAAGGGCTTTGCCAGATGGCGTTTCGCTTGGGGCGGATGTGCCCGCCTGTATGGTATCACGACCTCTGCGTATGCAGGGAATTGGGGAAAAGCTAACCCTTCTGCCGGAATTACCGGAATTTGCCATTTTGCTCGTAAACAGCGGCGCTGCCGTTTCAACCCCTTTGGTTTTTAAGGCGCTCGAAAAAGTTGACAATCCGGCCAGTCGGGAACTTCCTTCAGGCCTGGCCTTACAAGAATTTTTTGCGTTCATACGTGAGCAACGAAACGATATGCAGAAAGCTGCTGTTGAGTTATGCCCTGTAATTTCGGATGTTTTGGCCGCGCTGCGGGCTCAAAAAGGCTGCGAGCTTGCGCGGATGTCAGGCTCTGGCGGGACCTGTTTTGGATTATTCAAAACGCGGGAAGAGGCAGACCGTGCAGGCGCGAAAATA
>Ga0209121_10004679_pt1 | contig 12672 bp, 8 predicted proteins | sample Cruoilmetagenom3_FD_187292 | JGI IMG/M metagenome (GOLD analysis project Ga0209121, IMG submission 187292) | Oil polluted marine microbial communities from Coal Oil Point, Santa Barbara, California, USA - Sample 3 (SPAdes) (version 2) | ecosystem: Environmental > Aquatic > Marine > Oil seeps ... | reverse complement strand
CCTATCTTCACCATGGTCTCCAATTGTTTTTTTATCACTGCTGGAGACTTTTTTGTCGTGGTGTCCCATGCCAGATTGTAGTTTGGAGAGATTCTACCCTCGAGGTCAATCGCAACCAGTACCTTGTCACCGGGTTTCGCACCACTTGAAAATATAATACTATCCCGTTTTACCGTTCCAACTATACCAACATCAAGTGCATCATAAACAGTGTCTGGATGTAAATGCCCCCCTACCATTGGCACGCCAAATTTTTTCACGCCGTCTTCCATCCCTCTTCCCAGTTCCAGGCATACATCCTTCTTCTGTGTTGATGCCAGATTCACCATTGCTAAAGGTGTGCCTCCCATCGCCGCTATGTCGTTCACATTCACAAGCACTGCGCAATAGCCCGCCCACCATGGGTCTGCACTCAACAGTTTACCCCAAATGCCGTCCACAGCAAGTAAAATGCAATTATCATTGTCAATGTTAAGCACCGCAGCATCCTCTCCAAAGCCCGTTATCGTTCGACTTCCTACTTTGTCAGAATTACCCAGCCTTTTTACAAGATCGTTTATAGCCCTTTTTCGCTTCACACCTTCGAAGTTTCTTAGTTCCTCAGCCAGCGATTCCAGATCTACTTCCCCTATCGAGCTTACCATTTTTATCCCTGCATCTCTCCTATTATTCCTTTTATCTCCCCTATATCATTTATCCTAAGATCCGTAACATCAAACACCGCTTTTGGTCTATCTGCTGCTTCTTGCAGCGATAATATCGCAATATCCGCCTCTCGCATTGCGAGACAATCGTTCCTATCGTCACCCACCATTATTACTTTATACTCATTCTTCAGCTTTATCACCAAATCCCTCTTATCCTCTGGCTTCATCATTCCAAAAATATTTTCCGGCCGCACATCGGGTAAATACATCGCCATCTCGTCACTCTCTATTCTATCACCCGATGCAATAAAAGTCTGAACTCCCGACTCACGTAATTCTTTAAACAGTTTGAGCGTTCCGGGAAAAAGATTTATACCCCCAGCTATTACATATCGAATCTTCTCTTTTACCATATCCACGATCAATCCTATTCCCAATACCGGAAGAATGTCACAACACCTCAACAGAGACACCGCCTCATGAACATCTCCCAGGTTGACGCTTTTATCCCCTAAAATTACGTCCAGCACTTCCTCATCGCTCACTCCTTCTCTTTTATATATAACCTTACTTTCTATTTTTTCCTCCTCCATTAACGCAGCTAAAATTTTCGAGGGGTCTTCTTTCTTCATCGTTTCTTCGTATTGTGTCTTCAGTACCACCATTGCACCACTTCCAAGCCTGTCTGTGCACGTTATTCCCGAGACCCTACTGCGCTTTGTCACCCCCCGTTCCATATCTTTTATAATCCTGAAGGGCGCATATATAACGCCAGCACCATCAAAGACGACTGCTAAGCTTAACATATCCTCTATTTTTCCCCCTCCATACTTCTTATCTATATTTTAAAAATATCTAGGATTTGAAGTATACTACGATGGGTTGCTAATATAAATACAACGAAGTAACAGGGATACAGAGATAAAATGATGCAAGACTCTGTGACGGAGAAATGGGAGGGCTTTCTGAAGAGGTATTATTGGGACGAAATCGTAGAACTCTCGAACTCTTATCCTGAAAAACGTAGTTTGCTCGTTAAATTCTCTGAGATGGACATATATGACTCTAATATTGCAGATATGCTTTTGGATGACCCAGATGTAATACTTGAATCCGCAACACGGACTTTACGAGAGATGGATATTCCTACTGGTGTTACACTCGACGAAGCTAATCTGCGTGTAATAAAGCTTCCGAGAAAGGTGAAGATAAGGGATATTAGAAGCCACGATATCGGTAAGCTGGTAAGCATAGAAGGGTTAGTCACAAAAGCGACCGAGGTGAGACCGAAAATAGTCGAGGCGGCATTTGAATGCCCTTTTTGCCACCATATCTTTTCGATGGCGCAAACCGGGGGGCAATTCAAAGAACCTTACGAATGCCCACAAGAGGATGGCGGATGCGGTAGAAAGGCACAGCGATTCTTATTAAGGGTGGATAAGTCAAAATTCGCAAACGCGCAAAAGATACGGCTACAGGAGTCACCGGAGGAATTAAGGGGCGGTGAATTACCACAAGCACTAGACGCTAATCTGGAAGACGACATTTCCGGCGAAGTAGCTCCCGGCGATCGAGTAATTGTCACCGGTATTCTCAGGTCGTATCAGCGGGTAACCCAATTTGGGAAGAAGCTCTTCTTCGATATCTATCTTGATGGCAATTCGCTGGAGCTCAAAGAGGAGGAATTTGAAGAGATTGAGATAACAGAGGATGACGAGCGTGCAATAATGGAGTTGAAGGAGCAGCCAGATGTGTATGAGAAGCTCGTTAGAAGCATTTCACCCTCCATATACGGCTACGACGAGATAAAAGAGGCAATGGTCCTACAATTGTTCTCCGGTGTCCCAAAGGAGCTGCCGGATAAGACAAGGGTACGAGGGGATATACACGTGCTTCTCGTTGGTGATCCGGGCGTTGCAAAGAGCCAATTACTCACATATTTAGTGGCTTTAGCACCTCGTGGTTTATACACCGGGGGGAAGAGCAGTTCTGCCGCAGGACTTACCGCCGCCGCAGTTAGGGATGAGTTTGGAGAAGGGAGATGGACGTTAGAGGCAGGTGCTCTGGTACTCGCGGACAAAGGTATAGCGGCGGTGGACGAGATAGACAAGATGAGGAAGGAGGATCGGGATGCACTCCATGAAGCGATGGAACAGCAAACGGTTTCTATTGCTAAAGCGGGAATAATGGCAAGATTAAATTCGAGATGCTCTTTGTTAGCTGCTGCAAATCCAAAAGAGGGCAGGTTTAACGATTATGAACCAATTTCAAAACAGATAAACATGCTTCCTTCGCTGTTGTCACGATTTGACCTCATTTATACCATGAAGGACAGACCAAGTGAAGAGAGGGATACGAGGACTGCGGAACACATAATAGAGACTCATTATGCAGGAGAACTGCTTGCACGGTTTGAAATAGAGGGGAAGATGGATGAAGAGGGAAAGGCGCGTTTTCGAGAGCATGTGGAGGCGCTGAAGCCGGCAGTGCCCGAAGAATTGTTGCGAAAATACGTCGCGTGGAGTAAGCGGAATGTATTCCCCGTGATGAGTGAAGAAGCGAAGAAGAAATTTTCGGGGTTCTATATCGGGCTTCGCAGGCAGGGCTATGAAGATGAGGAGGCACCAGTTCCTGTAACGGCACGGCAGTTAGAAGCGCTGATCAGATTAGGAGAGGCACGGGCAAGAACTCAGTTAAGCGATACAGTAACCGCTGAGGATGCAGAGCAGGTAATCAAAGTGGTCACTTTCTGTTTGAAACAGGTTTTTGTAGATCCTGAGACGGGCCGACTTGACGTTGATTGGGTTGCTGCAGGTACAACCAAATCCCGGAGGGATCGTGCAAGGTCTATAAGGGAGATAATAAAGGAGTTGGAGAAGGATTACGGAGAGGAAATACCAATAGATGAGGTGCTCGACCTCGCAGAGGAGGAAGGGATGGAAAGAGATAAGACAGAGGAGATTATAGAAGTGATGAAACGCGATGGGATCCTGTTTTCGCCTGGAAGCGGTGTGATTAAGTTCGTGAGATAGGTTTGAAGAGCAGTTCTGATTGGAGTATATTACGTTCAGCTCCTCACCCAGATTTCAATTAGATTGAGGTAAGATGAAAATAGACGGGATCTAAGTGTTTATGCACCACAATAATGAAGGGGGAAATAAATAGTCGTGTAATGTTACATACATACTACATAATTAAAAATGGGTAGTTTGAAAGTAGTTTATGATGGGATCAGGGAATCAAAACAAGGAGAAAGGTGAAATAGATGAAACTGGGAGTTTTTCTATGCACATGCAACAGCACCATGGACATAGATTTTAAGAACGTCAAGAAAAGCATAAAGAAGGAAGTTGAAGTCGTTGAAACGGTAGATCAGCTATGCCAGAGAGACTTGGATTATATTATAGATGACGTTAGACGGTTGGAACTTGATGGCATACTCATAGTGGCGTGCACAGAAAAGAACCGGATCTTTGAACGGGTGATGTCGGGATTTGGTTGTGATACGTTCTTCCTAAACCTCAGAGAGCACTGCGGTTGGGTACACGGTCGAAAAGAAGCGACTGAAAAAGCGAAAAGCATGATTACAGCTGCCATCAGCTATGCTGAGCTGAGTGAGTCACTGCCAAGACCTGAAACGATAGATTTGGATGTGGGGTATGACGTTTTAGTGATAGGGAACGAAGATGAGGGAGCGGTAGAAGTTGCGAAGCTTCTTTCTAAACTGGCTAACGTCCATCTGCTGACGAAGAATATTCGTGAATGGTGTGATGAACTTGAAATACATATTGGCTCGCCCAGAGGCATACAGGGCGAGATTGGCGATTTCGACGTTGAGATCGAGAGAGATATAGATATAGAGAAGTGCATCTCCTGCGGTCTGTGCGCTGACGCGTGCCCGAAAAATGTGATACGCTATGATGCGGTATACACGATTGGCGAGGCCTGTGATGAATGCGGCGACTGTATTGATGTATGCCCAACCGGTGCAATTGAGTTCCACAATCGAGAGGTGCTTCATGTAGGGCAAATTCTCGTGATTGATAAGGAGTGGCAAGGTCCAACCTACTTTGGGATTTATAAAGCGGACGATTACGCAGATGCACTAAGGAAAGCACATGACATCGTTACAAACTTAGGCGAAATAGGGGTGGAGAAGTATTTAGAGTTAGATTTGAAACGGTGTGCAAGTGGGCGGAGTGAGTTAATCGGGTGTGAGTACTGTTTACCCTGCCCGTACGAAGCGATCCAGAGGGAGGGAGTTAAAATGACGTTCAGTGACGTTCGCTGTCGAGGTTGTGGGCTCTGCGCCTCGTTATGCCCTGTATCCGTCCCGCAGCAGCGTGACTATCCAAACGAGCTGCTGTATTCACAAATAGAAAGCTTATTATCGGGTGATTCCCGACCGAAAGTTCTCCTGTTCGCGGATCAAGAGAACGCAGAGAAGCTAAACGCGGTTGGCAGGAAGAAGATCCGCTATCCCGCTGTTTTACCACTCTTCGTGCCTTGCGCTGATATGGTATCCGAGGCTCATATACTCAGCGCGTTTGAACGCGGAGCCGATGGCGTTATCCTATGGGGCCGCGAAAATAGTCACCGTGAACAGATCGAATCTGCGGTGTCATTTGCGCAAAAGACCTTATCAGCCTTCGGTTTAGGAGAGCGAGTTCTGTTGATGGATAATGCCCACCAGTTCGATGCAGCAGATTTCGCGAATAAAATTAGCGAATTCACCGAAAAGCTCAAACCATCTCCTATCAGAAAGAAGAAACCGGAGGAGATCGATTTTACCGGGTCGAAGCGGAATATCCTGATAGCGCTGATGCAGGTTCTTCGTACGAAAACGGGCGTGCAGCCAACGTTAAAAGAGGAAAACACCCCATTTCCGTTCGCAGAGATTGCTATCAATTCGAAATGCACGCTCTGCAATGCGTGCGTGACCTTGTGCCCAACAAATGTCCTGAGTAAGGATGATAATAAAATCAACTTTGTCTATAGTGGCTGTATTGCCTGCGGTATTTGTAAACAAGCCTGCCCGGAAGAAGCGATTGATTTAAAGCGGGTGCTTGATTTTTCGCAACTGGTTGAAGAAGTAAGTAAAAAACTGGTAGAAGCTGAACTTGTGGCATGTGCGGAGTGTGGCAAATTATTTATGCCCAAATCGGCATTTGAGCGAATGGAGCAGATATTGAAAGAAGGAAAAGGGGAGGGCGAGTTCAACATAGAGGAACGATTAGAGCTGCTCAGATATTGTGAGAAGTGCAGACCAGTAAAATCAGTTGAGTGGTCATTAGAAAAATTGGAGCGTGAAAAATAGATGGGCGAAATCGAAGACATTTTGGCGATACGAAGGGACTTCTATGCCTTTTTGTATCGAATGTATGTGGAAGAGCCGACACGGGAGTTTGCAGACGACTTGGTGAACGGAAGGGTCCGCTTTCAAGAGCTAACATCGTTAGAGATAAATGCGGAGCTATCTGAGGGCTTTCGTTTATTAAAAGAGTTCATGAAGAAGAGCAAAGGCAAAGAGGTTGATGCACTCTATGAAGACTTGAGAGACGAATATACGCTCTTGTTCATCGGCCCTTTTAGACTCCCCGTGCAGCCCTACGAGGCGTGGTGGGTGAGTGGAAAGTTGCGTGGTGAACCACTGGTAAAGCTGAAGAAAGATTACAGGGAAGCAGGTATTGTTAAATCACGAGAGTTTGTGGAGATTGAAGACCATATCGCATTTGAACTCAAGTTTATGCACTATCTCTGCGAGGAGGCGTTATCGGCGGATACGCGAGAAAGGGTGAAGGAATGCTTAAAGCTACAAAGGGGATTTTTGGATAACCATATGTTGAAATGGGTGCCGAATTACTGCGACGCGTTATATGAATACAAGTTATCAGATTTATTCGAAGGCATTGCAAAGGTAACAAAAGGGTTTATTTTGTTGGATGATGTAGTGATCAGCGATTTGTTGGATAGCGTGTAGAATTAAATGTACAAAATGAGATATATATACAGATGAGGAAAAGAATTATTAGCATTGATGGAGATAGCGAGGGGAAGAGACTAAAAAAGTACTCAAACATAAATAAATGGATGAATTAGATAAGAAGATATTGAGAGAACTCCAGTTTGATGCACGTCAATCGTTCACGACGATTGCGCATAAGGTAGAAATCAGCACTGCTACAGTGAGCGATAGAGTAAAAAAGCTGAGCGAAAAAGGGCTTATCTGTGGATATACTACGATTCTCAATACATCTGCGATCGGTATGGCCACCTTGATCACGAGGATAAAAACCAAGCCGGGATGTAGTATTGAGGATGTGGGGGGAGGGATAGCGAAATTAGAAGAAAGTTGTAGCATTTACCACATAACCGGTGATTTCGACCTCATGATTATCACTAAGTGCCCTGGGCAGGGGAAATGTGGGGCTGTTATTGAGAAGATAAAAGAAATCAAAGGTGTGGAAAGGGTGAATTCAGAAATCGTGCTCAAGATACTGAAGGAAGAGCTTAAGGTTAAATTGTGAGTGTTTTATTGCACGATTTTTTTGATTTTTTAGTTTGTATCTATTTCAGGCTGAGAATACCTGCCTGCTAATACCCCCTATCAGTCTAGGTTCGTTTTAAAAATCGGTTTTTATCCACTTGTATGTATCATTCGTTTTTTAAAAATCGGTTTTTATCTACGTATATGAACTATTTGCCAAAAAACATCAAGGTTTATATACTCATCTTACATTTGAGTGTACACATGTATAGTCAAATAGTTAGGGAGGAGGTAAAAAAATTGGATGTAAGAACAAATACTGTCTGTGATGGTGCCAGAATATCAAGGCGGACATTTACCAAACTAACCGCCTTAGGAACGGCAGCGGCACTGAGTGGCATCAGTAATGTCGGCGCTTATCCAATGGAGCACTTCGACAAGTTGATTGAACCCGCAATTGCTGCTCCCGCGGAAGCAGAAAGAATCGTATATGGTATATGCGAGATGTGCCCCTTTAACTGCGGCATAAAAGTGACCTGTGATGGAGGAATAGTAAAATCGATAGAGGGAAATCCAAATGAGCCACACTCAAAAGGGAAACTCTGCGCACGCGGAAACTCTGGAGAACAGGTGTTATATAATCCGAACAGAGTTAAATATCCGCTTATACGAACTGGAGAGAGAGGTGCTGGGGGGTGGAAGCGTGCAACCTGGGATGAAGCGCTAGATTATATCGCAGGAAAGCTGAATGAGATAAAAGGGAACTATGGCCCTGAAAGTATAGCCATAATACAATTCCCCACCAGCAGGATGGTTCCTTTGGTGGGAAGGTTTCAGAAGGCTTTGGGAACACCGAATTATTTCACGAGTCTTGGAACCTGTAAAATCTCACGAGCTGTCGCGGACATCGCAACGTTGGGTGGACACATTCTGAATGCCGTTGATTTCGCAAATGCGAAGTATATCATGCTCTTCGGCAGGAATACGTTCGAAACGCCAGCAACTGGTTCTGTTCAGGCTTTATCGGCTGCTATTACAAGCGGAGCGAAACTGGTCTATTTAGACCCACGGTATACGGTTACTGCTTCAAAGGCGGATGAATGGATACCCATAAAACCCGGAACGGATCTGGCTTTCGTCTTGGCGATGATGAATGTTATTATTAAAAAAGGGCTCTACGATGAAGAATTCATAAATACATACACCTACGGCTTCGAGGAGCTAAAAGGATTTATCGGGGAATACACACCAGAATGGGCGGAAGGAATTACGGATGTTCCTGTAGCGCAGATTGAACGGATTGCGATTGAGTTCGCTACGACTAAACCAGCAGTAGCTCATCCAAATTGGCATCCAAAGGGGTACGAAAGCGAGACACAGATAAGTAGAGGAATATTAATTCTGAATGCGTTGGTAGGCAATATAAACAAGCCGGGCGGAATCTTTTATCCCCGAGGAGTGGGATTGGGTGACATAACACCACCGGCATATCCAGAGATAACCGCTAAGAGGGTAGATGGTGTTCCAGATAAATATCCACTTGTTCCTGCAAGCCACGGACTTTGGCAGTTATTACCCGATGCGATCATAAATGATGACCCCTATCCGGTAAAGGGCTTGATAGTCTATCGCTCGAATCCTCTCTTTGGAATGCCTGATAAAAATAGGATTGTTGAAGCATTCAAGAAGCTCGATTTGCTTGTCGCCATTGATATACTACCCAGCGATACTGCCTGGTATGCTGACGTTATTTTGCCAGAGTGCACCTATTTGGAACGGGATGACCCTGTGATGCTTATTAAGGGAAAATCGCCAAAAGTCGCTTTGCGTCAACAGTGCGTTGAGCCAATGTACGAGTCAAAACATTCGTTCTGGATATTTAAGGAACTGGCTAAGAGAATTGGGATTGGAAATTACTTTGACTTTGAGTTGGATGACTACATTAATGCTCAACTCAAGCCACTCGGAATTAACAAAGATTACTTCAAAGAGAACTCGATTTGGTCTTCTGATATAAGTCCAGAACTGAAGGGGCTTGAAGGGATGAAGATAAACACGTCCACCGGGAAAATAGAGCTTTATTCAAAGAAGTTTGAGGCGAAGGGATATGATCCATTACCAACGTTTGTGCCGCCAAAAGAAGCGCCCAGTGGCATGTTTAGACTGCTGCACGGACATATCGCAGTGCACACCCATGCAAATCCAGCAACCTTTGACAATGCGTACCTGAACGAAATTTGCTCAGAGAACGAGCTCTGGATAAATACAGATACCGCTATGGATTTGGGGATCATGAATGGAGAATACGTCTGGATTGAAAATGAGCTCAGTAGAGGCAGGATAAAAGCAAAGGTTACGGAGCAAATAAGACCTGATGCCGTATTCATGTTGCACGGATTCGGACACCTATCACCGGATCTCACGTTAACGTACGGAAAAGGCCTCAACGATAATGATTTCATCAAAGCTGGCGCAGATCCAATAGGCGGGTCATGTCCAATGGGTGAGACCTTTGTAAGGATATATAGGGAGGGATAAAAATGGTATACAAATTTCTGTTTGATGCAGGCCGATGCATTGATTGCAGGGCATGTGAAGTCGCATGTAAACAGCAAAACGATGTTGAAATAGGAGTGAGATGGAGAAGAGTGGCAGAAATAGACGGAGGGGAATATCCAGACCCGTCCAGAGTATTTGTCTCTCTCGCATGCTTCCATTGCTCACGTCCCTATTGCATGGCAGCATGTCCTACGGGTGCGATATATCAACGAGCAGATGGTATTGTTTTGACCGATAAGAACAAGTGTATTGGTTGCGGATATTGCGCAATGGCATGTCCCTTTGCGGTACCTGAATACGGAAGTGACGGGCTGATGCAAAAGTGTGTAGCGTGCTACCAGAGGATTGATAAAGGTTTAGACCCTGCCTGTGTTCATACGTGCTTGACCGATGCGTTAGCTTTCGGTACGCCAGAAGAGATTGCAAATATTAAAAGAGAAAGAGCGGCGGAGAAAGTGGTTATATCTCCATAGATTGTCAGTCTTTTAACAGGCAGGCTATCCCAAAACTTATAGGCTACTCCTACTTACCTCTTTCTCCTTTTTTTCTATCTAGCCAATGGGAAACTAAAAAAACGCCAACCATCGCTATGGTCATGGTAGCTTCGAATCCGGGGATCTGCGGTTCCTCTTCAGGAGTCGCTGTAGGTATCAGCGCGCCCTCTTCTGAGTATGCGCTCTCAACCGCGGACTTGAGATCTCCTAACGGAACAACCTCCACCTTCCGGAAGCTCAGGTAGCCCTGAGGGGTAATAATAACAATAGTTGGTGTGGCGGCACGGTAACCCTGATACTTTGAAAAGACGTCGTCCGTATCGCGTGCAAATGTCCAGTCCGCATTATAGGTCTCTTTAAAGTCACTCAAAATCTCCTCCGTGTCTAAGGGGTTAACGGATACCGTTATTATCTCTGCATCGGGATACGCTTGTCTCAGCTGTACGAGTTCCACCATCTCTTCATTGCACAGGCTGCATGTGGTTGATATGAGCGTTAAGACCACGACCTTGCCGCTGTAATCACTGAGGCTGAACGTCGTTCCATCTACGCTTGTAAGAGTAAAAGGAGGAGCCACAATGCCCCCTGTTGGGATTTGCATTGGTGGTGGTGTTGCGAGCGACGTTGGATATTTCTCTCTCCACGCATTTATCCCGCCGACCATCATATAAACGCGCTCAAAGCCGTTTTGGACAAGTATATCGCTTGCCAATGTACTTGCGCGACCCGCCTGGCAATACACGATAATAGTTTTAGACTTGTCCAATTCGTTAAGTCTGCTTTCTAGTACGCCTAGAGGTATGTTTACTACATTGTAATTAGTTCCGGTTATATGCTCGGAGTTGTATATCATTTCTGTTCTGACATCCAGAAGATTAATGTCATCAGGCTTCTCTTGCAGCATTTTATACGCTTCATCCGCCGATACATCGATACGCTCCGCAGATGCTACAGTAGAAAAGAGTAGTGAGAGAAGCAGAAGCGAAAAAACAGCCATCCCAAAAACATTCTTCTTTTTACCCATTTTTATCGTTCACCTCGCTATACTATCAAATTTCATACCATATATAACTTTCTACGATAGTAAACTTTTTAGGTTTTTTGTGGAACAGACAAGACTGGTCGTGGTGTGGAGTCATACAAATTCAAATAAGAAGTATGCGCCAACAATGATAAGTACGATTCCGCATGCTCTGTTTATGTACGGGGTCATCTTTCTCATGCGTTCCAGGATCGTCATCTTCGCCGTTCCTACGATTATACTGACGATAAGCATCATGCTTCCCATTCCGATAGAAAATGACAGAAATACCATGAAAGCTTCCAAAGCTCCGCCAGAAGCTAAACCCGCGAATATAAGCGCAATGAAGACTGGAGCCTGGCAACCCATGGAAGCCAACCCATACCCCACACCGTACATAAATAGTCCTGAGTACCGTGCCCTTCCGCCGACTTTCGATGAGTAAGACGATAGTATGCCGCCGAATTTCTCGAAGATTTCCGTCTTTCCAAAGACCATTGAAAGCCCTAAGAGAATGATAACAAAGCCAACTCCTGGTGCGAAATACGTAAGGTACGATTTAACGGCAGCGCCGCCAACAGCAACAGCAGCACCTATTAATGCGAATATTCCATTTATCCCTGTTGCTGAAGCTATTCCCGCTTTCACTGAGCCTCTCAGCGTTGGCCCGCTTTCATATCTTCCAATATAGTAGCTTATATAGCCTGGTAGCAGTGGGAACGCGCATGGCGCAAAGAAGCTCATAAGACCTGTTAAGAATGCTAAAACATACAAGCCAGCAACGGCAGGCACTGTCCCCCCTGGTTCTTTTGTCTCCTCAGGTTCCTCAACACCTTCTGAATAAGCTCTCTCAACCTCTGACCTAAGTTCTTCTACTGGAACAAAGGCTGCCTTCTGAAAGCTTATGACCCCTTTAGGGTCGATAACGACGATGGTTGGTATGGAGAAGGCCCCGTACTTGACCAAAACGTTATCGGTATCACGGGCAAATGGCCAGTCTGCATTGGGGGAGTATGTTTCTCTAAAGTGCCTTAAATTCTCCTCTTGCTCTGTGGGATCGACAGATATGGTCAATATAACTACATCGTCGTACTCCTGTCTCAATTTAGAAAGTTCAGGCATCTCATGGGGGCATACGGGGCACCATGTTGCCATTAAGTCTAATACCACGACTTTTCCTCTGTAATCACTGAGGCTGAAGTTCGTTCCGTCTGTGCTTGTAAGGGTAAACGGTGGCGCCTCACTGCCCGCTGCTTGGGCTACAGGGGAAACCGCAGCGACACTAAATGCTGATATAGCAATGAGTAATAGTGTAAGGAGAGCAGTACCCACCTTTAATTTGGCTGACCTTCTTCCAGCGAACCAGTACCCTATGCCTCCAAACGCTCCGGAAGCTGCGAATTCCATCATTTCATTTATTATGTATACATGAAACGCTCGGCACCTATAGAAGGTTTTCCATTG
>Ga0209121_10004678_pt1 | contig 12673 bp, 9 predicted proteins | sample Cruoilmetagenom3_FD_187292 | JGI IMG/M metagenome (GOLD analysis project Ga0209121, IMG submission 187292) | Oil polluted marine microbial communities from Coal Oil Point, Santa Barbara, California, USA - Sample 3 (SPAdes) (version 2) | ecosystem: Environmental > Aquatic > Marine > Oil seeps ... | reverse complement strand
GGGGTGATGCCAATTCCGGTGGTTACTTTAGTGCTTTCCTGAAGTTCGCCGGCTACGATGCCGTTTTCTTTACCGGCATATCGGCAAAGCCGGTCTACCTCTTTATCAATAATGGTAAAGCCGAGCTGAGGGATGCTGCCCATATATGGGGGAAGGATACTCGCCAGACCGAAGAGATACTCAAATCTGAACTGGGCAAGGATGTGGAGGTAGCTTGCATTGGCCCATCAGGTGAGAAACTCTCTCACATCGCTGCAGTGCTGAGCAAAAACAGAACTGCGGCTCGTTCCGGTCTGGGTGCCGTGATGGGCTCAAAGAAGCTTAAGGCGGTGGCGGTGAAGGGCAAAATGAAGGTCCCTCTAGCCAATGAAGAAAAAACCAAGGAATTAAGAAAAAAGTGGCAGGCTGAACTGGGAGGACATATCGTCTGGTTAAAGCCGTTCGGCACGTCTTTCCTCGTTGATATCGGCGTTCAGAGTGGTGATTCACCGGTTAAAAACTGGACAGGAGTAGGGGTTATTGACTTCCCAGATTTTCAACCCTTAGCCAAAGAGGCTGTGATGGAGCGTACGGATAGGAAGTTCGCCTGTTACATGTGCCCCATCGGATGTGGAGGGTACATGAAGGCAGGGACCGGAGAGTATAAATATGCCGCCGGTGCCCGTAGACCGGAATATGAAACGACTGCCATGTTTGGCACCAATTGTCTTAATAACAACCTGGAATCGATAATCAAGGCAGGCGACATTTGTGATCGTTACGGGCTTGACACAATCTCGGCCGGGGCGGCTATCGCCCTGGCTATTGAAGGCTATGAGAAGGGCCTTATTACCAAATCCGACACCGATGGTATTGAAATGACCTGGGGCAACCACAAATCTATCGTGGCCATGACCGAAAAATTGGCTAAGAGGGAAGGTTTTGGTGATGTGTTAGCCGATGGAGTAAAGGCGGCAGCGGAGAGGATTGGCAGGGGCGCCGACCAATACGCCATACATGTTGGGGGGCAGGAACTTCCGGCACATGACCCGAAGCACGCCTTTAACTTTGCCACCAGCTACAGGCTGGACCCCACTCCTGGTCGCCACTTCGTGGGCTCGGAGCTATCAGATGCCCCCGGTCATCCTGCAGGACTGCTGCCTAAATTCGACTTAAAGTCCTTTTCCGGCAGGGGAGGAGCGCGCAGGATAGGCAGCAATTTCCACCAGGTCGTCGTCTGCACCGGGATGTGCCTGTTCGTATACTGGGCTTTCCCCAATGTTGACCCTATCGCTGAGTTTATGAGGGCGGTTACCGGCTGGGAAGTAACCGATGACGAACTGCTTCAGACCGGGGAGAGAATCTCTAATCTTAGGCAGGCCTTCAATATTCGAGAGGGGTTGAACCCGCTGGAGTTCAAAGTCTCTGACAGGGTACTGGGCCGACCGCCACTGAAAGAAGGACCTGTAGCCGGAGTAACCGTTGATGAGGACACCATGATAAGAGAGTACCTTACTGCCATGGATTGGGACTTCAAGACAGCCAAGCCGAGTAAAAAGAAACTGCTGGAACTGGGACTGGAAGATGTGGCTCAGGAACTCTGGCCTTAGCCGGGGCAATTCACGGCGGCAGACCTGTGCGGCAACAGTGACTGCTTAAATTAGAGCAGATGGGGGGCTTCCGTTGCCTATATCATCACGGTTCCGCCATCAATATAGATAATCTGCCCCGAGATCATATCCGAGGCAGCTGAGGCCAAAAACAGGACTGCCCCCACCGGGTCAGTTCGCTCTAAACGTTGGTGAATTGACTGTTCCCCGGTGGCAATCTCAAATATCTTGTCGCTATTCGTCTGGCCTAGACTGGCTTCAGTAGCCACGTATCCCGGGGCAACAGCGTTGACATTAATACCGGATGGACCCAGAGCTCTAGCCAGGGCGTGAGTTAGTATGTAAATCGCTCCTTTGGTACAGGAATATGGCAAGAAGAGCTGAGCCGCGGGGACTCTGGCAACATTAGATGCGATATTGATAATCTTACCCTTTTTCTGTTTTACCATCAGGGGAGCTATGGCTTTACAGACCACCCATGTTCCTCTTACATTCACCACAAACATCTGATCCCACTCCTTCACCGTCCAGGCATCCCAGGGCTGGGCATTGACTCCGTACCATATAGCAGCATTATTGATGAGGATATCGACTCTGCCATACTGCTTCATAACCTTTTCGGCTATCTTCTCACCAGCATCTTCGCGCGAGATATCAGCCTCCATGATTGCTACTTCCCCGCCTTTAGCCTTTACCTCGTTAACCGTGCCCTGAGCCCTTTCCAGACTAGTAGTAGTTAATAGCAATTTGGCTCCTTCCTCAGCAAACCTCAAGGCGAAGGCTTTCCCCATACCACGACTGGCACCGGTTATAATAGCTACCTTGTCCTTTAATACTACTGGCATATCTCCCTCCTTTTAATCTTTCAGTCTGCTCATAGTAAACGGCGTAATATTGAAAACTCAAGCTCTAACTTCCGGGCTACCCACATAACCTTTGACATTCCCTTTTTCAAATTCATCCAGGATGATTTCGGTGGCCCACATAGCCGTTTCCATAATCACACAGCCTTTTGTGATTCCCAGGAATTCCGCACCCATGTCATCGCGTGTCAAGTCCCACGCTTTTCCAAAGAACTTTCTCTGGACATCCTTGCAGAGCAGGGAATTATATGCTTGGTAATACCTATTTAGAAGGGTATTGCGAACGGTAGCGCAATTCTCACGGAAACCGGCCTCATTGAAGGTCTCCCGTTGAATTCCCAAAGCCAAGCCAACCGCCAAAGCACCGCTCGCTACGGCGGCACAGGTACCATCTCCACTCAAGCCAACACCGCCAGTGAGAACACATACCCCAGAAAAAAGCCTATCTTCCATATCCGTGGGAATAATCTCCAGGCCACCCCATCTCAGTGCATCAATTATTGCCAGGAATGTACACTGGCCGCAGCCCTTGTATTTTGCCTCATGTTGTATGGCCAGTTCATTGGATTTCTGGATAATCTCGTCCTTGGTCTTTGTGAGCTTGACCATAATTATCCTGCCTCCTTTTCTACTCTAGATTGCCCGCATTGTATCATGAATAAACGACTTCCTGTCAATCTGCGTCAGTTTGCGACCAATAGGTAGAGAAATTTCTGTGCGGTTGTTATAATTCGTTTTCAGATAACATTAACGCTAGCGGACTATAGAGTCCAATACAGGTATAGGAGGGTAACGAAGATGGCTAAAGACCTGGTTAACACCTTAGCTGATTTGAAGGAACAAGAGGCGCTTAAGATTGTAAAAGACAGGCTGAGTGCCGGTGAAGACCCATTCAAGATTATGGAAGATGCCAGAAAGGGCATGGAAATCGTGGGCCAGCGCTTTGCCAGCAGCGAATACTTTATACCCGACCTGGTGTATTCCGGTGAGATACTGAAAGAAGTAACCGAGATGGTCAAGCCCAAGCTAACCAAGACGGCAGAGAGCAAGAAGCTGGGCAAGATTGTGTTCGGCACTGTAGCCGGGGATATACATGACATCGGCAAGGACATCGTCGTCTTTATGCTCGATGTCAGTGGCTTCGAGGTTCATGACCTCGGCGTGGACGTGTCGGTGCAAAAGTTTGTTGACAAAATAAAGGAAACCGGCGCTCCCATCGTCGGCTTAAGCGGATTCCTGACGCTGGCTTTTGATTCCATGAAAGAAACTGTGGACGCCATAAAAGCCGCCGGCTTACGAGACAAGGTAAAGGTCATGATTGGCGGCGGTCAGATGAGTGATGAGGTAAAGATTTATACCGGTGCTGATGCCTACGGCAAGGACGCCATGGCCGGAGTATCTCTGGCCAAGAAATGGATCGGCGCCGGCTAACAATCCCCAGATAATTTACAGGAGGCAATAACATGGAAAAACAATGGGAAGAGATGACATCGGATGAAAAGCAGGAGGAGATGTTCCAGAGGCGGCTTTCCCCGAAAGACCCCCAAGGGAACGACATTAAATTCCAGAGCCCCCAAGCCGAGAAGGCATACAAGGAAAGGGTGATCAGGGCAAAAGATGCCATTCAGATGAAGAAATTGCCCGACAGGGTGCCGGTTTTCTTGCTACCCAATTTTTTTCCCGTCTATTATGCCGGCATAAGCCCCCAAGAAGCAATGTATGACTATGACAAATGCTGCATGGCATTCAAAAAATTCGTCCTGGACTTTGATGCGGATGTGGACCCCGGCGCGGTTGGGATTGGCCCAGGAAAAGTATATGACATTCTTGACTACAAGCTATATTCCTGGCCCGGCCACGGGGTCCCGCCTGAGCAACCATATCAAGCCAATGAAGGCGAATATATGAAGGCAGATGAATATGATGCCTTAATTGATGACCCCTCTAATTTCTTTAGCAATACCTACCTGCCGCGCGTATTCGGCGCTTTAGAGGGCTTCAAAATGCTCCCCACTCTCACCGGCATACTCGAAATATATGGGGTTGCCTTTAATTTCATACCATTTGGTTTACCCCCTGTCCAAGCCACCTATAAGGCTCTTTTCGAGGCTGGCGCGGAAGCCCTGAAATGGGCAGGGGCAGTAGGTGGCACAGGCGCTGAAATGACCGCAGCTGGATATCCGAGCGCATGGGGCGGATTTACCAAGGCACCCTTTGATGTAATTGGCGATACCCTCAGGGGAACCAGGGGGATAATGCTGGATATGTACCGCCAGCCGGATAAGCTCCTTGAAGCCCTAGACAGGATAACTCCGCTAATGATTAAGATGGGGGTGGGCGCTGCCCAGATGAACAGAAATCCGATAATATTCATACCTCTACACAAAGGTGCCGATGGCTTTATGTCTAACGAGCAGTTTAAGAAATTTTACTGGCCCACCTTCAGAAAAGTCATGATGGGCTTAATTGATGAGGGGGTGGTACCAAATCCTGCGCTTGAGGGGCACTGGAACACCCGTCTGGAGGTCATGCAGGACATGCCCAAGGGTAAGATCTTGTGGATGGTTGACCAAAGTGACATTACTAAAGCCAAGGAAACAATAGGCAAGGTTGGCTGCCTTGCCGGCAACGTGCCCTCCGACCTGTTAGCCCTAGGCACACCCCAGCAGGTGAAGGACTACGTCAAGAAAATCATTGATACTTGCGCTAAGGGCGGTGGTTATATCGTGAGTAACGGGGCTTTCTTTGACCAGGCAAAGGCGGAAAACGTCAAGGCCGTGGTCGACTCCGCCAAGGAATACGGCGTATACAAATAGCTACCTAACAAACTGTGGTGGTAACATAAGGGCAGAGGAGAGGCTGGCTATGCCCGTAATCCGTGATATCCCCCTGAGTTTGAAGACCGCGGAAGTATTGCGGCGGCAGGGACTGGGGAGAGGAGCTAAAGTCAGGCCGGAGATAAAAATTTTAATTCGGGAACTGCTCGCCAGCCTCAAGAAGGCCCGCCTGCTGGAGCCAGCGGTGGCTTATGAGTACTATACGGTAAGGAGAATGAACGGCAGCCAGATATCGCTGGAAAGCGACAAAGCAGTACATGGTCCGTTACTACCGGCAATCTTCCCCGAGGTGAAGGAGCTTGCTGTTCTCCTCTGCACCATCGGTCCCAGGCTGGAAAAACAGGTAACAGACTACAGTAAAAGCGGCGAGGCTATGCGGGGGATGATTCTGGACGGTATCGGCAGCACCGCCGTGGACATGATGGCTCTGGAAGTCCTCAGGCGTCTCGCCAGTGAAGTCTCGTCTCGGGGTTATGAGATAAGCAGCCCGGTTAACCCGGGTATGCCCGGTTTTCCCCTGACCGAGCAATGGAACTTACTGGGACTGGTCAACGCAGATGAAATCGGAGTGAGACTGACCGCTTCGGGAGTGCTGGTCCCCCGCAAATCGACTTCCATGGTCATGGGCATAGGACCGCAAATGACAAGGTGGACACAGGCTGAAATCTGCGCCCGCTGTAGCCTCAGGGAAACCTGCCACTATAAAGTAACAAAATAGGAAGAGAATGACTGCTTTTACCATTGATTTTGAGCCGGTAGGTCGAAGAGGGGAGTGTCAAAAGAATGAGTCTCTTCTAGCTTGTACTCGCCAGCTCGGCGTGGGTATCAACAGCATATGTGGGGGCGAGGGAATATGCCACTCATGCAAGGTGCAAGTTCTAAGCGGCACTGTCTCCAAACCAACGACCAACGAACATGAAGCATTTACCTCACAAGAACTGAAGGAAGGGTGGCGTCTTGCCTGTCAGACTTATCCCACCAGCGACTGCAAAATAGCTGTGCCCGCCGAGTCCATGACCACCCCACAGCGGGTCCAAGTGGAGGGATTGGAGATAAGAGTCCCCCCCGAGCCAGCGGTTCAAGCCTACCCCCTGCGATTAGTAGCTCCGTCCCTGTCGGCACCGCAGGCTGATGCCGACCGCCTGCTTAAGGCACTAAACCAGCAGCATAAGCTGCGATGCACCAAGATTGATATTGGTGCCCTGCGCACCATCTCTGACCAGCTGCGGTCCTGGAAGTGGAAAAGCCAGGCTGTAATCCGTAACGGCGAGGTGATAGCCATTCTCCCCCCAAAAAGCCGCCAGCTGGGGTTAGCTATAGACCTGGGCACTACCAAGGTTGCCGGCTACCTGGTTGACCTCAGCGACGGCCGGATTTTAGCCGCCAAGGGGATAATGAATCCCCAAATTAGCTATGGAGAAGACATCATCAGCCGTATAACCACTATCGTTCACTCGCCGGATAATGCGGCAGCGTTACAGAAACTGGCGGTTGACGCCATCAACGAGCTTTGCACTGACCTCTGTGCTGAGGCTGGTGCCAAACCTGAAGAAATTTTGGAGGCAGTGGTCGTCGGCAATACCGCCATGCACCACCTTTTCCTCCGCCTGCCGGTAAAACAGCTTGTGCTCTCCCCCTTCGTGCCTGCCATTAGCCAGGCATTGGAAGTCAGGGCTGGGGAGTTGGGGTTAAATATTGCCCCTGGGGCATACGTACACCTGCTGCCCAACATCGCCGGCTTCGTTGGCGCCGACCATGTGGCGATGTTGCTGGCAACAGATGCCTGGCAGGCAAAAGAAACAACGATGGCTCTGGACATTGGGACTAACACCGAGGTCTCTTTAATCTGTAAGGGGAGGATAACCGCCACTTCCTGTGCCTCCGGACCTGCCTTTGAAGGCGGTCATATCAAGTACGGCATGCGGGCAGCCACAGGAGCTATTGAACGCCTGCGCATAGATGGCGATAAAATCCGGTACCAGACCATCGACGGGGCGTCGCCGGTCGGCATCTGCGGGTCGGGCATACTTGATGCATTAGCCCAGCTTTATCTGGCTAAGATTATTGATGAGGGTGGCAGGATAACAGACAATCGACCTCGCGTTCGCGCCTACAAGGGACAGCACGAGTTTATATTGGTCAGTAAGGAGGAGCGGAAAGGAAAGCCAGCCATCACCATCACCCAGACTGACATACGAGAACTGCAGCTGGCTAAAGCCGCCATTCGTACCGGTATTCAGGTGCTTCTGGAAACGAGCGGCTGCTCTGAAGACGATATCAAGCAGGTGATAATTGCCGGAGCTTTTGGCACATACATCGATGTAGCCAGTGCGGTGACAATTGGCATATTGCCACCACTACCCCTAAACCGCTTCCGGCAGGTGGGCAACGCTGCCGGCACGGGAGCCAAGCTGGCTCTGATTTCCCTTAAATCTCGGGCTAAGGCACAGGCTGTCGCCTCCAGAGTTAGTTATATTGAATTAGCCAGCACCCCTGGCTTTCAGCCAACATTTATGTCGGCAAGTTATCTGGGAAGATACCGGATTATAGACGGCAAGAGGGAGGCAATAGACTGATGGAAACAAAAGTATCAAGCCCAAGCAAGGAAGTAATCATTGGTGATAACCAGCCCACGGTGCTTATCGGCGAGCGTATCAATCCCACGGGCAAGGAAAAGCTAACCGAGGCTCTCAAGGCCGGCGACCTGGAGATTGTGCGCAAAGAAGCACTGGCTCAAACTCAAGCCGGGGCAGACATTCTAGACGTCAACGTGGGCGTATTCGGCATTGATGAGGTAGCCCTGCTGCCCAAGGCGGTGCAGGCAGTAATGGAAACCGTAGATACACCCCTATGCTTTGATAGTTCTAACCACGATGCCCTGGAAGCGGCGCTCAAGGTCTACAAGGGTAAGCCGCTGGTTAATTCTGTTACCGGTGAAGAACGTTCCCTGAAAAGGGTCCTGCCCATGATCAAGAAATATGGAGCTGCCGTCATCGGTATGGTACAGGACGAAAACGGTATCCCCAAGGATGCCGACGGAAGGGTGCGGGTTGCCCATAAGATAGTGGAACGAGCCGAAGCGGCAGGTATTCCCCGTGAGGACTTAGTCATTGATTGCATGGCTTTCGCGGTAGGAGCCGAACCCGCCTCAGGAGCGGCAGTCATAGAAGCCATCCGGCGTATTAAGGCCGAACTGGGGGTGAACATGACAATGGGCGCCAGCAATGTATCTTTTGGCTTGCCTGACCGCGGACTGATCAATAACGCCTTCGTGGTCATGGCTATTGCCGCCGGTGCCACCTGCCTTATTGCGGATGCGGCCAAGGTGCGCCCAATTATTCTAGCTGCCGAGCTTGTGCTCGGCCGTGACAAGCGCGCCCGACGCTATATCGAAGCGTATCGGCAGCGGCCGAAGCAACAGTAACAATAATAAGTAAATCACAGGGAGGAAAGAATGCCAACAAGGAATATATTAAGCGAGCTAAGTCGATACAAAATAGGTACCTTCGCGAAAAATAGAAAGAAACTCATGCCAGTTCTACTCGCTATCTTCCTGCTTTTCAGCTTACTCCTTCCTGGTTCGGCAGTGGGAGCTTCAGCAACTACGCATCTACCAGATGACTACGCTATTACTCATTCGGTAATAGATAGCTCCAGCCCTGCTTCCGCAATGGCACTGAATACGCTTCAAGGGCAAGCAACGCCCATGGTCGCTGCCGGCGGCTCTCACACGGTGGGGCTTAAAGCCGATGGCACCGTGGTCGCTATGGGAGACAACTACTTCGAACAGTGCAATGTCGGTGGCTGGACGGGCATCGTCCAGGTCGCTGCGGGTGTGGCTCATACGGTGGGGCTTAAAGCCGATGGCACCGTGGTCGCCGCAGGAAACAACGCCTACGGGCAGTGTAATGTCGGCAACTGGACAGACATAATTCAAGTCGCCGCTGGCATCTATTACACGTTAGGGGTTCATGCCGACGGCACCGTGATCGCCATAGGAGACAACCTCGGCGGGCAGTGCGATGTCGGAGGCTGGACGGACATTATCCAGGTCGCTGGAGGTTTTTTTCACACGGTGGGGCTTAAGGCCGACGGCACAGTGGTCGCCGTGGGATACAAAGGGCTTGGGCAGAGTGATGTCGGCGACTGGGGCGACATCGTCCAGGTCGCTGCCGGCAGCTATCACACGGTGGGGATTAAAGCCGACGGCACCTTGGTCTCCACGGGAGACAACTCTTCGGGGCAGTGTAATATCAGCGACTGGACTGATATCATCCAAGTCTCTGCCAGATGGGAACACACGGTGGGGCTTAAGGCCAACAGCACCCTGGTTGCCGCAGGAAAGAACGATAGCGGGCAGTGTACTGTCGAGGGCTGGACGGACATCGTCCAGGTCGCCGCCGGCATGGCTCATACGGTGGGACTTAAGTCCGACGGCACAGTGGTCGCCGTGGGAAAGAGCTACTACGGGCAGTGCGATGTCGGCGGCTGGACGAACATCAGCCGACTTGCTGCAAGCAGCTATGACACGGTGGGTCTTAGGAATGACCACACCGTAGTCGCCGTGGGATGGAATGGCTACGGGCAGTTCGATGTCGGGGGCTGGATGGACGTCGTCCAAGTCTCCGCAGGTTATGGTCACACAGTGGGGCTTAAGTCCGACGGCACCGTGGTCGCCGTAGGATGGAACGACCACGGGGAGTGCAATGTAGGCAACTGGACGGACATCGTCGAGGTTGCGGCAGGCTCCATGCACACGGTGGGGCTTAGGAAGGATGGCACCGTGGTCGCTGCGGGAGATAACCAGTTCGAGCAATGTAACGTCGGCAACTGGACGGACATCATCCAGGTCGCCGCAGGTGGTAGACACACGGTGGGGCTTAGGTTCGATGGCACGGCAGTCGCTGTGGGAACCAACGAGGACGGGCAATGCTTTGTTAGTGAATGGACAGGCATAACCCAGGTCGCCGCAGGTGGTAGTCACACGGCGGGGCGCAAGGCCGGCGGCACCGTGGTCGCTACGGGAGACAATTCCTATGGGCAGCGCGCTGTCAGCGGCTGGACGGATATCGTCCAAGTCGTCGCAAGTGGCCCTCATACAGTGGGGCTTAAAGCCGGCGGCACCGTGGTCGCCGTGGGAGGCGACGCCAGTGGGCAGTATGTCATCAATAGCTGGACGGATATTACCCAGGTCGCTGCGGGCAGCTATCACACGGTGGGGCTTAAAGCCGACGGCACTGTGGTTGCCGCAGGCCCTGATATCGAGCTCGCCAAGTGGAATCTGGGAGTTGTCGAGTATGTCCTTACCATCTCCAGCAATCCCAATGGTTCCGTCACCACCCCCGGCGAGGGGATGTTCACCTATAATGCCGGGATGGCGGTCCGTGTGGTTGCCGAGCCTGAGGCGGGCTACCGCTTTGTCAACTGGACCGGTGATGTGGACACCGTCTTCGATGGCAGCGCCACCACAACTGTAATTACCATGCATGGCAACTACGCCATAACCGCCAACTTTGCGGTCAACTGGCTGCTAATCGGCGGGATTATAGCAGCAGTGGTGGTGGCAGTGGGACTGGCGATTTTCTTCGTGCGCAGAAGGAGAGCTGCCCGGACAAAAAGGCAAGGCCGAGGAAGAGCTGCCCGGAAAAAACACTGAATTGAGCTTTCAGCCCTTACCTCCACCACTACGCTTCATCAGACTCGCCATGACTTTCGTGACACGATTTCTACAAAATGTCAGAACCCGACAGATATGCGACTAGCCAGCCTTTGGGATGTGGAAATTAATTGCTGAGCCGCTCCCTTGAATCAGCATAACTATAATAAAAAGTACCCCTGGGGTGACTCGAATGCCCGACACGCGGTTTAGGAATTCGAAAGACAATGTGCTACAAAGTACCGCTGAAGCTGTCGGCGTCCTGTACTCCCTCGTCCATCATATCTGTCGGTACTACCCAGTGTCAACATGTGTTATCGAGTTGGTTTGCAAAATGTTTGCAGATTTCGTGACCAGTTGCGAATTATTTGACCGCTCATTTTCGTTAGTGCTCTCTATGGTGCTATCCCTCAGAAGCTGCAAATTCTCTCCGCAAGGGTATATGCCAGATTTAACCGGCAATCCAGCTTATAACCTTTTTAATAGGTCATATTATAAGACGGAAACGAGCGAAGATTGAAACTAAACCAAAGGCAAAGGCGGTCTCAACACCCTTGACTGAGATGGAGTTTGAGCATTTTTTAGGTTTGTGTGATGCATCGAATCACGATTGCACATTCCTGACTTTTGTGCAATTTACCGAATTGTACAAAAACTGAGTTGGTTAAAAGCAGACCTTCACAACAGCAGTTCAGAACAACAGTGTGAGAGAATAGCTTATAGCGGCATTACGGTATGGCAAAAATATGCCAACGGTCTTTAGGCGTCTTGTATATTCTTCCGACTACACCCTTCAAATACTCGGGGACGGCTTGCAACCATTTATCGAAGCTGAAGTCGAAGTGCTTTTTATAATCAGTGAGATTGACAGGTGGGAAAGTAGACGCTTGTCCAAGAAAACACAAGGCGTTCCAGTTCTCTACCGATTCCTTAAATAGTGGGCATAGCATTTCAGCATTGAGCACGCATTTGTCCCTCCAATCGGGATCCTCCGCCTCTTTTGCCTCTCGAATGCGGCCCTGCGCATTCTCCCGGAACTTCGGTGCGTAACTCCTCCAATTGGCAAAGGGAGGATTATTGCCCCAGCGTTTAGACATTCGACAAAGAAGGACCAGTGACGCCATCTCGCAACAGGATTCGACAAACCAGTTTGTTCGCCTGGGGTCAGCGAAAATGTGACATAGCTCATGTCCCAGTTGGAAGACAAGCTGGTCATAAAAGCGATTTGTCACCGATAGATAGATTTGATATTGGGTGGTATCTGAAGTCGAGTCTGTCTGGGGACCCTGGGACTGGTACAGGATGCTAACTGGACGTATTCCTGCCGGAGGAGGTACTGAAAACAAGGTACTGAATTCTTCTGTGGCAGAGCGGGCCACTACACAAAGATCTCTATTGAGTTGCGAGTCGTCGGATAACCTAACATCGACGACAGGCACAAGCGATCTAGATTTATAGACTCCCATGTACTCTGTCCCTATACAAATCTGTCAAGAACGCTATATGCAAATCGCCAACTTGTTCCTGCATTAGTATAGGGCAAGACAGCGCTAGGGGTCAACAGGGTAAGCTATCGGATATGGGAGATAGCCTGTTGAGTAACTCTTAGTGAATAGCTAGATGGCACGCTGTTATGAGGGGTTATCCTTACTCATGTGCACTGCACTTTCTAGCGATTTGTCTAACTATAACTGCTATGGATTTCAGCCGGGTTCAGTTCCTCTCGTT
>Ga0209121_10004677_pt1 | contig 12675 bp, 11 predicted proteins | sample Cruoilmetagenom3_FD_187292 | JGI IMG/M metagenome (GOLD analysis project Ga0209121, IMG submission 187292) | Oil polluted marine microbial communities from Coal Oil Point, Santa Barbara, California, USA - Sample 3 (SPAdes) (version 2) | ecosystem: Environmental > Aquatic > Marine > Oil seeps ... | reverse complement strand
TTATTCTTTTTATAGATACGTATTAATATTCAAAATATTAAAAGATATGAAAATGCCTCATAAAGTTGAGTTGGATGCCTTGGTATTAAATCATCTCTCTGAAAAATAACGCCCCAATTTCTATTTGTTGGTTTTCCATAAATTTCAGAGTTCATAAAATTCCCTAATCTAATAAATGCAGCTACTATTGGTGTAACAATTGCAATTCTATCTAGAACCCATAAATAGTTTATTTTATACTTTTTGCAATATAGCCCAATTGCAATTAAAGTTCCAATTCCTCCTCCGTGACTTGCTAATCCTTGAAATCCAATAAATTGATAAGAATCTCCAATTTTTTTAATTGGTAGTAAAATTTCAAGTGGATTTTGAAAATAATAGGAAGGGTCATAAAACAAACAATGTCCAAGTCTTGCTCCCAAAACAATTCCAACAACAATATAGATAAACAACTTTTCTAAATTTTCAATTGGTATATTTTCTTTAGTGTAAATGCGTTTCGCAACGTAATTAGCTAAAAGAATACCAGTAATGAAAAATAAGCCATAATATTTTAATGGGAAAGAATCTGTTATCCAATAAATTACAGGGTCGAGATTCCAATTTAAAATTTTATCATTCATTTGTAATTGAAAATTCTCACCCTATAAATACTTATAGTAATGTTTTAAATAAATTACTTAGCTACGTTAACGGCTCTAGTTTCACGAATAACAGTTACTCGAACTTGTCCTGGATACGTCATATCATTTTGTATTTTTTGCGAAATATTAAATGATAATTCTGAAGCTTTAGCATCATTAACTTTTTCGCTCTCAACTAAAACACGTAATTCTCTACCAGCTTGAATTGCATAGGCTTTTTGTACTCCACTAAATCCGAAAGCAATATCCTCTAAGTCTTTTAAACGTTGAATGTATGAATCCAATACTTGACGTCTTGCACCAGGTCTTGCTCCTGAAATAGCATCACAAACCTGTACAATAGGAGCTATTAAAGTCTTCATTTCAATTTCATCGTGATGCGCTCCAATAGCGTTGCAAATTTCTGGTTTTTCGTTGTATTTTTCAGCCCATTCCATACCTAATAATGCGTGTGGAAGTTCACTTTCAGATTCTGGCACTTTTCCAATATCGTGTAGTAATCCTGCTCTCTTAGCCATTTTTGCATTCAATCCTAATTCAGCAGCCATTAAACCACATAAATTAGCAACTTCTCTTGAGTGTTGTAATAAGTTTTGACCGTATGACGAACGGAATTTCATTCTACCAATAGTCTTGATTAATTCAGGGTGCAATCCGTGAATACCTAAATCAATTACAGTACGCTTTCCAACTTCAATAATTTCTTGCTGAATTTGTTTTTCTGTTTTTTTAACGATCTCTTCAATTCGTGCTGGATGAATTCTACCATCAGTTACTAGTTTATGAAGTGATAATCGTGCTATTTCTCTTCTAACAGGATCAAAACAAGATAAAATAATAGCTTCAGGAGTATCATCTACTATAATTTCAACTCCAGTTGCTGATTCTAAAGCGCGAATATTTCTACCCTCACGTCCAATAATCCTACCTTTAACATCATCCGACTCAATATTAAAAACAGACACACAATTTTCAACAGTTTGTTCCACACCAACTCTTTGAATAGTGTTTAGAATAACTTTTCTCGCTTCTTGTTGTGCCGTTAATTTAGCTTCTTCAATAGTATCTTGAATATGCGCCATAGCATCAGATTTAGCTTCATCTTTTAAAGATGTAACCAATTCTTTTTTAGCATCATCGGCAGATAATCCAGATATTACTTCTAAATTTTCAATTTGTTTTCTGTGAAGTTTGTCAATTTCATCATTTCTACGATCTAAATAAGTAACTTTCTTATCATATGCAGCAACTTTCGAACTTAATTCGCTATTTAATTTTTTATTCTTATCTAATTCCTGAGAAACTTGTGCTTCTTTATCTCTAATACGTTTTTCCGTATCAGCCATTTTTTTATCGCGAGAAATAATTACTTTTTCGTGTTCAGATTTTAACTCGATAAATTTTTCTTTGGCTTGAAGTATTTTCTCTTTCTTAACAGCATCTGCTTCTATTTTTGCTTCTTTAAGCATAGAAGCCGCTTCTTTTCTTGTATTTCTTAATATCTTAGTTGCTTTCTTTTTTTCTAACAATTTTGCAATAATGTAACCTATTGCCAATCCTAATCCTATACCTATAATAATAGGCATTATATATTCTACCATGGTTGAAATTTGTATATAAAAAAACCTACATTAGTTGGGTTTTATGTAAACTCCTAAAAAAACAAGTTTAGAGCTAACTAACTGGTCGAGAATCCGTTCAAAGACGGCTTGCTCTAATAGTATAGACTCACTCTTCATAAAAATGTGACGTTGAGTTTAACAAACAATAACTAATGTAGGCAGTATTATTAATTAATATTATTTTAAAGAACTTAGTTGTTTAAATGCTCATCTAACATTGCATTTAAATCTTCAATTTTTTTTGTTGCTTCAATTATTTCATCTTCGTTATTAATGGCTTTAATTTCAATTAATGATGCAAATTGTAAGGCACACATTGCCAAAACATCTTGTTTATCACTAACTGCATAGTTTTGTTCATATTTCAAAACCAAATCATTAATCTTTTTTGCTGCTTTTCGCATTCCCTCCTCTTCATTTTCATTTTTCACATTCAGTGGGTAAACTCTACCAGCAATTGTTATTCTAATTTTTAATGATTCTGCCATTTATTTTAAAGATCTTATTCGTTTAACTGAACTATACAAGCATCAATTTCACGAATTAAAGCGTTTATTTTGAGTTTCGTTTCTCTCTTATCTTCTTTACTGCCTTCTATAGTTTTAGCTATTTTTAAAGAATTATAACTATTCTCTAATTCTTTAAAAACACGCTTTTCTTCGGCTAATTTGTATTCTAATTGTCCTATTTTATTGTATAAAATCTCATTTTCATTTTTTAAAAAACTATAATTTTCTAAAAGAACTTTGAGTTTATTTTCAATTAAATCAACAACTTTTTTTATAGTACTCATATATACCGCAAGAATAAACTATAAATACAAAGTTAATGTTCCAATATCAATATTACAACTGTTTTCTTTCATTTTATCAAAAAAGAATTATTTAACTTTAAATATGAAGTTATATTCAATTAATAAAAAAAATTATTTCCTATTTTAGCAGAAACCATTTTTGTGAAAAATATTGTATTCCTTTTTTTATGTTGCTTTTCTGTTGGAACTTTCGCGCAAGGTGATGTTTCTAATTCCGAAAAATATCCTACTAATTATTTTAGAAGTCCTTTAGATATTCCCTTGGTTTTATCTGGAACTTTTGCCGAATTACGAACAAATCACTTTCATTCGGGATTAGATATAAAAACACAGGGTGTTCAAGGAAAAAATGTTTTTGCAGCGGCGGATGGTTATGTTTCTCGAATTAAAATAGCGCATTGGGGATATGGAAAGGCACTTTACATTACGCATCCTAATGGTTATACTACAGTGTATGCGCATTTAAAAAAATTCAATAAAAAAATTGAAGATTACATTAAGAAACAACAGTATAAAAAGGAAAGCTACGAAATTCAATTATTTCCTTCATCAACAACTTTACAAGTTAAAAAGGATGAAATTGTAGCTTTTTCGGGTAATTCAGGAGGTTCTGGCGGCCCACATTTACACTTTGAAATTAGAGATACAAAATCGGAAAAACCTATTAACCCCTTATTTTTTGGAATCGAAATTGAAGATTCAAAAAAACCAAGAATCAATACTTTAATTGGATATTCGTTAGCCGAAAATTCTCACATCAATAAAATTGCAATTCCAAAACAGCTAAATTTAATTTCACAACAAAATGGTGATTTAAAAGCAAGTAAAATTACCGCTTTTGGTAAAATTGGTTTCGGAATTAACGCTTATGACCAACTAGACGGTGCGTATAATAAAAACGGATTGTTTAGTTTAGAAATGTTAGTCAACGGAAAAAAAGTGCACGACTTTAAAGCTGCCTCTTTTTCATTTTCTGAATCGAAATACATTAATTTATTAATCGATTATGAACGAAACTATACATTAAAACAACGTGTTCAAAAGTGCTTCGTTGAGCCTAAAAATAAATTAAGTGTCTATAAAAATTCGGTGAACAATGGTATTATAACTATTGAAGATGGTTTAAATTATAATGTTGAAATCATTGCAAAAGATTTTAAAGGGAATACTCAAAAAATAACGATTCCAATTATTGGAAAAAAGGACTCTATTATTGTAAAACCTAAAATTGTTACTTCTCCTTATGCCATAACATATTCACAATTTACCAAATTTAAACAAGAAAATATTACAGTTTCGTTTCCAGCAAACGCTTTTTATGAAGATTTCTTTTTAAATTTTAATGTAAAAGATTCAATTGCTGAAGTTCACGAACCAAGTATTCCAATTACTAAAAACTACAGATTGGCCTTTAGCACAGCTAACATTGATGCTGCTAAAAAAGCTAAAATGTACATTGCAAGTATAAACAAAAATGGATACACACAATTTGTGTCTTCTAAAAAGAATGAAACTACCATTTATGCTTTAACCAAAAAATTAGGAAAGTTTAAATTAGAAACCGATTTTAAAAAACCCAAAATTGAATTGTTGAATTTTAAAGATAAACAGTGGGTAACTAATTTCAATTATTTAAAAGTAAAGATTTCAGACGCGGATTCTGGAATTAAATTGTATCGAGGTGAAATTGATGGTGAATGGGTTTTATTTGAATATGAACCTAAAAGCAACTTATTAACTTATAATTTAAATGATAAAAATTTTACTGAAGCTGAACATAGTTTAAAGTTAAAAGTAACCGATAATGTTGGTAATACAACGATTCTTGAAACTACTTTTTTTAGAAAAAAATAACTTATTGTGAAACATAAAATAGTCTTCTTTTTATTTATTTCACTTACTTTTTCTTTAACTGCGCAAGAAGTTATCATTAAAGGAATTGTAACAAATAAAGATAAGAATCCAATTTCTGGAGTTGCAGTTGTTGCTTCAAATAAAGGAACAACCACGAATGCTAAAGGCGAATATTCTTTAGTAATTTCAAATAAAAGAAAAGTACTCATTTCTTTCACACATATATCCTATAATATTTTAAAAAGTGAAATTGAAATAACTTCAAACAATATTAACTTCTCGCCCTCTCTTACCCTTAAAGTTGAAAAAATAAATGAAGTTAAAATTGTTAGTGATAAAAACAAAGCTGAAGGTTTAATTTCAATTAATAAAGAATTAGTCAATAATATTCCTGGCGCAAATAATGGCATTGAAAATGTGATTATGACGTTGGCTGGTGTTAACAACAACAACGAGTTAAGTACACAATACAACGTACGAGGTGGAAATTTTGATGAAAATCTGGTGTATGTTAATGGTATTGAAGTTTACCGTCCGTTTTTAATAAGATCGGGACAACAAGAAGGTTTGAGCTTTGTAAATTCTAAAATGATTGAAAATGTAAAATTTTCAGCAGGTGGATTTCAAGCTAAATATGGCGACAAACTTTCATCGGTTTTAGATATTAATTATAGAGTTCCACAAGAGTTTTCAGCAGAAATTAATGCAAGCCTTTTGGGTGGAAGTGCTACCGTTGAAGGAATTTCAAAAAATAAAAAATTAGCAGCACTTCTTGGATTTAGATATAGAAATAATAGTCTTTTTATTAATTCAAAAGATATTGAAACCAACGCAAATCCAAATTTTACCGATCTTCAAACATATTTGAGTTATGTAATAAACCCGAAACTTAAAATTAATTTTCTTGGTAATTATTCACTCAATAATTATAATTATACACCAAAAACCAGAAGAACCAAGTTTGGAACAATCGCCAATCCAACGGAATTAATTGTTTATTATGAAGGCAATGAAAAAGATAAATTTAAAACTGCTTTTGGAGCTTTAAAAGTAGATTATTTGGTAAATGAAAACTTTAACTTAAGTTTATCAAATTCTGTATATCATTCTATTGAAGAAGAATATTACGACATTTTGGCTAATTATAACTTAGGTGAAGTTAATAACGATTTTTCTTCTGAAGATTTTGGAAATGTTAGCAATGTTCAAAGTATAGGTTCACAACTTAACCACGCCAGAAACGATTTAGATGCGCTACTTTTTAATTCTAAAATTAGCGGAACTTATAAAAAAGAAAATTATCAAATCGATTTCGGATTAAAATTTCAGAGTGAAGATATCCGAGACAGAATTAAAGAATGGGAAGTTATCGATTCCATAGGATTTAATGTTCGGCCAATTCATCATCAACCAAATCTGCAACCATACGATCCTTATACGGGAGAAATTGAACCTTATAAAAGTATTAACACAAGAAATAATGTAAAAATTGACAGGCTGGTTTGGTATGCTCAATACAGCAAAGTAGCCTATTTAAACAATCATAAAATACGATACAATCTAGGATTACGATCACATAATTGGAATGTTCATATTCCAAACCAAGAATCGATTAACAAAATTATTTATAGTTTAAGAAGTCAATTCTCTATAAAACCAGATTGGGATAAAGATATGCTGTTTAAAGCTTCGGTTGGTATGTACAACCAACCTCCTTTTTACAAAGAACTTAGAGATTTTGACGGTGAAATTAATTCAAATGTTGAAACCCAAAAATCAGTACATTTTGTACTCGGAAACGACTATAGTTTTAATATTTGGAATCGACCTTTTAAATTAAAAACTGATATTTATTATAAAATATTAAATAACATAAATTATTATACTGTAGATAATGTAAAAATTAATTACAGTGCTACCAACAACACAAAAGGCTATGCAGCGGGAATTGATTTTAGATTAAATGGTGAATTTGTTCCTGGAACTGAAAGCTGGGTTAGTATTGGCTTCTTAAAAACGGAAGAAAACATATCAAATCAAGGAAATATTGCAAGACCAACCGATCAACGGTTTAAATTTGGAATGCTTTTTCAAGATTATGTCCCAAACATTCCTAATTTAAAGATGTATTTAAACTTAGTATTTAATTCTGGGCTTCCTGGAGGTTCTCCTTCTTACGCGAATCCTTATGAATACCAAAACAGACTAAACTCGTACAAGCGTGCAGATATTGGCATTTCTTATGTTATTTCAGAAAGTGAAAAATTAAAAAATAAGATATGGCTTCAGAAATTTAAAGAATTGGCCATTGGTTTTGAAATTTACAATATGTTCGATGTTACCAACTCAATTACAAATACTTGGGTACGAGATTCATATTCAAAACAACAATTTGCTGTTCCAAATTATATGACTCCTCGAGTTTTTAATTTAAAATTGGATTTTAAATTTTAATTCAATATTTGACTAGTATGTTGCTTAGCTTTCACTTTTAAAATTACATCTTCAATAATTCCTTTTTCGTCAATAACAAAAGTCGTACGGTGAATTCCTTCATATTCTCTACCCATAAATTTTTTAGGGCCCCAAACACCAAAAGCATTGATAACGTATTTATCTTCATCAGCTAATAATGCAAATGGTAATTCATTTTTATTTATGAAGTTTTGTTGTCTTTTAGCTGAATCTGCACTTACACCTAAAACATCGTAACCTTTTGCTAAAAAAGTTTGATAATTATCTCTTAAATTACAAGCTTCCATAGTACATCCAGGAGTACTCGCTTTTGGGTAGAAAAAAAGCACTAATTTCTTTCCTAAAAAGTCAGATAGTTTTACAGTATTTCCTTGTTGGTCTTTAGATTCAAAATTTGGAGCATTATCTCCTATTTTTAATGTTGTCATAATTATTTTTAGTTACAAAGATTCAAAGGTAATAAGTAGCAAAGTAAAATACTAATCGCTTTAATTTTTTAGTTAAAATTACATCAGCTTTGTATCTTTGATCCCAAGCAACCTAATTTTAAAAAAATGAATAAAAAAGAAAGAGTACAATTTGTAATTGATACTTTAGAACGTATTTATCCTGAAACACCAATACCGTTAGAACATAAAGATCCTTATACCTTATTAATAGCTGTATTAATGTCAGCTCAAAGCACCGATGCTCGCGTAAACATTATTACTCCATTATTGTTTGAAAAGGCCGATAATCCTTACGATATGGTAAAGTTAAGTGTTGAGGAAATTAGAGAAATTATAAAACCTGTTGGATTATCGCCTATGAAATCGAAAGGTATCTACGGTTTATCGAAAATATTAATTGAAAAACACGATGGTAAAGTTCCACAGAATTATGAAGACTTAGAAGAATTACCAGCAGTTGGTCATAAAACTGCTGCCGTAGTAATGAGTCAAGCTTTTGGAATTCCTGCTTTTCCTGTTGATACACATATTCATAGATTAATGTACAGGTGGAATTTAACCAATGGGAAAAATGTTGTTCAAACTGAAAAAGATGCTAAAAGACTGTTTCCAAAAGAATTATGGAATAAACTTCATCTTCAAATAATTTATTATGGAAGAGAATATTCTCCAGCACGTGGCTGGAATATTGAAAACGACATAATATTCAAAAGTATTGGAAGAAAATCAATTGTGAAATAAAAAAACCCATTTTAATTAAAAAATGGGTTAAAGAACATTAATTCAAATATAATTCAATATTGTAGTTTTTGTTGGTTTTAATTACTCTCAATTGCTTGGAGTAATTTAATAAATATTGAATTGTTTCGTTTCTAGGTTGCTCCATAATTGGAGACTTTTCAGAGTAAAGTTTCATCATATATTATTGGTTTATAATAAGGTAACGATGAAATTTTACCAATATTGTTTAATTCACTAAAATAATATTATACTTTTCAATTAATTTTCTCAAATTTATTAAAGCATAGCGCATACGCCCTAATGCCGTATTAATACTTACGTTTGTATTTTCCGCAATTTCTTTAAAGCTCATATCTCTATACATACGCATAATTAAAACTTCTTTTTGATCGTCTGGCAATTCTTTTATTAATTCCCTAACATCATCTAAAATCTGATTCTTTATTAATTGTTTTTCAACATTTAATACTTCATCACTAATTACAGTAAAAATATCAAATTCATCCGTATTTTTAAAAGTAGGAATTCTTTTATTTCTTCTAAAATGATCTATAACTAAGTTATGAGCAATTCGCATTACCCAAGGCAGAAATTTCCCTTCTTCATTGTAAGCTCCTTTCTTTAAGGTATTTATAACTTTAATAAAAGTATCTTGAAAAATATCTTCTGCTACATCTCTGTTTAATACTTTTGATAAAATAAAACTAAAAATACGCTGTTTATGACGCTTAATTAATAGCTCTAAGCTTTTCTCACTTCCATTAATGTAATTGCTGACCAAAACGCCATCGGTGGTAATAACTTTACTTTCCATAATAAAAATACATTATAGGGGTTAATTGATTTGTATTTATTTTTAAAAAGTAATTTTGTTATATAAGCGTTCGTTTTTGAATTGTTAATCAAATATGGTGTATATTTTTTTTATTCGCAAATTTTATACCGATAAAACCAAAAATTTTTATTTTTTTTAACAATTTTAACTTCCTAAGCTAAATTTAATCAACTTATTCTAAAAAGTACAATGATATAAGTATTCTCATAAAATGTAATTATATTTGCCTTTATTCAATTTTAAAGGAAAAAATGACCACAAATTTCGCCAACCTTGACCCCAAAAAAAACATTTTAATTAAAGGTGCAAGTTTGCATAATTTAAAAGGAATCGATGTTGTTATTCCTAGAAATAAATTGATAGTAATTACTGGTTTATCTGGCTCAGGAAAATCAAGTTTAGCATTTGACACATTATTTGCTGAAGGTCAAAGACGTTATGTTGAAAGTTTGTCGTCTTATGCTCGTCAGTTTTTAGGAAGATTGAATAAGCCAAAAGTTGACTATATTAAAGGCATAGCTCCTGCAATAGCTATTGAACAAAAAGTAAATTCAACAAATCCACGTTCAACCGTAGGTACTTCAACCGAAATATATGATTATTTAAAACTGCTTTTTGCACGAATTGGTATAACCTACTCACCTACTTCAGGAAAAATTGTAAAGAAACATACTGTAACCGACGTTATTAATTTTATAAAAACGTTGGAAGTAAATTCAAAATTACTTTTACTTGCTCCAGTTCATATTCCTAATAAAAGAAGTGTTGTACAAGCTTTAAATATTTTAGCACAACAAGGTTATGCCAGAATAAAGTATAAAGGCAAGATTTTAAGATTGGAAGAAATTTCGGAAGAAATTGAACACGATTTTTTATTGGTTGTGGATAGAATTGTGGTAAAAAACGATGAAGATTTTTTTAACCGTTTAGCCGATGCAATTCAAAACGCCTTTTTTGAAGGCAAAGGAGAATGTATTGTTGAAAATTTAAATTCAAAGGAACAAACATTATTCAATAACAGATTTGAACTTGACGGTTTGCAATTTCTAGAACCAAACACTCATTTGTTTAGTTTTAACAATCCGTATGGTGCTTGTCCAAAATGCGAGGGTTACGGAAATATTATTGGTGTAGATGAAGATTTAGTAATACCAAATACTGCTTTATCTATTTATGATAATGCCATTATGCCTTGGAAATCGGATTCTTTTGCAAAATTTAAGAATGACTTAGTAAATAACGCTTATAAATTCGACATTCCAATTCATAAGCCTTGGTATGAATTAAGTGAAGAGCAAAAGCGATTAATTTGGACTGGAAATGAAGCTTTTAACGGTATAAACCACTTCTTCACTCATTTAGAAGAGCAAAGTTATAAAATACAATATCGGGTTATGTTATCTCGCTATAGAGGAAAAACAAAATGTCCTGCTTGTAACGGTAAAAGACTTAGACCTGAGACCAATAACATTAAAGTTGGTGGTAAAAATATTAATGAGTTAATCGATTTATCGTTGAATGATTTAGCTCGTTTTTTCAAAGAAATTAAATTAAATAAGCAACAAATAGATATTAGTAAACGTATTTTAACCGAAATTAATAACCGTTTGCAATTTTTAATTGATGTTGGCTTAAGTTATTTAACATTAAACAGAACTTCAAATACATTGTCTGGTGGCGAAAGTCAAAGAATTAATTTAGCAACTTCTTTAGGAAGTAGCTTGGTAGGTTCGATGTATATTTTAGATGAGCCTAGTATTGGTTTGCACCCAAAAGATACCGAAAAGCTTATAACCGTACTAAAACATTTACGCGACTTAGGAAATACGGTTATTGTTGTAGAACATGACGAAGATATTATGAAGGCTGCCGATAAAATTATTGACATTGGACCAGAAGCCGGAACTTTTGGAGGTGAAGTCGTTGCTGAAGGATCTTATAAAGAAATTTTAAAAATGGATTCTTTAACTTCAAAATATTTGAATTACTCCATGAAGATTGAAGTTCCAAAAGAAAGAAGAAAAAGTGAGAAAGTTTTAAATATTATTGGTGCACGCGAGCACAATTTAAAAAACATCGATGTTACTTTTCCTTTAAATTGCTTTACAGTTGTAACTGGTGTTTCTGGTAGTGGAAAAAGTACATTGGTAAGTAAGATTTTGTATCCAGCAATTCAGAAAAAAATTGGTGGTTATGGAGAAAAAGTTGGACAATTTACCGAAATTAAAGGCGATTTTGACAGTATAGATCACGTAGAATTCATCAATCAAAATCCAATTGGTAGATCTAGCCGATCAAACCCTGTAACCTATATTAAAGCTTATGATGACATTCGTGCTTTATTTGCTTCAGAAAAATTATCGAAAATTAGAAATTACCAACCTAAACATTTTTCTTTCAATGTTGAAGGTGGACGTTGCGAAGTCTGCAAAGGAGATGGAGAAGTAACCATTGAAATGCAATTTATGGCCGATGTTCATTTAGAGTGTGAAACATGTAAAGGAAAAAGATTTAAAAAAGAAGTACTGGAAGTTAAATTTCACGATAAATCGATAAATGATGTGTTAAACAGCACCATTGACAATGCCATTTCATTTTTCTCAGAACATAGTGAAGATAAAATTGTAAAAAAATTGCAACCTTTACAAGATGTTGGTTTGGGTTATGTAACCTTGGGGCAATCATCCTCTACTCTATCTGGTGGAGAAGCTCAAAGAATAAAATTAGCTTCGTTTTTAGTAAAAGGAAATAAACAAAATAAATCACTTTTTATATTTGATGAACCTACAACTGGCTTGCATTTTCACGATATTAAAAAGTTGTTAAAATCGTTTAACGCACTTATTGCAAACGGACATTCAATAATTGTTATTGAACATAATATTGATTTAATAAAATGCGCCGATTATATAATTGACCTTGGTAAAGAAGGAGGAGTTAAAGGTGGTGAATTGCTTTTTCAAGGTGTCCCTGAAGATTTAATAAAATGTAAAGACTCGTTTACAGCACCTTATTTAGCTGAAAAATTATAGATCATTTTTTGTTTTCCCTTCTTTAATATCATTAATAAAATAATTAGAAATTTCTAATGTATTTTGCACTAATGCTTTTAATTCATCCAAATTTAATGTGGTGTTTTCAATTTCTTCATAAAGCTTTTTATTCGCAACTTGTAATTCTAAATTAGAAAGTTCCATTGCACGCTCAATTAAAACTCTTGAACTCTCATAATGTTCATAAG
>Ga0209121_10004676_pt1 | contig 12676 bp, 13 predicted proteins | sample Cruoilmetagenom3_FD_187292 | JGI IMG/M metagenome (GOLD analysis project Ga0209121, IMG submission 187292) | Oil polluted marine microbial communities from Coal Oil Point, Santa Barbara, California, USA - Sample 3 (SPAdes) (version 2) | ecosystem: Environmental > Aquatic > Marine > Oil seeps ... | reverse complement strand
AAGATACTCTTTAGCTTCAGGATCATCCGTATCAATATCTATTTTTGCTAACATTTGAAACATTTTTGGTTTAATGTTTACATACGTTACATCTGCATTATCACTATATTTTGTAAAAATATCTTGAGCCTTGGTTGCAAATGGCATCATTAATAAAGCCATTGCTATTAAAATTACGTTCTTTTTCATTTTGCTTATTTTGTTATTTATTGTTGGGTTCATGTTTTCTATTTTTTAAAAATTAAACTTGTTGTGTTTTCTACTTCTGCTAAATAATTAATACTTGAAGCGCCTTTATTGAATTGCGTAGAAATCATTTCTAAAGATTTTTTTACTTCAAGATATGCCATTTCAGGATCTTTATAAGTACCTAAATCATCGGAAGATGTTTGAGGTGATTTAAAATAAAATCCTATCATAAGAACTGCTACTGCTGCAACCGAAATCCATTTATACAAATTGTTTTTGTTAGTTTTTAATGGAACGTCTTTGCTAAACTGTTCTTCTTGGCTTACCGAAAAGTAGGTAAACATTGGTTTATACATTTCTAAATGTGGCGCTACAGTCTCTTGTGTAAAATAGTTTTTTAACTGCTGCTCTTCTTTTAGCGTTGTTTCACCTTTATTATACTTTTCTAGTAATTGTTCTATATTATTTAACACCATAATTATGTGTTTTTGTTAATTTTTCTCTTATTGTTTTTCTTGCTCTAGATAATGCCACACGTACTGCTGTATTATTCATATCTAACATTTTGCCAATTTCGTCATAATCATACTGCTCAATATCTCTTAATTGTATCACAAGCTTTTGCTGCTCTGGTAAATCTTCAATTATTTTAGCAACCCAATTTACGCTATCACTAAACTCTAATTGTTTTTGTAAAGAGGTATTATTATCTTGATAATTACTATGTACAAGCTTTAAATTTTGTGCTTGTTTTGATTTTAATTTATCTAAACAAAAATTCTTAGTCATTGTCATAGAAAACGCTTCCACGTTTTTATACTCTTGCATCTTCTTTTTATTCTTCCACAGTTTTAAGAGTACTTCTTGTGTAGCATCTTCTGCTTCTTCTCTAGACACTAGCAATCGCTTTGCTAAACGAAACACCTTATCTTTAAAAGGCATTACAATATGTAAAAACTCGGTTTGTGTCATTATTTTTGGTGCTAGTTAAAAAACTGCTTGGTAAAGGCCGTTTCTATTAAGACGAACAACTCTATATTTTGTTACAATTTAATTTTTTGTTGCATATATATTACCAAGATAATTATTTTTATTGCGTAACTTCACAATGAAAAAGAAAAAACATTTTGCTATGAATACCTTAAAAAAATTAACCCTTCTATTCTGTGCTGCATCCTTATGTACAGCTTGTTTTGAAGATTTAGATGACACACCTATTACTAGCAACGATATTAAAGATTTTGTTTATAAAGGAATGAATTATGCCTATTTATACAAAGAAAACAAACCCGATTTGGCAGATGACAGGTTTTCTAGTGATAGTGAGTACTCTAGTTATTTAAACACCTTTGACAGTCCGGAATCCTTATTTGAAAACTTAATTTATGATAGAGAAAACATCGATAGATTTAGCTGGATTACTAGTGATTATATCGCTTTAGAAGAAAGTTTTAATGGTTTACGAAAAAGTAACGGTTTAGAATTTGATTTTTACTACCAACCAGGAAGCACAACCAATGTTTTTGGAATTATTAGACTAGTTTTAAACAATAGTCCTGCGGAAAGTTTGGGTTTACAACGCGGACAAATTTTTAATGCAGTCAATGGTGAAACTTTAACCGAAAACAACTTGAGCACCTTATTAAATCAAGACTCCTATACCCTACATCTTGCAACCTATAACAATAATAACACACCAAATGATGATAGTGATGATACTATAGATACCACTAGCGAAACTGCAACCATAAGCAAAATTACTTTTACCGAAAACCCAGTACACAAAACCGAAATATTAGAAGTAAACAACCAAAACGTTGGCTATTTAATGTACAATGGTTTTACTGCAGATTTTAATACACAACTAAACAATGCCTTTGCCACTTTACAAAGTAATAATGTACAAAACTTAGTTTTAGATTTACGTTATAATCCTGGAGGTTCGGTAAATACAGCTACACTTTTAGGAAGCATGATTACAGGACAATTTACTGGTGAAGTTTTTTCAAAACTAATCTACAATAACGATTTACAAAGTAATAATACCGAATATCTTTTTACAGATTCTTTTGAAGGAAACAGCATAAACAGCCTTAATTTACAAAAGGTTTATGTGCTTACCACAGATACTACTGCCTCTGCTAGCGAAATGGTTATAAACAGTTTAAAAGTCTACTCGCAAATAGAAGTGATACAAATAGGACAACAAACTACAGGAAAATCGCAAGCATCTATAACCATTTACGATTCTCCAGATTTTGGAAGAAGTGGTGCAAACCCTTTACATACCTATGCTCTACAACCATTAGTGGCAAAAACAGTAAATAAATTAGAAGCAAGTGTACCTAATGAAGGTTTAACACCTACAATAGAACTACAAGAAAACCCTCAAAACTATGGTGTTTTAGGTGATGAAAACGAACCCTTACTTGCTGCTGCTTTACAGCATATTTTACAAAACGGAAGATATGCACCTAGAACAAATAATTTTAATAAGCTAAAAAACAAAGTAGACTATCAACCTTTTGAAAACGGCATGTACATTGAATAATAAAACATACTTTAATTGGAGCACAGGAAAAGATGCTACTTTAGCTTTATATTATTTACTTCAAGACAAACATTTTTCTGTAGAGAAATTGGTTACAACAGTTAATGCTCACTATCAAAGAGTGACTATGCATGGTTTGCCAATTTATTTATTAAAAAAGCAAACCGAAGCAATTGGCATTCCGTTACAAACTATAGAATTACCAGAGCAACCTAGCATGACCGATTATGAAAACATCATGCATAATGCCTTACATACATTAAAAACAGAACACTTTAAACATAGCGCTTTTGGAGATATTTTTTTAGAAGATTTAAAAAAGTACCGAGAAGATCATTTAGGTAAACTTGGCATTTCTGCTGTTTTTCCGCTTTGGAAAAAGAATACAAAAGCTCTAATTACAGAGTTTCTAGACTTAGGTTTTAAAGCTGTTATTGTTTGCGCTAGTGCCAAATATTTCTCTGAAGATTTTGTTGGAAAAACCATAACGCAAGAACTTATTGATAACTTACCAAAAGAGGTAGATCCTTGTGGAGAAAATGGAGAGTTTCATACCTTTTGTTATGATGGTCCAATTTTTAAATCTCCTATTCCTTTTACCCTTGGAGACAAAGTGTATCGAGAATATAATACACCGAATACTAAAAACGAAAAATCTGGTTTTTGGTTTTGTGATTTAATTGCATAAAAAAAGCCACTCCTAATGAGTGGCTTTTTCAAAATAATTAAAGGCTGAATTTAATTAAAATGGAAACTATTTGGTCCTACTCCTACTGTAATGGTATTTAATAAAGTACCATTTAATGCATATTCATATACATTACTGTTAGAGTTAAAATCACCTCCATCAGAAATATAAATTTTGTCATCTTCTACATTAAATCCGTACATAACACCATAAGTAGATGTAGAATTATAGGTTAATAAAGCAGTATCAGAAATAGTAGTACTACTCATAGAAGCACTATAAACCGAAGCATCTACAGTAAAGTAAAAAGTATCATCTTCTATTACTAAATTTTTAGCACCAACTAATGAAGCAGGAAGGTCTATTGTATTTTCAATAGTATTAGTAATTGTATTGATTTTAAAAATCTTTCCGTTAGATGCGTAGTCATAAGATAATAAATATAAATCATCATCTTCTTCTATTATTGAATTTGGAGAGTTTCCTACACCTAAATCAATACTTGTTAATTCTTGTGTATTTGTATTTAATACAGTTACTGCATTTCCGCTACCATAATATCCATTAGAAATATACACATAATCATCATCTGATGTGATTTTTTCTGAATAATCTCCTACAATCATTGTTGTTGTTGAGTAATCATTTAAATCAATAATAGTAAGAAAATCGTCAGCTCCTGTACTCCAATCTGCAGAGTTAGTTACATATGCTTTTCCGTTTTCAACAGTACCATATCTTGGTGCAGAAAAGTTAGTATTAATAGTAGCTATATATTCAAATGTATAACGATTAACAACAGTTACTTGATTTGCAGATCCAGAAATAATAAATGCTCTAGTATCATCAAAAAAGATATCTTGCAAATAAGAACCTATCTCTTCTGCAGCAGGATTTACAAGTCTAAAAACGTCTTCTACAATAATACCATCATCACCAACAAAAGTGATAGATGCTGTTGCAGGATTTCCGTTTCCTTCATTTAACACAAAATAGCCATTATCATAATCACCTAAGTTTGTATCACCATTAGAAGAATCATCATCATTACTACATGATGTAATTAAAAGGCCAAAAAATAGCGTAAATGCTAAAAATTTAAATTGTTTTTTCATAGTTTAAAAATTAATGTTTAAGTAAAAATTATAGTTAATTCCAGGCATGAAGCGATTTGCTACACTCTGATAGTTTTTGTTATAAAGGTTTTTAATTTGTGCTCCTAAAGTGAATTGTTTCTCTTTTCCTAAAGCATAAGTAAGTCCGATATTAGAAACAAAATAAGCATCTAATATATACTTAGGATCGTCATCTTGTAAAGTAAGTACTTCACCAACATAAAGCGTTTGGTAATAGAAATCTGCGCGATTATATTGGTAGTTAAAAGTAGCTGTAGCCTTATGTTTTGGCACATAAATTAGCTGTAGATCTGTATCTTTATTTTTAGAAATAGTATAGGCATACGTTCCTCCTAAACTAAACTGATGGTCTTTTAAAGAATATTTAAAATCTAATGCAGTTTCTAAACCATAGCTTTCTACATGGTCTGTATTTACTGGTTGCCAATTACTTCCTGTAGGAAGCCAACGAATCATATCTTTTATATCATTATAAAAACCTGTTGCAGAAAAAGACAGGTATTTAAAGTCTAATTGATGACTCATTTCTACCTGATTTGAAGTTTCTGGTTTTAAATTGGTATTACCACTTCCTTCCCAATACAAATCATTATAGGTAGGTATTCTAAAATTCTTAGAACCATTTACATTAATGGTATAATGCTTACCAAATTGATATTGCAATCCTAAACTATATAGTAACGGACTATCATAATTACTAGTAATTTCTTTTCGTAAAGCAGCTTCGTATAAAAAGGATTTCATTTCTTGTTTGTACAACAAGCTAAAGCTAGAAATAGTACGTTCTTTTTCACCAATACTAGATCCTTCGCCAGAAGTATTTGTAATATCTACAACCCCTTGTAGCATGGCGTCCTTAAACACACGATAGCTTAAATCGTATTTACCAATAAGGGTTTTTGCTTCTCCAAAGGAATAGGTATCCAAATTGCTATTTGCAAAGTATTTGTACTGTTCGGTAAGATATGCTAGTTTTAAGGTAGAGATGAATTTTCCGTATAAACCATTCCATTCTAGCATGTTTCTAGAATTAAAATCTTGATATTTTGTAGGTGTTTCTGATGGAAATATAAACGAAAATTCACGTTCGCCATCATATAGGTAACTGTACAATTTCAGCACATTTTTCTTATTGATTTTATATCCAAAATTTGCAGATACACTCTGATTGTAAAACGCACCATTAAGATTGGTTTTATCACTATCTACATAATCGTAATCATTGTCGGAACTCGATCTATTAATCGCTACATCTACACTAAATTTTTCAGAAGAAAATCCAGACTTCACGCCTACGTCTAAAGTATTAAAGCTTCCGTAGTTGGCATAAATAGAATTCTTAAAACCTTCATTAAAAGCGATATCATTATTTAGGTGAATAGAACCACCAATGGCACCACTTCCGTAAAGCACACTTCCTCCTCCACTTCTAACGCTTACTGCATCAAAATTGCGAATATTGATGGTATTAAAATCGGTTTGACCGTTAAATTGCGAATTGATATTAATACCATTCCAAGCCACAACGGTTTGCTGTGCTGTGGTTCCTCTAAAGGATGGCGAAGAAACCATTCCTAAACCATTTTCCTTAAAATAAATGTTAGAATTGTAATTTAACAACTGGGTTAAAGAAGGTGCACTTTTAGATAATATAGTGTCTTTTAATGTCTCAACCTTTTGTGTATTTGAAAAGGTTTTTAAGTATCTATCAGACTTTAAAACTACTTCATCTAATTGTTGCACAGAGTCAAGCATTGTTTGCGAGAAACAGCTTAAACTAAAAATAACACCAACTAAAAATAGAATACCTTTTTTCATAATCTTAAAATCTTTCTCCCGAAGATTTATTGAATGTTGAAATTGGCAGGTCTCCTGACTTGCGTCTTCATGTTGGTCTTCCCAGAAATTATTTCCAGTGACTTGAAGTGTAACATGAAGCTTTATAGCTTACAGTTGCGGGAACAGTTCTAGACTTTAACTAGATTCCCTTTTAATTGACTTTGCATCATTGCAAAATCAAACCAAAATTCTCTGCAAAAGTAGTTTCTTTTTTAAATGCAAGCTAATTTATGGCTACTTTTTCTTATTCATTTTATAAATGAGAAATATAAAACCGATTAAAAAATGAAAGATTATAATTCCACCTACTATATATATTGTTACATTTGAACCGTCTCTCATGACTAAAATTTTATATAAATTTACACGATTTTAATCTGTTTAAATGCCACAAATGTTACAAAACAAAACTTTTACTTCCCTTCTATTTTGTAGTATACTATTCTTTATTTCTTGTAAAAAAGAAGTAAAAAATATTCCTAAAATAAGCAAACAAGATGTTGTAAATACAGCTTTTAAATATGCCGAAGGTTTTACTATTACGCATAACGAAAACTTTAAAATATTAAACATTAAAAATCCTTGGCCTAAAGCAGAAAAAGAATATAAATACGCATTAGTACCTAAAAATATAGCATCAAAAATCACTTTAAATAAAGAGGAATTTGATGGCATCATTACTATTCCTATTGAAAAAATAGTAGTCACCTCTACCACACACATTCCTGCTTTAGAACTTTTAAATGCAGAAGAAACTTTAATAGGTTTTCCTGGTACAGATTATGTTTCGTCAGAAAAAACAAGAGCTAGAATAGAGCATCAAGAAATTAGAGAACTAGGAAAAAACGAAGGTATAAACACCGAAGTTTTATTACAATTACAACCAGAAGTTGTTATTGGTTTTGGTATTGACGGAAACAACAAAACCTTTGAAACCATTAAAAAAGCTGGTATTCCTGTAATCTATAATGGAGATTGGGTAGAAAAAACGCCTTTAGCAAAAGCAGAATGGATTAAGTTTTTTGGTGTACTTTACAACAAAGGAAAAGAAGCAGATGCTATTTTTAACCAAATTGAAAAAGATTACCTAGAAGCAAAAAAAATTGCATCGAAAGTAAAAAAACAACCAACGGTTTTAAGTGGTGCTATGCATAAAGACGTATGGTATTTACCAAATGGTACAAGCCCAGAAGCACAAATATTAAAAGATGCTAACGTAAACTATTTATGGAGTAAAACTTCAGGAACTGGTAGTTTAGCCTTAAGCTTTGAAGCTGTTTTTGATAAAGCAAAAGATGCCGATTTATGGTTAAGTCCATCGTATTACAACAGTTTAAATGCGCTAGAAAAAGCCAATCAACATTATACCAAATTTGATGCTTTTACAAACAAGAATATTTATTCTTTTGCAAACACAACAGGTAAAACTGGAGGTGTATTATATTATGAACTTGGTACAACAAGACCAGATTTAGTATTAAAAGATGTCATTAAAATTTGCCATCCAGAATTATTACAAAACTATACACCTTACTTTTTTAAAGCCTTAAAATAATTGTCTAAAACCAATACATATAAAACACCTTTTGTAATATTAATACTTGTATTACTATGCTGCTTTTTTGCTAATATTAGCTTAGGTTCTGTATCGATTCCTTTTAAAACTATTTTTGAAAGTTTAATTGGTACCACAGACAATTATATTATTCAAAATTACAGGCTACCAAAGGCATTTACTGCTATTTTAGTAGGTTCTGGATTAGGAATTTCAGGATTATTAATGCAAACCCTTTTTAGAAATCCTTTAGCAGGACCTTTTGTTCTAGGTATTACTTCTGGAGCAAGTTTAGGTGTTGCTTTAGTAATTTTAGGTGCAGGAATTTTTGGTGGTGTATTATCGGCTTTATTAATTTCTAAATGGACCATAGTTATTGCGGCAAGCTTAGGTAGTTTCTTAGTTTTATTGGCTGTATTAATTGTTTCGTCTCGCGTTAGAGATACTATGGCTATATTAATTATTGGTTTAATGTTTGGAAGCATTACTGCTGCTGTGGTAAGTGTACTCTCCTATTTTAGTTCTGCCGAACAGTTACAACAATACATTTTTTGGGGATTTGGTAGTTTAGGAAACCTCTCTTGGAACGAACTTGCTATTTTCTTTATTATTTATTGTTTTGGTATCCTTTTAAGCATCGTTTCTATTAAAGGTTTAAACACCTTATTACTAGGTGAAAACTATGCAAAAAGTCTAGGATTAAATATTAAGCAAAGTAGATTAATAATTATTTTAGCAACTAGTTTATTAGCAGGAACCATAACCGCTTTTGCAGGACCAATTGCTTTTATAGGTTTAGCAATTCCGCATGTAACTAGGCAGATTTTCAATACTTCTAATCATAAAATATTAGTACCAGCAGTATTTTTATTTGGCGCTATTGTCATGCTTATTTGCGATAGCATTGCACAATTACCAACCAGTGATTATACATTACCTATTAATGCAATAACTTCTTTAATTGGCGCTCCTGTGGTCATTTGGTTATTGGTTAGAAAAAGAAAGATGGTGTTTTAGTATAAAAAATTGCTATTTGTTGATTAAAAAAAATCAAGCTTATAATAAAATAAATTAGGAATTGTAACACAGTCGGAAACGTAAAAATTCAGTAAAAAGGAATTATATTAGTTAAACAAATTAAAAAAAAGTATTGTCAGAAACCAACCAACATACCATCCTTAAAACCGAAAACCTAGCAATAGGTTACACTTCTAAAAAAGAAGCGATTACAATTGCTAAAAACATAAATATTACACTAAAAAAAGGAGAACTCATTAGTTTAGTTGGTGCAAATGGCATTGGTAAATCTACCCTATTACGCACAGTAACACAGGTACAAGATAAACTGTCTGGAACCATTCTTTTAAACCAAAAACCTTTAGATAATTATACTAATTTAGACTTAGCAAGAAGTATGAGTTTGGTTTTAACTGAAACTATTGCGTCTAAAAATTTATCTGTTTTTGAGCTTATTGCACTAGGAAGACAACCTTACACCAATTGGGTTGGTAATTTATCTGAAACAGATATTGCTATTGTTAACAAAGCCATTAAGCAAACCAATATTGAAGATTTAAAACACAAAAAATGTTTTGAACTTAGTGATGGTCAATTACAAAAAGTAATGATTGCACGTGCTTTGGCACAAGACACCGATTTAATTATTCTAGATGAGCCAACCACACATTTAGACATGTACCACAAAGCATACATTTTAAAATTGCTTCAAAAAATAGTAAAAGAAACAGGTAAAACCATTCTTTTTTCTTCGCATGAAATAGACTTAGCCATTCAATTGTGTGATACTATGGTTGTAATGACCAACAAAGAAGTGGTTTCAGATTCGCCTTGTAAACTAATTGAAAAAGGTACCTTCAACAGCTTATTTCCTAAAGATTTAATTGCTTTTGATGAAAAAACAGGTAGTTTCCGTGTAAAGAAATAGTGTTATTTTCAATGCGTTAAAAAACCGAATAAACTAGAAACGCTACAACAAACGCTGTTATATAAAATCTTATAGCATTGTCTTTCATCCTTCAATCTAAAAAATTATATTTGATAAAATCAATACTTTTTTTTTAATGACCAACAACATCATTCTCATTCTAGCCATTATCATTGCTGCAACTATTGGTGCTTATTTAGGCATGCTTTTCACCAAATTAAAAAGTAAAAGCGAAAAAAGTACTTTAGAAGAACGCAATAATAACTTACAACAACAGTTCAACGATTTTAAACAATTTTCGGAAACCGAAAACCAAAAACAAAATCAAAATTTTGAAGCGAAACTATCCGAATTAAGAGACGTAATTTCTAAAATTGAAAGCGAACGTGAAGAAATTCGTCGTGAAAAAGACTTTTTAAATACCGAATTAGCACGAAGAAACTCAGAGTATGAAAACCTTCAAAAACTAAATTTAAAAAGAGACGAAGAATTAGAAGAACGCCAAAAACAGCTTCGTACAGATTTTGAAAACTTAGCCAATAAAATACTAGATGCAAAATCTGAAAAATTTACCCTTCAGAATAAAGAAAACATCAAACAAATATTAAATCCGTTACAAGAAAAAATTCAAACTTTTGAGAAAAAAGTAGACGATACCCAAAAAGAAAGCATCAGTATGCATTCTGCTTTAAAAGAGCAATTATTAGGTTTAAAAGACCTAAACCAACAAATGACAAAAGAAGCTACCAACCTAACCAGAGCTTTAAAAGGAGACAGTAAAATGCAAGGTAATTGGGGAGAATTGGTACTAGAACGTGTACTTGAAAAGTCTGGATTAGAAAAAGACAGAGAGTATTTTGTACAACAAAACTTTACTAGAGAAGATGGCTCACGTGTGCTCCCTGATATTGTGTTGCACTTACCAAACAATAAAAAAATGATTATTGACAGTAAGGTGTCTTTAACAGATTATGAACGTTATGTAAATGCAGAAGATGAAGAACGTGAAACCTTTTTAAAAGCACATATCAACTCTATTAGAAGACATGTAGATCAGCTTTCTGATAAAAAATACGAAGACCTATATGATATAGAAAGTCCGGACTTTGTTTTGCTTTTTATACCAATAGAACCTGCTTTTGCAGTTGCTATTAATGCAGATAATTTACTTTATAATAAAGCTTTTGAAAAAAACATAGTTATTGTTACACCTTCTACGCTACTAGCTACGCTAAGAACAGTAGATAGTATGTGGAATAACGAAAAACAACAACAAAACGCTATTGAAATTGCTAGACAAGCAGGTGCTTTATATGACAAATTTGAAGGTTTAGTTAAAGACCTAACTGGAGTTGGTAAAAAAATTGATGATGCTAAAAAAGACTATTCTGCTGCTATGAATAAATTAGTAGAAGGAAGAGGAAACTTAATTACTAGCGTAGAAAAAATTAAAAAGTTAGGAGCAAAAGCTAAAAAATCATTACCAGAAAGCATTATTAAAAGAGCTATTGAAGATAATGAATAAACAAAAAATAGACTGGATATGCCAATGGTTTTTACGTTTGCGTTATTTTAGAATACTATGTATTGGCGCTGCTTTAATTAGTTTTAGCATAGGTTTATTCTTTTCAGAGTATAGCATTATAAATAAACCCGATTTTGATATATTTATTGGTGTCCTAACTTTTTTATTAGGAATTATATTTTCGTTTATAGGACTTTATTATAGAGTAGAAACGGAAAATGGGTATTAAAGAAAAAAACAAAAATTAAATTCTATATTAAAACGGAAACAACCTACAATTAACATATAAATATTATGATTAAATTTTTAACAAAAGCATTCCTTACCATTGCATTACTTTTTGTGGCTTATTTCTGTTTTATTTATTTTGCAACCTATAGCGAAGGAGTTAGAGCTGGAGAATTAGTTAAATTTAGTAGTAAAGGAGTTTTGTTTAAAACTTGGGAAGGAGAAATAAGTCAAGGGGTTTCTGAATCGCAATTTTTTAAATTTTCTGTACAAGATAAAGAAGAACAAGTAATTAAAGACCTAAATCGTTTGCAAGGCAAATTTGTAAAACTAAGCTATTTTGAACGTTACAAAACCCTTTTTTGGTTAGGAGATACCCAATATTTTATTACAAACGTAGAAGAAGACACCACAAGAAATTATAACAGATACTAGTATGAAACTTAAATTTAAAACAGCAGATTCCTCACGTATAAGTATTTCACTACTTATGCAACCATCACATTCTAATTTTGGAGGTAAAATTCATGGTGGTTATATTTTAAGTTTAATGGATGAAATTGCATTTGCTTGCGGCTCAAAACACTCAGAAACCTATTGTGTTACAGCTTCTGTTAATACAGTAGATTTTTTAAATCCTATAGATATTGGAGATTTAGTAACCATGAAAGCTTCTGTTAATTATGTTGGTAGAACCTCTATGGTTGTTGGTATTCGTGTAGAAGCAGAAAACATTAGAACAGGAGAAACCAAACATTGTAACTCTTCTTATTTTACAATGGTTGCTAAAGATGACGATGGTAAATCTGTAACTGTTCCTGGTTTAATACTTAATGACAAAAAAGAAGTTGTTCGTTTTTTAAAAGCAATAAATAGAAACGAAAATCATAGAGCTAGAAAAGAAGAATTTAATCATGTAGACTTTTCTTTAGAAAACTATTTAAACGATTTAAAAAACCATCGTGTTAAAATTGATTTACCGGATAATTTGGATAGTTAATTTTGCTTTTAAGAATATTC
>Ga0209121_10004675_pt1 | contig 12679 bp, 6 predicted proteins | sample Cruoilmetagenom3_FD_187292 | JGI IMG/M metagenome (GOLD analysis project Ga0209121, IMG submission 187292) | Oil polluted marine microbial communities from Coal Oil Point, Santa Barbara, California, USA - Sample 3 (SPAdes) (version 2) | ecosystem: Environmental > Aquatic > Marine > Oil seeps ... | reverse complement strand
GGAGGTCTTGCATGTCGCGTTTATCTGCTTCACAGGTTGGATGGTTGGAACGCCAGTTCGGCGATAGGATCACCACCCGGCGAGTTGAGCGCAAGCTCTACAGCCACGACGTTGGTGAGATGCCGAGCATGGTCAAGCCGTTGATCGGCAACCCGCTCGCCGATGCTGTCGTACAGCCTGCCTCCGAGGAGGAGATCGTAGCGTTGGTCAAATGGGCCGCTCAGGAACGCGTGCCCCTCATCCCCCGGGGCAAAGCTACATCGGGATACGGTGGAGTTCTGCCGGTCAAAGGCGGTATCGTCGTCGACTTCTTCCGCCTGTCACGGTTATTGAGTGTGGATCAAGAAGCCCAGACTGCGACGCTGCAGGCGGGTATAGTCTGGGAGAAAGCTGACCGCGAGCTGAAGAAGCAGGGGTTGACCCTCTGCTCCTATCCCAGTAGTTATCCTTCGGCTACCGCCGGTGGCTGGCTGGCCCAAGGCGGGGCCGGCTATGGCTCCTATGAGGCCGGCTGGTTCTGTGATACCGTCGTCAGTGCGCGTGTGGTGAAGGGTGATGGGTCTGTCGGCGTTTTCGAGGGTAAGGATCTGGATGTGATCTACGAGGCAGAGGGCATCACCGGCCTCATTACCGAGTTGACCATCAAGGTCCAGCCGGACGAGCCGCTGGAGATTCTCTCTCTGGGTTGTCCGGAAGCGGGTAGTCTGCAGCATCTGCTCGAAGGTATCCTGGCTGCCGATTTCCCGATCTGGTCCATGCACTTCATCAATCCCCGTATGGCGGAGATGAAGAATCGGGCGCCCTTGATGACACATCAGGGGCATCCTATAGAGGAACGGGTGCTGCTACCATCTGCTTATATCCTGACGCTGGCTTTCCGCAAACGGGATGCAGAGGTGATTCGCGCGGGCATCGAGTCCCGGATGAAGACGGAAGAGTGCGAAGCCGAGCTGCTAAGTGATCGGATCGCGCATCACGAATGGGCAAACCGCTTCCGCATTATGACAGTCAAGCGCCTGGGCCCCAGCTTGGTCCCTGCTGAGGTCGTGGTCCCCCTCTCGGGATTGGGCCAGATGCTGGGTGATGTCGAACACAAAGTGGATAAGCCGGTTGTGAAGGAAGGTGTCCTGGTCCGGCGCGGACGCAATCCCAAGGGGGAGCCAGAGATCGTGATCCTGGGCTTCATCCCGGCGGATCAGCGGAAGTTCACCTATAACTTCGTCTTCCCGCTGTCACTGACGATCGCGCGCATCGCTGAGTCCCACGGGGGACGTCCCTATGCCACGGGGCTCTACTACTCCAAGATGGCTGACAACGTCCTCGGGGCAGAGAGAGTGAAGAAGCTGAGATCCTTCAAAGCGGAGTCTGATCCCCGGTCCATTCTCAATCCGGGCAAGGTTCTGGACAACTCGATCATCAGCTATGCTCTGATTGCGGCCAACGCGATGGAGCCGCTGATCCGTCCCTTCGGCAATGCCGTGGTGTCTCAGGTCGGCGAACAGCTTCCAACGGAATCCATTCGCGGCATCCCCGGTGATGTTGTCTGGTACGCCTATGCCTGCTCTCAGTGTGGGTACTGTGTCCAGGAGTGCGATCAGTACTACGGTCGTGGTTGGGAGAGCCAAAGCCCTCGCGGCAAGTGGTATTGGCTCCGAGAGTATATGGAAGGCCGCGAGGAGTGGGATCAGTTCATGGTGGATTCCATTCTGTCCTGTACGACTTGCGAACTCTGCAATCTCAAGTGTTCCGCAGCGCTCCCCATTGAGCCCTCCTGGATGAAGCTGCGCGGTCAGTTGATCGAAGAAGAGCACAGGATGACGTTCCCCCCCTTCGAGATGATGGCGGCGGCGCTCAAGGATCAGGGAAATATCTGGGCCGGTTACCGCCGGCGCCGCGACGAATGGTTCCCGGAGGATCTGAAGGACCGGCATGTAGGCAATGGGAAACGGGCCAAGGCAGTCTACTTCGCCGGTTGCACCGCCAGCTACGTCGAGCACGATATCGGTATGGCCACAGTCCGCCTTCTCGACGAGGCCGGCATTGACTTCTCATACCTGGGCCCGAAGGAGAACTGTTGCGGTACGCCGATGCTCGTGGCCGGCAAGTGGGAACTCTTCGCCGAGACGATGAAGAAGAACGTCGCTGCCGTGAAGGCCGCGGGCGCGGACACTGTGATCACGTCCTGCCCGGCCTGCAATATGATGTGGCGGCACACCTATCCGGAGTGGTCCGAGAAACTCGGGCTTGAGTACGATATCGAGGCCAAGCACTATAGTGAGGTGGTCTCTGAGAAGTTGCAGAGCGGCAACTTCGCCTTCCCTGAGAACGGCGAAGATCCGATCACAGTTACTTGGCACGACTCCTGTCATATGGGGCGGGTTTCGAAAATCTATGAGGAGCCCCGGGAGCTCATCCAGTCGATCCCCAACGTGAACTTTGTGGAGATGCCCTACAATCGCGACGATGCGCACTGTTGCGGCAGCGTGTTGACGCTGCTCAAGGAGCCGCTCGTGGCGGCTGAGGTCGGCAAGGTGCGCCTCGATGAAGCGGTCGAGGTGGGCGCGCAGAAGTTGCTGGCCGCGTGCCCATGCTGCGAATTCCAGTTCAGAGTTTCGCGTGAGGCGAAGCAGGTCGATGTCGAGGTTGTGGATCTGGCGCGCTTTGCTGCCGAGCGTCTGGGCTATGATTTCCCGGATCCCCATCCCGAGGTCCAGGCCCAATGGGCGGTTTTTGAGGCGATGATCGCCTTGATGACACCCCAGGGCTTTGCCGATTTGATGGGCATGATGTGGCCGGAGATGATCGACGCGATGCCCTTCGGTATGGGCAAGATGATGCGTGTGATGGGGAATGTCCCCGGCGCGCTGGGGATGATGAAACCCTTCTTCCCCATGCTCTTCCCCAAACTGCTGCCGATGATGATGCCCAAGGTTATGGACACGATGCTGGATCGGGTCGCTGATTTGATCCCGATGCCGGATTACATGGCGGAACAGATGCCGGATATCATGCCTCAGGTGATGGACAATCTTATGCCCCACATGATCGACGATCTGGTGCCTCTGGTGACGGATCCTATGATCGCCTACCTGAAAGGCAATTAGGCAGCCTCAATCCGTGTGCAATAGAGACAAAGCCCGACCGATTCTTCGGTCGGGCTTTGTCGTTGTCGTCGTATGGGATCAGTCATTCAGATCTCAGGGCGATTTCTGAAGTTGTGCCAGCCACTGACGCGCACGCTCCGCCCGCTGGTCACCCATAAGTTCGAGGATTGCGAGTGCCTTGCGCCAGCTGTCCCTTGCGCGCTGTATGTGGCCCAGCGCCCCGTAGCTTGAGCCTGCATACATAAAAGCTTCGGCCTCGATATCTCGTGCTCCGGCCTCCTGAGCAACCGTGATTTGGCGCTCGAAATAGATCAGCGCGATTTTGTGTTCGCCCAGTTCTGCATAGGCCTGCCCCAAGGCGCCAAGGTGGGCGCCCAAAGTACGTGGATTGCTCTCGATCTCTGCTGCGGATAAGGCCAGCGTGAGCCAATCCCGATACTCGGTTCGAGAGAGCAGCATATCGAGAAGGGGGCGACTCTGGAGTGGGAAGTCGCGGACCCAGCGATCCATGCCCGAAGGCTTCGGCCAACCGGGATCCTCTCCGGTCAGCCTGCACCAGGCAATGGGGATATGTTCCCAAATGGCATAGGCATCCAACTTCTGGTTCTTGTTTCGGGATGGACGTATGGACAGGGTGGAACCTGCTTGAATCGCGGTTCTCAGATAGTGCTCCACATAGTGTGACACCAATTCCTCGCTGCGCTCCGGTTGTCCAAGCAGCAACTCTTCGGCGAAAGAGCGTACCCGTTGGTGAACTTCATACAAGGCCGAAGCCGTATGGTGGTCGACCAGAGCCAGATGGGAGAGACGTGCCAGTAAGTCCCTTGCTTCGGTGATGGAGATTCTCCAGACCGCAGCCGCGGCGCTTTCCGTGAATGGCGCCGGGAAGATTGCCAGCGCTTCGAAGATCTGTTTCAGCCCGAAGTCGAGAAAGTCGTAGCTGATCTCAAGCGCCGCGTCGATGGGGGTATCGGTCGTCTGTGATCCGCGCAGGGCCACGACGCGCTGCTGCGCGAGTTCCAGATCGTGCAGTAACTTACGCGGCGATAGCTGGTTAGGTAGGTCCATCAGGGGGGCAACGATTCTCAGAGCCAGTGGGTTGCCGTTCAGACGGTCTGCAATCCGGCGTACTGCCTGTCTGGAGAGATTGGCTGCTTCCGGTGCGCTTTGTACCACAAGGTGATAAAGGTCATCCGCTGTTAGCCCTTCCAGCGTGATGGTGTGGAGCCGGGGGAAGCTTGACGCGAGATCCGATTGAGATATCACAATGGCGGTCGAGCCGCTTCGCGGCAGCAAGGCCCGCAACTGCGTCGCTGAGGCTACATTGTCCAGAATCAGCAGCACCTTGCGTTCGGAGAGCGTCTCCAGGTATTGCTTGCGGAGTGTGCGGGGTTCCTCCGGCAGCCTGGCCTCAGGGTTCAGCATCATCAGGACGCGGCGATGGACGTGCCCCGGTGCCGGCTGGGCTTGACTGCCAGAGACATTGCCCCGGAGGTTAATCTCGATGCAGCCGTCCGGATACGCTTCGAGGACTTCGGTGGCCAATCGTCGAGCGAGCGCGGTTGCTCCGATGCCCACGCCTCCTCGGCGACTCACGATGAGCACGCCTTCGTTGAGATGTGTGTGCATCGACTGTAGGAGATCGTCGCGACCAACCAGGCGGGGAGCGCTCATTGCACTTAGGTCGAACATAGCGTTCTTGATTCCCTCCGCGAATTTACCAGTATCATTTTAGGGAAGATACGGCTCAGCGCAAGTGCCCGCGATTACGCGCTTACGTTTGTCCGTTCATAAACAGCGACTTTACCCTTTGACCCTCGTTTCGCCTATGTTATAATCATGATTTGACATATATTTTGCTTCGGCAAGAATTTTTCAGACATGTGCATGGCTAATTCTCAGGAGGTTTCATATGGCAGAACGTAAGATGGTAACGGTAGACGGCAATACCGCGTGCGCTACTGTAGCCCACAAGATAAACGAGGTGGTAGCAATCTACCCCATTACACCGTCCAGCCCCATGGGCGAGGTCGCCGATGAGCTTTCAGCCAAAGGCGTGACGAATATCTGGGGCACGGTACCGTTGGTTGCAGAGATGCAGGCTGAGGGCGGTGCCGCAGGAGCAGTGCATGGTGCACTGCAGACAGGTGCGCTGACCACGACTTTTACAGCGTCACAAGGCTTGCTCCTGATGATCCCCAGTATGTATAAGATTGCCGGCGAGCTGACGTCAACCGCCTTCAACGTCTCAGCTCGCAGCCTTTCGGCGCAGGCACTCTCCATCTTTGGTGATCACAGCGACATTACCGCAGTTCGTGCGACCGGCTTTGCGCTGCTTGCCAGCAACTCTGTCCAGGAGGCGCAGGACTTCACGGTGATCGCGCAGGCTGCGACGCTTGAGGCTCGAGTCCCCTTCGTTCACTTCTTCGACGGCTTCCGCACCAGCCACGAGCTCAACAAGATCGAGGTGCTGCCCGACGAGGCCATCCGCGCTATGATCAGCGACGAGTTGGTGCAGGCCCACCGTGCGCGTGGTTTGAACCCGGATCGTCCTGTGGTGCGCGGTACATCCCAGGGACCCGATGTTTACTTCCAGGGGCGCGAGACGGTCAACCCTTACTACCTGAAGACGCCTGGCATCGTGCAGGCTGCGATGGACAAGTTTGCTGAACTGACCGGTCGTTCCTACCATCTCTTTGATTACGTCGGTGCGCCCGATGCTGAGCGCGTGATCGCACTGATGGGCTCCGGTGCTGAGGTTGCCGAGGAGACCGTTGACTACCTGGTTGAGCAGGGTGAGAAGGTCGGTGTTCTCAAGGTTCACCTGTTCCGTCCCTTCAGTGTGGCCGACTTCGTGGCCGCTCTGCCCGAGAGCGTCAAGACGGTCGCTGCCTTGGATCGCACCAAGGAACCTGGCAGCGCCGGCGAGCCCCTTTACCAGGACTGTATCACGGCATTTGTCGAGGCCGGTCGTGACGTCACCGTCATCGGTGGTCGCTACGGTCTGTCCAGCAAGGAATTCACCCCGGCAATGGTCAAGGGCATCTTCGATGAGATGAAGAAGGAGAGCCCCAAGAACCACTTCACCGTCGGTATCGTCGATGACGTCACCCACACCAGCATCGAGTACGATGCTTCCTTCGATATCGAGGCTGATGATGTCGTGCGAGCCCTTTTCTTTGGTCTGGGTTCTGACGGCACCGTGGGTGCGAACAAGAACAGTATCAAGATCATCGGTGGCGAAACCGACAACTATGCCCAGGGCTACTTCCAATATGATGCCAAGAAGTCCGGTGGCATCACCGTTTCGCATCTGCGCTTTGGTCCCCGCCCGATCCGCTTTACCTGCCTGGTGTCCTCCGCCAACTTCGTCGGCTGCCATCAGTTCAGTATGGCCGAGCAGTATGATATCCTCAGCAATGCGGTAGAGGGTGCGACATTCCTGCTCAACAGCCCATATCCGGCTGAGGAGACGTGGGATCACCTGCCCCGCAAGGTGCAGCAGCAGATCATCGACAAGAAGATTGAGTTCTACGTCATCGATGCCTACGATGTAGCGCGTCAGATCGGCCTCGGCGGCCGCATCAACACGACATTGCAGACCTGCTTCTTCGCACTGTCCGGTGTGCTGCCCCGGGACGAGGCGATCGCCAAGATCAAAGACGCTATCAAGAAGACGTACGGCAAGCGAGGTCAGAAGGTTGTCGACATGAACTTCGCTGCTGTTGATCAGGCGCTTGAGAACCTCCACAAGATTGAGGTCCCCACCGAGGCCACCAGCACCATCGAGATGCGTAAGCCTGTTGTGGGTGACGTGCCTGAGTTCGTTGAGAACGTTACAGCCAAGCTGATTCTGCGCGAAGGCGACAACCTGCCTGTTTCTGCACTTCCCGACGATGGTACCTACCCCGTCGGCACCACGCAGTATGAGAAGCGTGGCGTGTCCCTCGAAGCGCCCATCTGGGATCCTGATGTCTGTATTCAGTGTGGTAAGTGCGCGATGGCGTGTCCTCACGCGGTGATCCGCATCAAGGTCTACGATCCAAAGGTTTTGGAGAACGCCCCAGAGGGGTTCCGCTCCGTTGAGGCCCGCGGACGTGAGTTCAAGGGGAAGTTGTTCACCGTCCAGGAGAGCATCGAAGACTGCACCGGTTGTGGTCTTTGTGTCGAGGCCTGTCCGGCCAAGAACAAGCAGGATCCCGAGCGCAAGGCCATCAACATGACCTCGGTTCTGGATATCCGTGAGCGTGAGTCGGGTTACTGGGACTTCTTCTTCAACGATATTCCTGACTATGATCGCACCAAGCTGAATCTGAAGACGGTCAAGAATTCGCAGTTGTTACGCCCGCTCTTTGAGTTCTCCGGTGCTTGTGCCGGCTGTGGTGAGACCCCGTACGTCCGGCTGCTGAGCCAGCTATTCGGTGATCGCGCAGTGATCGCGAATGCCACCGGGTGTTCGTCCATCTACGGTGGCTATCTGCCCACCACCCCCTACACCACTGACCCCGAGGGCCGCGGTCCAGCCTGGAACAACAGCCTCTTCGAGGACAACGCCGAGTTCGGATACGGCTTCCGACTGACGCTTGACATGCAGGAAGAGCACGCCAAGGAGCTGGTGAAGCGCTTCAGCAGCAAGCTGGGTGGCGATCTGGTTGACGGATTGCTCAACTCCCCGCAGCAGACTGAGACCGACTACGCGGCACAGCGCGAGCGTGTGATGCAGCTGCGGACTCGCCTGGCTGAGGAGACCAGCCCCGCTACTAAGGACCTATTGAGTCTGGCTGACGTCCTCGTCCGCCGCTCCGTGTGGATCCTGGGTGGTGACGGTTGGGCCTACGACATCGGCTACGGTGGTCTGGACCACGTCCTGGCCCAGGGCCGCAATGTGAACGTGATGGTTCTGGACACCCAGGTTTACTCCAACACCGGCGGTCAGATGTCCAAAGCGACCCCGCGTGGTGCTGTGGCGAAGTTCGCCTTCGCCGGGCGCCCGTTGCCCAAGAAGGATCTGGGTATGATCGCGATGACCTACGGCAACATCTACGTTGCGCAGGTGGCGATGGGGGCGAATGACACGCAGACGCTTCGCGCTATGCGCGAAGCCGAGTCCTATGAGGGCCCGAGCCTCATCATCGCCTACAGCCACTGCATCGCACACGGTATCCGCCAGATGAAGTTCGGCTTCAGCCAGCAGAAGCTGGCTGTCGACTCCGGTGCCTGGATGCTGTACCGGTACGACCCGCGGCTGATCGCAGAGGGCAAGAACCCGTTGCATCTCGACTCCCGCGAGCCGAAGAGCGATATCTCCGAGTATATGTACAACGAGGTCCGCTTCCGCATGCTGCAACAGTCGATGCCGGAGCGGGCCGAGCAGTTGCTGAAGCTGGCGCGTTCAGACGCCAAGGCGCGCTGGAACCAGTACAAGCAGATGGCTGAGATGGATTACAGCTGGGCTGCTGAGTAGTCGCGAAATATCAGTTGCCAACCATCAGTTGGCAGACTAGGGAAGACACCCTCCGAGTTTCTCGGAGGGTGTCTTTTCATACCCGGTATCTTGATCGTGTGCGGTCAAGCGCTTTGCAGCAGTTGCTGGATGATGGGCTCTGCGTCGAGGATGTGGCCGACGGCAAAATCAACGCCGTCGGTGACCTGTCCCCCTTTGCGCACTAGTACGGTATGGATACCGGCGACAGCGGCACCTTGCAGGTAGGCAACACGATCGTCCATGAGGACGCAGGCCTCGCCGGGCAAGTTGAGCGTCTCCAGGACCCGGATAAAGGCGTGGCGATCTGGCTTGCTGTGGTAGCCCACGGCACGGACATCAAAGATGTGCTCGAAGTACTTGCGGACACCCAGGTGTTGGGTGACGCGCTCCGCCCAGCTGGCGATGCTGTTGGTGAAGACGGACTTGGGTGCCGGCAACCGTGATAGCATCTCTGCCAGCCTAGGATCCGGGTCGAGGTAGCGTGTGATGTCCAGGTCATGCACGTAATCAAGGTAGTCGTCGATATCCACTCCCGGATGCTCCAGCAGCAGTCCTGCCATCGTCGTCCCGTAGGTTGTGAAATAGTGCCTGCGCAGGACCTTGGCTTCGGTTTCGTTCACGTTCAGGGCCTGCCGGGTCCACTGTTCAATGCGCAGTCCTACCTCATCGAAGAGGCCGGATGCACCGGTGTATAGCGTATCATCAAGATCAAAGAGTAAGTGCTTTATCGCAGTCATGTGTCTCCCAATGAACGACCCTTGTGGCGATGCCTCCGGCTGTACAGCCGGAGGCATCGCAAGGATTTGAGTCTGCTTCGACGTGGACGTTGTCCCTGGCGCGGGATTGTCCTTCGCTACAGGGCGCTGCTCAAGGGCAACGCGACCAGCCCGCTGACGATCTTCGGATAGAAGTCCGTGGATTTCTGCGGCATACGCTCTCCGGCTGCCGTACAGGCGTGAACTTGCGCCATCTTGGTCGGGTTGAGCAAGAAGAGGAAATTGGCCCCTCCATGATCGACCTCCGCCAGTCCGGGCGCCGGATCGCGCAAGTATGTGAGGTTTACACGTTGCCGCACGCTCTCCTTGCTCAGGCCCATCGTCTTCTCAATGATCACCTCGTGCAGCACGGTCACGTCCAGCTTGCGGAAGTTCGGGTCGCGATCCGGGAGGAGTTCAGCCATTATGCTCAGGGACTTCAGCGTGAGGAGGCTGTACGTACCGTCATAGAAGCCGTATCGCGGCTGCTCCAGGGTAGCCTCAGCCATAGCGCTTTGGAGTTGGGCTATGTCTGCAAAGGGCGTGATATCGAAGTGGGGCTCAAGTGCGGACAACAGCGCCTTGCTGTCCATCCCTATGTAAGAATGGATCAGCCGGTGCGTGGGCAGCACCACCAGGTCGGGATCATCCATACTCACAAGAGTCGTCAGAACGTAATTGAACGCCGCATCGGCGGGCGCATCCGGATGCTGCTTCCTCATATCATCGCGGTAGCCCAGCGCCGTCTCGTAGCGGTGGTGCCCATCGGCGATGATCAGCGGCCCGTGCTCCGCCATCACATCGACGACCTCTGCGATGACCTCGGGATCTGTGATCACCCAGAAGTTCTGCTCCACATCCGGCTCGATAACCTTGTCGTAGACGATAGCCGGCATGTGCGCATCCAAGAACGGCTGGATCAGCTTGTTGATCTCAGCCTGCGCGTCGGGGTAGAGGATAAAGATGTGGCCCCAGGCTGTCTGCGTAGCGATCGTCAGGTTGAGCCGATCGACCTTTGGTCCGCGCATCGTATATTCGTGGGGCAGAACCACGCCCTCATCGAAGGTGGTCAGTTCCAGGGCCGCGGTCACGCCGAGGCGCACGTGCTCGGCGCCGTCCGGTGTTGTGAAGCGCTGTTCGATCACGTAGAGCACGGGGTCCGGGTCGCGGATGAGGACGTCCTCGGCTCGCCAGTTACGAACATAGCATTGAGCTCGGGTGTAGACGTTGTTGGTCGCATCATCCTCCGGAGTGTGCTTTCCCTGGATGATGCGCGTGAAATTGTAGGCTGACTGCTCATAGTAAGCAGCCTGCTCCTTCTCGTGAATCCGGTCATAGGGAGCTGTGATGACATCCGACAGGTCACAGTTCTTGTCAGGGTTATATCGCAGCCCGCGAAAAGGTCGTATGTTTGCCATAGTGCCTCCCGTCAAGATCAGGCGAGATAGCTGGTCGCTATCTTAACGATTTCCCCACCGACGCGGTTCTGTGCCTCAACCGTAGCTGCGCCGATATGCGGCGTCGTGATAACGTTGGGCAGCGCGACCAACTTGAGGAGCAGATTACTCTTCGGGGGCTCCTCGGTGAAGACGTCCAGGGCGGCACCGCTCAACACGCCATTTGTCAGTGCCTCGTACAAGGCTGCCTCATCTACCGTTCCGCCACGGGACGCCTGAACCAGGTACGCCCCATTTTTGATCTTGGCGAAAGCCTCGGTGCCGATGAATCCGGCCGTCTGTGCGGTCATCGGTACGTGGATGCTGATGTAGTCCGCCGCGGCGAGCATCTCGTCCAGAGGGATGATGTCGGGGTGTTCGATGTAAGGATCATAGGCAACCACCTTCATACCCAAAGCTTTGGCCTTCTGACCGAGCAGTTGCCCGATCCTCCCGTAGCCGACCACGCTGAGCGTCTTGCCGGCGATCTCCGTTCCCTTGAGTTGCTTCTTCTCCCACCGACCGTCCTTCATCGAGCTATCGGCCCGCGCCATGTGCCGTGCGAGGCCGATCATCATACCCAGGGCCAACTCAGCGACGGCATTGGAATTCGCTGCCGGCGTATTACGCACGTCGATGCCCTTGCTTTTGGCGTGATCTACATCAATGCTATCCAGGCCGGCCCCGCCGCGGATAATCACCTTCAGCCGGGTCGCTTTGTCGATCAGATTCTCACGCACCTTGGTGCGGCTGCGCACCACAATACCTTCGTAGTCGCCGATGATGCCCGCCAGATCGTCCAGCGTGATGTCGTCACGCACGTCGACGTCGATACCGGCGGCGCGCATTGCCTTGACCGCTGACGCGGCGATTGGATCACAAACCAGTAGCTTGCCCATGCTTGACACTCCTTTTTTGGAGGGAAAGGGGATTAGGGATACGGTAACAAGGAATTGCTAGTCCCTGCTACCGTATTCTCTGTCGTCCTATCCCTGACTAACCTAGCCCCACGATGTCGTCGATCAGGCCCAACACCCAGCGAATATCTTTGGGTGTCAGGTCGCCCATATGTGCGATACGGAAGGTCTTTTCCTTGAGTTTGCTGCCATATCCATTGGAGATCATAGCGCCGCGCTTCCCGAGCTCCTTGTTGAGGTCTGCAATGCTGATGCCACGCGTGTTGGCCACCGCAGTTACGGTGTTGGAGAGACATGCCTCGTTCGCGAAGAGCGCCCAATGTTTCCTGGCCCAGGTGTGTACCAGCTCAGCCATTTCGATGTGACGGGCCCAGCGGACGTCCAGACCCTCCTCGAGGATGTCGTCCATCTGTTGGTTGAGTGCCTGGATCAGGCTGACGGCCGGCGTAGCCGGCGTCTGGCTGCGTTTGTAATACTTCAGCATGTTGAGAAAGTCGTAGTAGTAGCCGCGGTTCGGGACCTGCTCTGCGCGCTTCAGAGCGCGCTCGCTGACGGCGGTGATCGCGAGACCGGGCGGCAGCGCGAAGCATTTCTGGGAGCTGGAGATCACCACGTCCAAATCCCAAGCATCGAATTCGATCTTGACCCCGGCCATAGCTGAGACGGCGTCGACCAGAATGACGATGTCGGGATACTTCTCGCGGACCATTGCAGCGATCTCTTTCAGGGGGTTCATGACCCCGGTCGAGGTCTCGTTGAGGGTGATCGTCAGGACGTCGTAGTCTCCCTGACTTAGGGCCGCATCGACTATTTCAGGAGAGAAGCCCTGTCCCCATTCTACATCGACACGATCCACGGGTACGCCGTTGGCTACGGTGATCTGGTGCCAGCGATCCGAAAAAGCGCCACACACGGTCACCAGGGCTCGCTTGAGAACAGTCTGTCGAATTGCGCCCTCCATCACACCGGTGCCCGAACTGGT
>Ga0209121_10004674_pt1 | contig 12679 bp, 13 predicted proteins | sample Cruoilmetagenom3_FD_187292 | JGI IMG/M metagenome (GOLD analysis project Ga0209121, IMG submission 187292) | Oil polluted marine microbial communities from Coal Oil Point, Santa Barbara, California, USA - Sample 3 (SPAdes) (version 2) | ecosystem: Environmental > Aquatic > Marine > Oil seeps ... | reverse complement strand
GAATGAATGAGGTTTGGACGTTCCCTGCGAATAAAAATTCGAATATCTGAAATCGTTCGCTTATCCCACCGCCCCCTGCAGGGAAAAATCTGCACATTCAAGCCCTCGGCTGCCGCGGTCTCCGCCAGTTCCAGATGGGGATTCCGTTGATTCTCAAAAACCCCTATGGTTGCCCGATGGCCTGCCGCCCTGCTTTGTTTGGCAAGCTCCAGAACCACATTTTCCGCGCCCAGGAATCCCGAGCTGCTGATGAGGTGGAGCGCTTTGATTTCTTCTTTTTTCATAACTTAGCGTGAGTTTACGAATTAACTATATTTCGCGGAATTCAAAACAATCAAAGTCTTAAATATCAATACATTATGATGCCATTACATACCCCCTAACTTTTCGTAATAAGGGGGCAGAGCATTCCATATTGGAAATTTTTGGATAAAAATACTCTGAAATAATGTCTTAATTTGATATTTTGTGACTATGTTGACTCCAAATTGACGCACAAAGCTTCTCAAAACTGGCCAAAAGCATGAAGTTAGGGGGTACAATTGCTCACCGTAACCCCTTACAAATAAAGGATTAATTATTTTGAGCAGCCATAACTCGTAAACTCACGTTAGGACACAGATTTCCACAGATATACACAAATAACTATTTTCTAAAGTTATCAAATACCTTGCGTTTAATTTCCGGTTCGGGGCCAAAATTCAGTAGAAGTCCAACTTCTATGTCTGTTGCCTTTTATATGAAAATCCCCCCATCCCCCCTTTACCAAAGGGGGGCAAGGGGGGATTTTCATGCTTCGTTGCGGCGGCAAGCCATGGGGGTTAGATAGTTCAATAGTTGCGCTTCATTCTCCGGCACTAAACTTCCAGACGCTTTTATTTCCACAATTACTTTACCGGCAACCAATATATCGGCAAAATATTCACCTACAACTTTATCATCATAAAATACTCTTATTCTCGATTGGAAGACAGCAGGGACACCTTCTTTTTTAAATTCGATCATCATTGCATTCTCGTAAACCTTTTCCCAAAAACCATAACCAAGTTTGTTGTAAACTTTATAGAAAATTTTGATAATCTTCTCAGTTAGCGCTTTATATTTACTGTCCTGATGATCTGTGTTCATCTGTGTCCAAAATAATTCAAGATAAATAATCCGGCAGCAGAGGCGCCAAATCTTTTATGAAATCCTCCATGGTTGATACCGTCGATTCCGGATCAGAATCAATGTTGCCGTGAATCTGTATCTGCGCACCGCTCGGTCTTCTAAAACCCATCTGCTGTTTCATCATGTGGAGGCGAAACTTCAGGTAATCGCAGGTCATATAATCCCCGCTTACAAAAAAATATAAGATTATCTTATCCCCCTTTGCCCCTTCCATGAGAAGTTTATTAACCCGGAGGTCTTCCGAGAGGGCGTCCGACCTTTTAATCTTGAGGGATTGAACGTCTTTTTTAACCAGGCTCGATCCTGTTCCGGTATTGCATGACTCCGGGTTGTGAAATCCGATTTTGTTGTCCGGATAATACACAACCGAGAGAAAGACATGTTTTTTTTCCTGGTTCGTATAATCCCGGCTGAGAATATAATCGGTTTGAAGAATATTCTTGATCCTTTCATCTACGGGAAAGTCCTGACCATGCCATGACCCGATTGCGAGCGGAAGTTTTTCCAGATCGACCATCGATACATCTTTGGTAAGACAGGCATCGGCAAACACAAATCCCGCTATTATCACCAATAACACAAGAACAATCAAATATTTCTTTTCTCTATTTTTCATTCCAATACCTTCATTGTTACAAACAACAACACCATACTTATAATAAAAACAGCCATTCCGGAGGTGGTATGAAACCAGTGCTCAGGGGATGCCCACTGCCCTCCCCACCAGTTGGCGGCCAGGATCAGGGCGCAAACCCTGAGTATATTGGCAAAGATAGCAATAGGGATGGCGGCAAGAAAGATTGCCGCCTTCTTCACCATAGCGGCTTGGGAGATATAAGACATTAAGGCCCCCAGAGCTAAGAGGGAGATTAGTGACCTGATCCCACTGCAAGGATCGCCTATCGTAAGACTGGTGTTTGCCAGATGGATCACGGCGCCCTCTCTTAAAAGAGGAATGCCGACACTTTTTATTAATGAGGCTGCCGCATCGGCAACTATAAGCTTCAGAGGAAAAGAGATGGCGGAAATGGCCCTCATGGGCAATGGAAACATGAAGACAAGAAACCCCAGGGGGAACGCAATCTTTCTTGTGAATTCAGCGCCATAAAAGTAAAGGCTGAGGCCTGCCAAAAGCAACAAAATAGAAAAGCCCGAGGTAAAGAATATGTGCGTCCAGACGCTGCCCATATGGATGAGAAGCGCCAGGATCATCAGAACTAATCCTGCTCTGGAGCTCGAAGGTATTACCTGCCGGAGTTGATCTTTTTTATTCCAGATGAGGTAAGCGCTGACAAAAGGTATAAGAAACCCGTGGGAGTAGTGCGAATCTGGGTTAGTATAGCGTTCATAAAGCCAGAGAAATGTTTCATGGTAGGCATAAATAAAACAGGCTATCGACAGCAGGCCTGAGCCCATAGATCTTTTGCTTATTCGAAAACCATTAATTGAAGATATAAGCCGCATAGATTATTCCGTTAAAGATTTATAGAGGTGTTCATAGCTCTTAACCATTGATTCTACGGTAAATTTCTCTTCAACCAGTTTTCTCCCGGCGGCTCCCATGGCCGTGGCCTTATCCTGGTCTTTAAGCAAGGAAATAATAGCCTCTGCCATAGTTTGATGATCGGCCGGAGGCGCCAGATATCCTGTTGTTCCATCGATAACAAGTTCCGGATTTCCCCCCACTCTCGTGGCGACTACCGGCCTGCCGGCGGCCATGGATTCAAGGATAACGTTGGAAAGACCCTCGCTGGTGGAGCTCAGCACTGAAGCAGATAGAACGGGGAGTATAATGGGCACATCACTTCTACTACCAAGGAAATGGACCTTTTTATCCACCCCCAGCGAACGGGCCATTTCCTCATATTGATGTCTGAGGGGGCCATCGCCTATCAGGAGGAATTCAACATCGGGAACCTTTTTTAGAACACTTTTTGCTGCCTCCATAAAATATCGGTGGCCTTTGATTTCAAAGTTGAAATTGGCAATCATTCCGACTAACTGCACATTGTCGTCAACACCCAGTTCATTTCTCAGGGCATTGCCATTGGAAGAATGTTGATACATGGAAAAATCAAGACCATTATAGATTACCTCGATCTTCTCCTGAGCCAGTCTCTCCTGCTGGACTACCCGATCCTTCACCGCATGACAGACAGCCACGCATCTATCACAGTCTGGAGCTGTAAACCTGAATATTTGCTTAAAAATCTTTTTTCTGTTGAAACCAAGATCACGGCGCGATGTTATCCAGACGGGGATATCTGAAAGGCGCGCCGTCAGCCAGCCCATCACCTCAGATTTCTCAAAGAAGGTATGAATAATTTTCACTCTTTCCCGTCTCGCAAGACGGCAGATCCGGATGAGCTGATACAACCCTTGTAAACTGTAAAAACTGCGAGTGGGGAAATGAAGCAAATTTACTGCTCCCATGTTTCCGGCAGCCACCGGCAAGGAATTGGCCGGACTTAACTGTATCACAATCGGTTTAAAAATTTCGGGGTCAAGGGATGAAGCCAGCAGGTAAAGCTGTTTTTCCGCCCCCCCTCTTAAAGAAAGACCGTCGGGGGTTAAAATACAGGTATCGATCATATACAACACCGTTATCGGTTTATCTAATCTATCTGTTTCTTTTGATCTGTTGTGCCTTTTCACTGATTTTCCGCCCTTGTCCGTTTGGGGAAAACATTTTTTACCCCCTGATGCCATACACCCGCCGATAGAGTTTTCGGTAAACATCTATGCCAACAGTTCGTCTAAAAACATTCTTGAGACTTTTAATCACTGCCATGTCCCAGATGGCCCGGTTTTTACATTGCGCAAGAAGATGGAATCTGCTCTCAGAAATACCGTCCCCGATGCTGATCCGCCTGAGCAAGGGATCGGGAGAGTCCCAAATATGAAAGCCCACGTCGGATGTACAAATGCTTTGATAACCGATCTTTTTGGCTATGGGCCATGTTCTGCTGTCCCAATGTCCGTGGGGGAGGCTCAGATGTTTTACCGAAGTTGATAATTTTTCCTCGATTAGCTGCTTTGAGCTATAAAGTTCGAAAGCAAGTTCTTTATCCTCCATATCGCCCAGCGGATGGTGAGAAACCGTGTGGGATTGTATAGACATGCCGGATGATGCCTGCATTTGTTTTAGCTGTTCCCAGGTCATATACAATGGTCTGCCTATGAGACTCGTAGCAACGAAGAAGGTGGCTTTGAAACCAAACTCCTGCAAAATAGGATAAGCATGTATATAATTTCCCAGCCAGCCGTCATCAAAGGTCAGGCATATAGCATCCTTCTCGGGATGTGTTTTTTTTAAGAAGAGATCATCTATCGTTAGCGTTTTTACGTTACTTTCATACAGCCATGTCATTTGCTTGCGAAAAACGCTTAATGCCGTATTATAGGCGGGATTCGTTAAGTCTCTCAAATGCCGGCGTTCTTCCGGCCTGTAGATTTCATGATACATTAGTATGGGTATTTTTTTTGCCATAACTTCTGTATGCTGATAATATCAGCTAATAATTTCAAATGTCAAAATCCAAATGTCAAATCAAGTCCAAATGCTTAAATGCCGAAATCTTTTTGGGCTTTGAGTTTTGGAATTTGTCATTTTATTTATTATTTGTTAAACCGCTCTTCGTTGTGCCTGATATTCAAGCGACCTGGTAAAGTACTGGACGATAATGAGGTTGCGGGACAGGTTTGCCACTCTGCGGTTAAGTTTATACTGTTTCATTAATTGTTCCCGGGAAATACTGCTCCACCAGATCGGCCAGGGGCACAAATTCGAAATCACCCAGTAGCCTGTCTAAGCGTTCTTCCGTTTTTTCGAGATTTATGTAATGCCTCAACCGGTAATTCAGACGAATATCTACCCGGGGTTGTCCGGGGTCTAATTCCCAGGGATGCAAATAAAAGACGATTGCTCTTTCCTGGTTATTGAGACGCCGGCAGAGCTGTCGAAAGCAGAAGTAAGGAAAGAGACGAAAATAACCACCGCCGGCAATAGGAAGATTTGCCCCACACAGCCTGAGAGTAGATAGCGGTATCTCCGCCAATCCGTTGGCAAAACGAAAAGGAAAGCGGGAGGCGCCGCTGAACCCATAGCGATTATGGAAAGAAGTGGGGAATATGCTTGAGTCATAAACAAAGCCAAGACCTTTGAGAATATCAAGCGCCCATTCTGACTCCGGGGTGATCGAAAAGGAGGGAGCCCTGTAACCGAGCGCCTGTCTGCCGGTGATGGACTCCAGTATCTCCTTGGAACGTAGGATGTCCGCATGAAACGCATCCGGAGTTAACTTGTAAACAAGCTCGTGACCATATCCATGGCTGGCAATCTCATGCCCTCTTTCGGCTATTTCCTTCACCAGAGCCGGGCGCTTTTCTGCTATCCAACCCAGGATAAAGAAGGTGGCATGGGTTTGGCGCTGCTCCAGGATTCGAAGGATTCTTCTGGTGTTTTCAACCACACGAGTCTCAAGGCTATCCCACGATTCGAAAGAGATCGCTTCCTTCAGGTTTTCTACCTGAAACCAGTCCTCCACATCAAAGCTGATTGCGTTTGTGATAGTTATGTTCATAATCAAAAGGTAGTTTTAGAAGCTAAACATTATTCCATAAGTGTTTTATTTGTCTCTTTTAAGTCATTGTATCTATTAAGCGGCAAAAAAATGTAATTCGAATTGGAGTTTCTTTTGTCAATATTTGTACAGGAAATCAGCTTGTCTCCATCGTAATAGAAAGCAAAATAACCACGATCTTTGAACCATTGAAAAAGTACTGTCGGAGTATAGCCAAACGCTTTGCACCCCCCACCGACTTCACATATCACAACCGGTTTATTTGCTGAGATGGTTTCTTGAGCACCTTGGAAAACTAGAAGTTCGGCACCCTCTACATCGCACTTAATAAAATCTGCCCGATCGAAGCATCGACTGTTCAGTTCGTCTATTGTCACCGACATTACAGAATACTTTCTTCCTTTAATCTCATGCTTGTGTTCTATTCTGGCTCTATAAATAGCATTTAAGCCAATATCTGGTAAAACTATGTTTGAGAGTCCGAACTGGTTACTCAGTGCAACATTGTACATAACAACATTTTTATATTCATCTCTATTTATGTTATGCATTAAATAACCGTATGTGACAGGCACGGGTTCAAATGCGTGGACTTTTCCGCTTTCACCAACTAATTTTGACAATAGCTTTGTATATATTCCTATATTAGCTCCTATATCTAATGCTACATTACCATGTTTGACAAAGTGATTAAGTATTACAATCTCTTTTTCGAAATGATCATATAAACCTTTTTTAAAACGATGACCTATATAGTGTTTCCGTATATCTATCATTAGTTTTTCACCAATGATGTTGTTTATAATATTTTTTAGAATAATATTCATTTTAGGGTCTTCTCCAAGTTAGTTGGTAAAAGGCCTGAGTATAAGCAAATAATTATGATGTGATATCATCGCGTTATGGCTTCGAGACAATGTCATGCATATTGATATAACGCGCACTGCCCGGCTGCTGCGGTGCATTTCCGACGAGCTCAAATCAATGGCCCATTCTCTGCGCACCGCTGGTCCGGGCAATGCGCTCATTGGCTTCGAGAGGTAAATTACACCAACTAACTTGGAGAAGACCCTCATTTTATAATTTCCTAATGAGTAATCTGGCCCAGTAGCTAATAATATTTCTAAAGCAAACGATACCCACGTTTGCGGAACTCTCTGGCATCCTCCCGGTTGGGGAATGAAAAATAGGAACCTTCCTCGGATTTGTTCTCCTGGTACTGGATTCTTCCACCCCGCATCATTTCTATTGCTTCAAGCATACAGTGCGCCCCCAGCCGCTTGGTTCGCATGATAAGCGCATCCAGAGATTCTCCAGGATTTACAGGGACTTCTTTTTGAAGAATAATCTCCCCTTCATCAATCTTCGGGTTGATCTTGTGAACTGTGATGCCCACGGTTTTTTCGCCGTGGTAAAGCTGCCAGAAGTTAGGCATCATTCCCCGGTAACGAGGCAGGGGAGCGTGATGGATGTTGATACAGCCAAGGCGGGGCAACTCAATCAATTCCTTCCTGAAGATAGTGGGGGCCGCAACGGAAATAATAAGATCGATATCCTTTCGCCGCAGTTTATCAAGAAACGCAGGCTGGTGAAGGGCATTTTGATGAAGAACCTCAATGTTGTTTGCCCCACATAACTGTCTGAGATCAAACCATTCCGGTTTTTGATAAGATTTAGCAAATTCACTTAAAATCTTTACCCGGGTGTAGCGCATACCCATCCTGAAAAAATCCACCAGACCGTAAAGGGCGTACATCTGTTTTGCCAGGTCTCTCTTTGATTTCTTACCCATGGTACGCTGGATCACCACCGCTTTAATTTCCTCGAGGTTTGGATAAATACTGAAAAACTCCGCAAAGAAGTTTCGGATATAGAAGGGATCGTCCTGAGTAATAAAAATGATGTTGAATTCCTTCTCCATTATCTTGCTGTCTCCCAGATTACGGATTTTTTACCCACAATGGTATGAAAAAATGCCACCATGGAAGCGGCGTTGACCACGCAATAGTATAGTGGCAAAGCAAATATCTTCAGTTTCTTTCCCCTTCTGTCAAACAGGTAGCCCAAAGCGGCCCCCAGGTAAAATATCACCTGGATAATAAGGCATATATTATAGAATGCCTGTCCAATTAAAAAGAAGTTGCTCGCCAGAAGCAGCGGCAATATAAAGGGAACCATCCATCGCAGCGCCTTATGGGAAAAGAGTTGGAAGGCAACAAATCTATATTTAAACGGGTTAAAAAGCCGGCGCATATACCAGAGCCCGTACATCCCGCGAGAAATAACCCGCACCCGCATGCTGAATTCTTCTTGGGTAGTTTCGGTGGTCTCCTCATAGGCCACAGCTTCGGGTTCAAAAGAGATACGGTAACTCTTCTCAAGGATTTTCAGAGGCTCAACCAGATCACTGATTATGTCCGGGGGCAGGGGTTCGTACAAATCACGACGCGCTGAATAGATGCAGCCGCAGCAACCGGTGATGGTTTGAATTCTGGTTTGTAATCCCTTGATCAGATTCTCGTATTTCCAGAAAAGGATAGTGCCCATACCCACTGCAGCGCCAGTGGGGTTCAAATACTCATACCTTCCGCTTACGGCTCCCACGCGTGGATCGGCATAATTTCCGACAATCTTTTTGATGGCGTCCTTTTTGTAATTTGTGGTTGCATCGGAAAAGATAATGATATCACCCGTTGCCATTGCGACTGTGCGGTTCTGAGTTTCAGTCTTGCCAAGGCGGCCTTTAACTCGATTAAGAATCACCCCTCGTTTCTGAAATTGTCTGACAACTTTATCCGTCCCATCGGTTGAGGCATCCGAGGCAACGATTATCTCCAGTTTTTCCCGCGGATAGTCCAGATCAAGGGTATTTTCCAGTTTGGCAGCTATGGAGCGCTCCTCATTGTATGCGGTAATCAGGAAGGTCACCTGTGGATATATCGCCTCTTTCTTGACCGGCCGGTGAAAAAAAAGAGATAGTATCAGGATGACCAGGGAGTATCCCGCATACGTGTAGAAAATGATAAAAATCAGCAGCCAGAATATCAATTCGCTCATAATACAGCTTCACTTTTCAATACGGATGTCTAAGCGCTAACTTGGTGATTCGGGATTCTTGCATCAATACTTATTTGTCAATTGAAAACCTGGGACGTTGTTACCTTCTGAACTTATGAAAGATATTCCCTTTCAATAAACCTCATCTCTGTCTTCGTAAGCAAAAGGATTTATAATCTGAAGCTCTTTTATCCCTTTAAAATCATCTACATCTCTTGCTGCCAGTATCAAATTATTTAAAAGCGCTGTCGCAGCTATGACCGCATCTACAAGCTTAATCTTCCTCTTCGTTCTTAATTCAATGGCTTTGTTGGCAATCTCTTCATCCAGAGAGTAAATATTAGCAGGCTCGATCAGTTCTTTGCACTTTTTAAAGCCTTCAGTGGTATGCTTATCCCATCCAAGAAATTCGATTTTCGTCAGGATAGAGATATTAAAGCAGTGTTCAGTAATTAGATTGCTGAGAAGATCTACAGTGACCTGTGAGCCCTTAGTGTGATATACTAAGAAATTTGTATCTATAAGATACTCAATCGCGCACATTCCGTTCCCAGCTCCTTCTTAATTCCCTCGATTCCGCTTCTACGTCTATGTCTTTATATATTCCCGATGTTTCTCTAACTAACCTTGCCACCTCAGTTTCTGAGATGGTTTCTTCTATAGCATCATAAATGAGATGAACCTTTATTCTTCCGCCAGGCAACTTTTTATTAACATACTTTAATCGTCCATCTTCTATAATGGCTTTAGCAATCTCATGTCTCATCTTGCAATCCCTCCTTTCACTGGGTGTTGGGCTTGGGGTCGGACCATCTCAAACATCTGTTATTTAAACCGGTTCATCCCAAAAATACCGATTTTCATCCCTTAGGCCACTCTTTTGTTATTGTTTGTCCATGCCACCCATCATTAGCACGTTAAGTTAGCGCTCATGCCCTAATGGGAGAGAGCTGGGGTGAATGGGGTGAAACCAAAAATACATCATCGCAATTACGAATCAGAAAACTCAACTCGTCGGTGCTTCAGCCACCTCAGCGCCCGCCTTTATGATTGTTTTCTCTTTTGCCATCTCCAGCAGGCTGTTTTCCTGGTCCACCAGCGCCCAGAAAATCCAGTAGAGACCGCCTAACTGCAAGTAGGTCCAGCGATCGCCAAAGAAATTTACTACTATGGAGCCCACCACCGCGCACAGGAAACCAAACCCAAGGGCTTTTACAAGTTCTTCGTCGGCTTTTCTATAAAGCCGCCAGCCGCTCTTAAAGGCTAAAACATACAGCCAGAGGTAAATAAAAAGGCCAATGATACCCTGTTCCGCCATGTGTCTTAAATAAACATTATGGGTATCCCACCCGGTTAGTCTTTGGTAGGTATCATAGCCCGTTCCAAGGAAAGGGTTATGGGAAAAATAATCAAGGGCATCAACCCAGAGGTGTTGCCTGCCGGCAGAGGATATATTTTGTCCTCCAATTGAAAACGCCTCTGTTGCTTTTTCCTCTTCCACAAATGTTCCTTCCACCCGTTCCACAACCGACATCGGCACAAGCGATTTCCAGAAGATGAGAAAAATAACCAGGACTACCAGGACTTTTCGGGACCTGACGATTCCGATGAAGAAAAGCCCTCCCAGAAAGCCAATGTAAGAACCCCGCGAGAAAGAGTATATTAATGAATATGTACTACCCAAAATGAGAATAAAATAGGCTGCCCGCCGCCAAAAATGCTTGTCCACCAGAAATAGCCCAATTATAAAAAGAGTGTAAATGGCATGAAAGGTACCCCATTCATTGGGACCCAGAAATGCGAGGGTTCCGCCGAGACGGCTTTTTTCCATATAATGGTAATGCTTCACCCATCTGAACTCATTATAGAACTTGTAATCCATGACCAGAAAAGAGAGAAAGAGCAAAATAAAGAGGGCATATTTCCATTTTCGGTCCCTTAGATTATAATAGGAAATTATATATAGCACAGGCATGATCATGTAGTTTTTCCAGGTGGCCAGCCTTTGATTAGAAAGATCGGGAAGGATTTCCTCTCCGAGGTAGGAAGATCCTACAAGAAAGCTGAATAGAGAATAGACCATAAATACAGCAATAGGTATGAGTAAAGGTGAGGGACGAACAGATTGCTCTTGTTTTTTGCTGCTTTGTAATAGCCACCCCAGAAGCATGGCAATCACAAGGATATCGACAAGATTAGTAGCAAAGGGAAGTCCCGATTTGATTGCCCTGTTTAAAACCGTGTAAACCGGCAAAAGTGAGGCAATAAAGAGAATACCGATCTCACTCCGGTAAAACAGAGCCAGAAAAGCAACCAAAAAGGCAAGTCCATATACAACATATGGAATATATTGAGTAAGTCCGAATCCCAGCATTGTTTACCAATCCTATCTATAGACCTTATCTTTAAGGGGTAAATCTCTTGCCATTTTTGGGCATCCGATAAAAATGTATCATTCCCTTGAAAAGCTCCCCTGCCATCAACCATACCGGGCTTCTTGCCCCTATTCTCTTCAGATTCATAACACTGCCATTTTGTCCATTATTCATCCCATAGACTACGGAGGCGATGCTCTCGAAGCCGATCTTGCGGCAATAATCCCTTAATTCCTCCGTGAAGTCTTCCTCCCTGCCATTGGGAAAGGCAAAGTGCTTCACTTTAATGCCAAGATTTTCTTCAATAGTCTTCTTTGAAATAAAGATATCTTTTTTTGCTTCATGGGGCGGCATCCGGCTGAGGATTGGGTGGGTACGGCTATGGGCGCCAATGGTGATACCGTTCTGTGCCATTTTTTGAACCTCCCCCCAGTTAAGCATCATTCTTGATTTCAGATTACTTCTGCAAGTGTAATCTAATTCAAGAATTTTAAATAAATTTCTCATTAATTCCCTTCTCTCCTCATCCGGCCTCAGTTTAAGAGCTTCGGCAACTTTAATATTTACCTGCTCCCCTTCCTCTTTTGTCCTTATTCTAAGCGTTTCATTGCTAAAGAGTTCAGGCAGGATGAATCGATCCTTTTTTGTCTCCAGGAGCGCCAACTCAATCTGATCTGTCCAAGTCCTTTCCAATGTTCCAATAAGACCTGTGGCAAGGTAAATGGTTGCCGGCGCTCGATGTCTTTTCAAAACCGGATAGGCAAGGGTGTAATTATCTAAATAACCGTCGTCAAAAGTTATTGCTACCGACGGTTTCCTGAAACCCAAACCTGACTTCATGCAGCGAACAACTTCATCCATACTCAAAATCCGATAATTTTTATTTAAATAGGGAATCTCCTTCTTAAAGTGCTTTAGGTGATGGTGCACTACAGGTCCTTTACTGAGATACCTGGAGTTATCGTCCACAATGCGATGATAGTTAAGTATAATACATGGATGCTGCTTTCGTATCTTTGTCAAAATTTTGATTAAAAGATCGAAAAATCGCAAAGAGTAAAGAAGAAAATATAAGACATTTTTGATAACACTTTTAATTCGTCTTTTTCTATTCATATCTTGAATTGTCTTACGCGATGCAAAATACCATCTTCCAATGACATTCATTTGCTTCTTTGATGAGGAAAGCGCCGCTCAAAATTTAGACTTATTTGTAAAAAGGTGGCTCAGTTTCAGCACATTGAACCTGGTTACTATTCCAAATGCAGCGCCTCTTACATCCTTATCAAAAGCCAGAATTAATATTCCATAGGAGACAGCCCCCACCGGGATTTTTATAATCAGATTAACGAGAGAAGACCCGGCGTCTATGGGGCTGATTGCCAGATACATGGCAGCAGCCGCTGCTAAGTATAAAAAAATGTGGGCATAATCGATCTGGAAGCTGAATTCCTTAAAGGCGTAATAGGTAATTATAATAGTGTAGAAAACATA
>Ga0209121_10004673_pt1 | contig 12682 bp, 11 predicted proteins | sample Cruoilmetagenom3_FD_187292 | JGI IMG/M metagenome (GOLD analysis project Ga0209121, IMG submission 187292) | Oil polluted marine microbial communities from Coal Oil Point, Santa Barbara, California, USA - Sample 3 (SPAdes) (version 2) | ecosystem: Environmental > Aquatic > Marine > Oil seeps ... | reverse complement strand
TATTCTATGAGTTCCCCACCTTTGATGAGATAGAAGTGGACATTCAGCTGGTTCAACTGCAAACATTAATATTTCAGTATTTCTTTCCTTAACATATTTAGCAACACCACTTATCGTTCCACCAGTACCTTGGGAAGCTACAAATATATCAAATTCACCTTTTGTTTGTTCCCATATCTCTGGTCCTGTGGTTTGATAGTGAGCTTTAACATTATCAAGATTTGAAAACTGACCTACTTCCCAATACTTTCCAGGGTTTTCAGATTTTATTTCTGATACTTTCTTTAAAGTTAAATCAACATCACTCTCACCACCTACTGTATATATAATCTTTGCTCCATAAATTTCCATACTTTTTTTTCTCTCCTCGCTCATTCCAGCTGGCATTACTACTAAAACTGGATAACCTTTAACTGCCCCTACCATTGCAGTAGATATTCCTGTATTTCCAGTGGTTCCCTCTATTAAACTCATTCCAGGCTTTAATTCTCCTCTTTTTTCAGCTTCTTCCACCATTTCAAATAAAATTCTATCCTTTAAACTTCCACTCGGGTTAAAATAATCAAGCTTTCCAAGTATCTCAACATCTAAATCCTTCGTGATTCTATTTAGTCTTACAATTGGTGTATATCCAACAGTCTCAGACAAATCATTTGCAATTATTTTATTTCTCTCCCAGTTTAAATTTATCACTTTTTAACCTCCCAAAAAACATTTTATTTTATATTAAAAAAACTTATTATTCCCTCGCATTTGTTTGGAACTTGTTCCTTCGTTTTACTCAGTGCAGACTCTTAGTGTAACAAAGGAACAATTTTTAAATATAGCTAAGAATTCCTTGATTTTATTAAAAAAGAAGATCCTTCGCACAGCCTGTCCTAGGTCCATTCGCTTCGCTCAGGATAAACTTAGCGAATGGGCTCAGGATGACATCATATATAAGATTTGTAGTTTATTAAAAAATATATTTTAAATTATGTTTTGTATAAAAACTAAATTCTACTCAGTAGTAGATTAGTTCTTTCTTTATGCTTACCTAAAATTTCTGGTAAATCAATATTTAATAGTTTTCCATCTTTTACAATTAATTTACCATTTATAATTGATAAATCAACTTTTGTTGGTTGGCAAAGAAGTAAAGCACCAATAGGGTTTTCATAAGCTCCTGCATATTCAATTTTATTCAAATTAAAACCTATAATATCAGCAATCTTTCCCTCCTCAATTGATCCCAATTCACCAATTCTTCCCAGAACCCTTGCTCCACCTAAAGTTGCTATTTCCAGAGTCTGCTCTGTAGTCATTATTTTATCTAAACCTCTTGACCTCTGACACAACATAGCCATTCTCATCTCAGCTAATATATTAGATGAATCATTACTTGAAGAGCCATCAACTCCAATACTCACATTTACCTTTGCATCAAGCATCTCTTTAATAGGTGCTATCCCCGATGCAAGTCTCATATTTGATGAAGGACAATGTGAAATCCCCACCCCATTATTTGCTAATTTTATAATCTCATTCTCATTTAAATAAACAGTGTGGGTAAAGAATACATTATCCCTTATCCATCCGACCTCTTTCATATAATCAAATGGTCTTTGATTATAAGTTTCTAAGCAAAATTCATTCTCTTGTTTATTCTCAGCCAAGTGAGTGTTGCATTTTAAATTAAACTCTATAGCTAAATCCATTATTTCTCTCATTAAAGATTTTGTAACCGAAAAAGGAGATGTCGGAGCCAAAATAAGTTGAATCATCGAGGGATTCATGTTTTTAGATTTATTTTTTAACTTTCCTTTACTAATATCATCTTTTAAATTTTTATTAGCATTAGTGCCTTCTAATTTCTTTTCTCCATACTTCTCTGCTAACTTCTGGCATTGTTTTAAAATTGTATCTTCACTTTGTACCAATTGCTTAGGAGGGAGTCCACCTTCTTCTTCACTGAGCGACATACTTCCTCTTGCTAAATAAAATCTAATACCAGATTCTTGAACTGCTCTTAATTCATTTTCAATTACAGCATCCTGTCCTCCAGGGAAAATATATAGATGATCTACTGTTGTTGTACAGCCAGATAATATTAGTTCTATTACTCCAACTAAAGCTGAGATGTAAAAATCGTATGGTTGAAGTTTAGCCCATATAGGATATAAGGTGATTAGCCAATTAAAAAGTGGAGCATTTTGAGATGCAGGAAAACACCTAGTTAAATTCTGATATAGATGATGATGAGTATTAATAAATCCTGAAAGGATCACCATATCCTTAGCATCGATTATTTCATCAAACTCATATTGAGTTTTTTTATCTATTTTTTCATCGAATTCACAATTCTTTTCTATATTTTTTTCTTTATCAGATTCGACATTATTTTTTGATAATATTTTCTTCTCAAATTTATACTCATTTTTTCTATTTATTTTTTCCTCAGATTCATATCTATTTTTTGTATTATCTGAATTAATATTTCTTGAGATTTTTTGCTTTGGTGATAAACCTTTGCCAATCCTATCTATCTTATTTCCTTTAATTACTAAATGACAATCCTTTAGAATCCTCCTTGCAGCGTCCATTGTTACTAAATAACTTATATTTTTTATAAGAATTCTTCCAGCCATCTCTTACCTTTTATAATTTATTTTTTAGTAAATAAGATTTAGTTCTATGAATGAATTTTCCTAATCTCTTATCACCATAGAATTTGCCATATTTATAGATGATATTTCCTCTTAAAATTGTATATATAGGATATCCTGTTAGTTTCCAATCCTGATATGGAGACCAGTCAACATTCATGTTCAAGTTTTTATAATTAATAGTAACTTCCAATTTTGGGTCAAATATAACTATATCTGCATCACTTCCTATAGAAATTGTCCCTTTTCTTGGAAATAGCCCGTATATCTTTGCTGGATTCTCACATAGAACTTCTACAAGGTTATTTATAGTTATTCTTTTCTTTAAAACCCCATGGGTGTAAATTATAGAAAGTAAAGTCTCCACTCCAGGAAGACCACTTGGAACTTTGCTGAAGTCGGAAGCTAATTTTTGTTTAATATTAAAGGAACAATGATCTGTAGAGATTACTGAAATATCACCCCTTTTTAATCCATGCCAGAGTGCATTTTTATCCTCATTGGTTCTAAGTGGTGGAGACATAATGAACAAATTTCCATCTTTTCCTTTCAACCTATTTTCGTTAAGTAGTAGATAATGTGGACATGTTTCTGCCCATACACTCTTTCCTTTCTTTTTAGCATTTGTAAAAGATGAAAGACCTTCTTTGGTTGAAAGATGGAAAATAAAAAGTGGGCAGTTAGTAATATCAGCAAAATAGATTACCCTTCTTATAGCCTCATCCTCTGCAAAATTCGGTCTACTTCTTGCATGATATATAGCCTGAGTTTTACCGGAACTTAAATACTTAGCCCCTAACTTTTCTAAAAGAGAATTGTTTTCTGCATGAACTACTGGTAAACCATCAAATTTTGCTAATGTTCTCATGATGAAATACAGATCAGCATCATCTACCATTATTCCTTCTTCTCTATATGTTGTGTAGAGTTTAAAACTTGTAATTCCATTATTAATTAACTTGGGAATTTCTCTTAAAATAGTATCATCAGAACTTATAATTGCAGCATGTAAAGAGTAATCTACACAAACATTTTCCTTTGCTTCAGCTTTTCTTTTTTTAATAGCTTCAAGTAAGCTCTCATTCTTATTTTCAGGATGAGCAAAATCAATAATCGTTGTAACACCTCCGCATGCAGCAGCTTTTGTTCCAGTATAAAAATCATCTGCAGTTATTGTCCCTTTTACTGGAAGTTGAAAATGAACATGAGAATCAATAATCCCGGGAAGAATATAATTTCCCTGGGCATTTATAATCTCAGCCTCTCTTAAAGTTAAATCCTTTCCAATCTCTTTTATCTTATCATTTTCAATTAGGATATCAGCTTTTTCTATCTTTTCTGAATTTACAATATTTCCATTTTTTATAAGCAATTTTTTCATCTTTGTATTTAAATAATCAATGATTTCATTTTTAGACTAAATAATTGTTTTTTGAACTAAATAAGTTTTTATTAAAAGTAATTACCTTTTCAAAATTACTAAGTTTATTCTGAAAAAACTTTTTCTTTCTTAGACTACATTAAAAACACTGTAAAGCTATAAGGACATTACATTAAAGTTCCTATCCAATCACCAACATAATGAGTTATTACTATAACCACTAATGCAATAATCAAGTGTTCCGCAACTACATTTAAAGGTTTCGCTTCCTGTTCCTTAGCAATACTAAAACTAAAAATACCAAGAATAAATAATCCCCAAATTATACTTATCACAATTGCTGTTGAAAGCTGAAATAGCATTATGGGAATTATAAATGTTAATGCAAAAACAAACTTAGAAAAAAGGGTAGAAAGTGTTGATTCCCATATTTCTCTTGCAGTATGTTTATTTTCAGACTCTTCAGAAATATGAATACCTAATGCATCTGAAAACGAATCCGCTATTGCTATTGTCAATATACCACCAATAATCACGACTTTTGAATGAGTACTTGAATGTAAACCAATTATTAATCCAAGAGTCGTGATTATTCCTGAGGTTAAACCAAAGCTAAATCCCATTTTTATCGAATGTTTCATATTAAATCCTATAAAGAATTAAATAATAATATTTTAATATACAAAACTATTTTAAAAAACATACTGATTTTAAGTTATTTTAGTTGTTTTTTTAATCTTTAACAATCTTTGTTCCAGTTTTACCTTCAAGTGCTAATTCTATACATTCGGGAGTTGTTATTATTGCTTCTTTTCCACCCTTTTTTATAAAATCTATTACTGCTTTTATTTTAGGACCCATGCTTCCCTGTGGAAAATGACCCTGGTTAAAATATTTTTCAGCTTCAGATAGAATCATTAAATCTAAATCTTTCTGATCTGGCTTTCCAAAATTTAATGAAACTTTCTCCACAGCTGTAGATATCAAAAATAAGTCAGCATTAATTCTGTTTGCAAGAAGACTTGATGCATAATCCTTATCAATAACAGCTTCAACTCCATATAAATTACCATTTTCATCTTTCACCACAGGAATTCCTCCCCCACCAACAGCAATCACTACGAATCCTTTACCTATCAAACTTTTTATTGCATCCCTTTCCACTATTTCCAGAGGTATTGGTGAAGGAACTACTCTTCTCCATCCTCTTCCCGCATCTTCCATTATGCTCCAGCCTTGCTCTTTACCATATTCTTTCGCTTTTCTCTCATCATAAAATGGACCAATTGGTTTAGTAGGTCTTTTAAAAGCTATATCACTCGTATCAACTACTACTTGGGTTACAACTGTTGTTGCTTTTTTATCAATATTTCTTTTTTTAAACTCATTGTAAAGAGATTGCTGAATCATATATCCAATTGCTCCCTGTGTATCTGCCCCACAAGAATCTAACGGAACTGTATGAAGAACATCACTTGCTATTTCTGACCTCAATAGTATGAATCCCACTTGAGGACCATTTCCATGTGTTATCACTACATCCCACCCTTTCTCAATCATACCTGCTATATGAACACAGGTCTGTTTTGTAGTTTCAAACTGATCAGGGACTGTCTGATGGTCTCTATCTTTTATTAAAGAGTTACCACCAATTGCTACAACTGCTACTTTACCCATAAGTTCCTCTTTCAAATTATTAAAGGTCAATTGTCTTATCTTTTAAAATATTTTTTTATTAAATTATATAAGCTTAACTTCTTAAGTTTATATCACTCTAAGAGCAGAAATTCAAAAATATATTTTACAATGTTAAAAAACTAATCTTATTTTGACATAGTTAATATCATAATTGCTTTTTGAACATGTAATCTGTTTTCTGCTATATCATAAATTATTGACCTTGGAGAATCCACAACCTCATCATCTACTTCATTTCCCCTATCAACAGGCATTGGGTGAATAAAATATGCATCGTTTGTTAGCTTCATAAACTCTTTTGTACATCTCCAATCTCTATATTTTTCATAAGAAGCTTTTTCTACTTCATCACCTATCTTATATCTTCTTGAACTCATCCAGTTTCTGCTGTATACAACATCTGCACCTTTGAAAGCTTCTTTTAAATTATGAGTGATTTCAAAAGAGCCCTCAGATTCTGATGCATAATCCTTACAAGTTGTAATTATATTGGGGTCTAAATCAAATCCTTCTGGATGAGCTAATGTGACATTCATGCCAAACCTGGAACTTATTAACAAATTACTTTGAATTGAACACCATGAGCGCATCTTAGGAGAATATCCCCACATCATAGTTAATTTTTTACCTTTAACATCCCCTAATTGTTCAGTAACACCCATAGTATCTGCAAGTGCCTGACAAGGATGATATACATCATCAGCCATATTAATTATTGGTATATCTGTATATTTAGCATATTCCCTTAGTAATAAATCTCCATCACCATATTTCTCTACTGCGTCTTCTAAAATTCTTATTCCAATCCCATGAGCATATCTATTCATAACACTTGCAGAATCTTTTACTGTCTCCCCTTCTACTTCCAAAAGTTTCACCCTCATTTTACTTGGCTCTAAAAACTGTGAGTGTCCACCTAACTCTGTCATCGCAACTTCAAATGATATACGGGTTCTTAGTGATGGATTATAAAAAACCATAAGAAATGTTTTACCATTAAGTAAGTTTGTATATTTTGGAGAAAATCTATTCTTTTTTACATCTTTTGCTAAATTCAAGACTTTATCTAATTCATCTTTTTTCCAATCACAGATAGTTATCATATCCTTTCCATATAAATCCATTCTCTCTCCTTTCTAAGTAGGGTTTTCCATATAAATTTTATATTTGACAATAATTCCAATAATTTGGTTTTAAAGTAATGATAAAGCTGCAGTAAATTTCACATTGTTAATGCCATGATAGCTTTTTGAACATGAAGTCTGTTTTCCGCCTCATCAAATACTACTGATTGAGGACCATCAATTACTTCATTTGTTACTTCAAATCCTCTATCACACGGTAGACAATGCATATAAACTGCATTCTTATGAGCCAGTTTCATCTTATCCTCATCACAAATCCAATCTTTGTTGCTATCAAATAGCTCCTTTGTCTTCTCCATCTCTGGTTTATCTGTTTCTGGAGGTATATTATATATTGAAGTCCAGCTCTTTGGATATAGAACATGAGCTCCTTCAAAAGCTTCTTTAATATCATTAGAAATTGAAAATGAGCCACCATATTTTTTAGCATATTCTTCTGAGGATTTTATTACTTCGGGATCAAGTTCGAGTCCCTCTGGGTGAGCTAATGTTACATCCATTCCCATCATTGTGGCAGCAATTATCGCACTTTGGGGAACAGAAAGTGGTTTATGAACAGATGGAGAATAAGCCCAGCTCATCACAAACTTAACACCCGAAAATCCACCGAATTTCTCCTTTACAGTTAAAATGTCAGCCATAGCTTGACAAGGGTGATATTTATCACACTCCATATTTATTATTGGAATATTTGCCCAATGTGCAAAGTTATTTACCAGATAATTTGCTTTTCCATATATCCATCCTACTGGGTCACCATAAATTCTTATAGAAATTCCCTCACCCATTCTTGCTAAAACTCTTGCAACATCAGAAACTCTCTCCGTTGAATAGGCTTTTTCATCACCTTCCAGTGCTGGAGAATAAATTTTTTGTGGGTCAAGAAAATGAGCATGTCCTCCAAGTTGTGTCATTCCAGCTTCAAAAGAATTTCTTGTTCTAAGTGATTGATTATAGAAAATCATAAATAATGTTTTTCCTGCAAGTAGGTGGTGTACCTCACCAATCGCTCTTTTCCTTTTTAGATCCTGAGCAAAATCTAATATAGTTTCTATCTCCTCTTTTGTGTAATCAAGTATTGTAATAAAATCTCTTCCTTTAAAGTTTGCTCTCATATCTTCCTCCATAAAAATTTTAATTAAAAAAAATTAAAAATTAAACTAAGTTAATTATTCTAACATTAAATATATCTATTTAAAGTATACAATAACTAAGTATAGTCACATATTAGAAATGACAAATTAATTAATTTTTTTCTGAGCGATTAGAAAAATATTGGGTTTTTTATTATTTCTTTTAGTATACCCACTATCAATTATCTCAAATCCAATCACTTTCACCAATTTTTTTAATTCTTTAATTGTAAAGGCGTGATAATAACGATTAATTATAGTTCCATTTCTTTTCTTCCATGGAATAAAAGTATCTTTAAAATCTAATTTAGTTGAGCCTGGAATTTTTGTTTTTAAAATAAAGGTTTTTATAATATATTTTATATATTTTTTTTGCCAGAGATTCCATACTGTTAAGATTAGAAACCCTTCACTTTTTAAAATTCTTTTTACTTCATTTAAAAATCTGATGCGGTATTTTTTTGAAGGTATCTGATGTAATAAAGCTATAGCATATATAAGGTCAAAACTGTTGTTATCAAATTCAGTCTTTAAGGCATCACCAACTAAAAATTTTGCATTTGGATAATTTTTATACTTTCCTTTTGCAATTTTTATTAGTTTTTTAGATAAATCAATCCCAATATAACTTAAATCTTTATCCTTAAAGAGGTCAAAAAGTCTTCCATTTCCACAGCCCAAATCCAGTACTTTGTCTCCATCTTTTACAAAATCTGCTAAAAATATGATATCTTTCCAGGGTCTCACCCTGGTTTCTGAGAAATGCTTAGCTATCTCTTCGTAATCTCTTTTAGTCTTTTTAAGTAAATATTTCGCATATTTATCTTTCATTGGATATATTTATTATTTCCTTTTTTCATTATTAATGTTATTTTAACAAGGATAAATTTACATTAATAATGTTATTTTATCCAGGTTTTTTAATCAAATTGTTACTAAACTAACAATTTTTAGACTAACCGAAAAAAGTCATATTGAGTTGTCCATCTCTCCACCAATGATTAAATTTAGATAAATCCATAATTTTCTCCGAGTATTAATATTTTATATTATAGAAAGTACATTATAATGATATTATTTGTTTATTTTAAGTACATCATAATGATATTATTACCAAGTTCCTAAACCTTAAAACTTCAAAAAATATCTTTATTTAAATAAAAATGGAATCAGATTTCAATCAAATCAACTTATATCTTTTTTTATGTACTATAAAATATTTTAAATTTTTTGTATTATGTAGAAAGAATTTCTAATATTTATTAAAATTTATAAAAGAAGACAGGGCTTTTATTTAAAGATAGGTGATTTATTTTGGCTTTAATTAATACAGAGGAATTAATTATTAAAAGAGCATATGAAAAAAATGCATTTACTCCCAAATCCTTCTTTAAAGTTAAGATGGGGGTTTTAGGTGAGGTAAGAGAACCTATTCCAAAAAAATCTGAACTCTTGGCTGCTTATAGAAATTTAGTAAAAAAAGGTGAAGTTAAAAAGAATTATAGATTAGAAAAACTGCTCAGATTACACAAAATAAGAACTTTATCTGGTGTGGCAATTGTTGCCATTTTAACAAGACCTACATATTGCCCTGGTGAGTGTGTTTATTGTCCCACTGAATATGAGATGCCGAAAAGCTATTTATCAGATGAACCAGCAGTAATGAGAGCAATAAGGTCAGATTTTGATCCAGAAAGACAGGTCAGTCTCAGACTTGAAGCTTTAGAAAAAACAGGTCACTTCACAGACAAAATTGAAATAATAATCTTAGGTGGTACATTTACAGCATTTAAAAAAGAATATCAAAAGTATTTTATATGGAAGACATTTGATGCACTAAATAAAAAGAGTTCAAAAGATATGAAAGAAGCCATAAAGTTGAATGAAACTGCAAAACATAGATGTGTTGGTTTAACTATTGAAACAAGACCAGATCTTTTAGATGAGAATGAGGTCATAAGACTTAGAAATTTAGGAGTAACAAGAGTAGAAATAGGAGTACAGAGTGTCTATGATGATATATTAGATATGGTTAAGAGAGGACACACTCAAAAAGAGATTATACATGCTACAAAACTTTTAAAAGATGCTGGAATTAAAGTCAATTATCATATGATGCCAAATTTACCTGGTTCAAATATTAAAAAAGATATAGAGATGTTTAAAATCCTTTTTAAAAATCCTGACTATAAACCTGATCAATTAAAAATATATCCTTGTGTAGTGGTAAAAGAAAGTGAGTTATATGATTGGTGGAAAGATAAGAAATTTATTCCATATAAAAAGGATGAGTTGATATCATTATTAGTTGATGTAAAGAAGGATATACCTAAATATGTCAGGATTTCAAGATTATTCAGGGACATACCATCAACCAGAATAGAGGCTGGTGTAAAATCAACAAACCTTCGTCAGATGGTTAAAGCTGAGATGTTAAAAAGAAAATTATCCTGTTCATGTATTAGATGTCGTGAAGTAAGAGAGAAATTGGTTGAAGAGGAATTTAAGAAACCTGTTCTTTTCAGACAAGACTATGATGCATCAGAAGGTAAAGAGATATTTTTAAGTTTTGAGGATGAAAAAAGAGAGAAATTATTTGCATTTATTAGATTAAGAATACCTTCCTACTTTTTAAAAGGAGAAACTCACTACATCAGTGAGTTAGAAAATGCAGCTATAGTTAGAGAAGTTCATACTTATGGTGAGGTTGTTCCTATAGGAAAAAGAGGAGTTGGAATCCAACATAGGGGATTGGGTAAGAGATTAATGAAAAAAGCCGAAAAAATTGCTAAGAATGAATTTGGTGTTAAAAAAATAGCTGTCACATCAGGAATTGGAGTTCGCCCCTACTATCACAAATTAGGCTATAATCTTGAAGGTACTTATATGATTAAAAATCTTTAACATTTCTAAGAAATTTAAATGTTATTAATAGTTCTGAATTCTTCTTTTTTCCTTAAATAAATCTTGTTATTCCCTATTTCTTAATCTCTAAATTTTCAATTCCATGTTTTTCAAATTCTTTTTCATATTTTTCGATAAAAGGAGACTTTTTCACTATTTGTTCTCTCAAAGACATTTTCTCTATTGCATCTTTCCCATATGCTTTAATAAAATCACGTACTGATAATCGATCTATTAACTCATCCCAGAAAATCTCATTATTATATTCATCTCTATACTCATCTACATCTGTTTCTAATTCAAATTCTCTCGTAGGATAAAATTTATTAAGTTCATCGTCAAATACAATATAGTTTTCCAAATTAGCATTTTTTGCAAATGAGTAGATATATTGCTCTATCATGTCGTATTTCTCAATTTTATCATCAGTGCGAATAGCATTGATCATCCAATTGCCTAAATATACAAGTTTAACTAAATCTTCATATTGCTCTTTTGTAAGTTTAATTTCTATCATTTTATCCCAGCTCCTTCTCTCAAAAATTGTATTAAAATATATTCTTTATTTGTACATATTCATTTTATAATAATAGAGTTTATCAAAATTCAAAATTTTGTCAATGGAAAAACCAGTTCAATAAAAAATAATATTATTTGACTAAGCTATGTTTTTAGTATATACTATGTATACACAATATAGGAGGAATTTCATGAAACTTAAAGTAAGAAAAGTTGGAAATAGCTTAATAGTAACAATTCCTAAAAATATAGCTAAAACTCTTGATATTAAGTCACAAACTGAAGTTAATGTTCAACTTGAAGAAAATCAGATTATAATCTCCAAAACTAAGTCTCGATGGGAAGAACTTTTAGAAGAAGCACGTAAAAAGGCAAAAGAAATGAAAGTAAAAGAAGAAGATGTAGAAAAAGCTATCTATGACATTCGCTATGGTAAATAGGGTTGTTGTTGATACCAATATATTAATATCAGGCATTCTATTTGATGGCATCCCAGAAAGAGTTCTAAACCATGCTAGAAAAGGCACTTTCACTCCAATTATATCTCTTTATATTCTTTTGGAATTCAAAAGAGTGATGAAACAAAAATTAAATTTTAACTCTAATTTAATAAATAATCTTGTTGAAGAAATTATATCTTTCTCTGAAATTATTCCAGTTATAGATTCCAAAAAGAGATGGACTCAAGATATTTCTGATAACCCTATTATTGAAACAGCAATGAAAGGTAAGGCAGATGTAATTGTGACAGGTGATAAACAATTACAAAAAGTAAAAATGTCTAATATAAAAATTTTATCTCCTAAAGCCTTTTTAGAAATGCTTTAAATTTTTTAATTATCATTTATCTATTTTTGGGTTAATACTGTTTTGATTTAATTATTTAACTATTTTTGGTAAGATAAATTATTTGTATAGTACATCAATATTTTAATTTAATGTCTTTAATAATTGAAAGAGTAATTTTTAAAGATCACAGATTTTTATATTTGGATAAAATTGGATATAACATAACTACTTATTGGAGAAGAGTTTATAAGTGATAATTGTTTGTTAGATAAATTGAATTAATTAATAATAGGTTAGAAAGAAAGATCAACCACCCCCACCTAAATCATAGATTTAGGAAAGGGCTTGTGAAGACAAGTCTGGTTGACAAGGAGGCATAGAAGTATGCAGAAGTTAAGAGAGAGAAGGCTAACCAACACACCATGGGGTATTCCGCAAGCTCCATGCAACTGTGGTCTGTCATTAAAC
>Ga0209121_10004672_pt1 | contig 12684 bp, 10 predicted proteins | sample Cruoilmetagenom3_FD_187292 | JGI IMG/M metagenome (GOLD analysis project Ga0209121, IMG submission 187292) | Oil polluted marine microbial communities from Coal Oil Point, Santa Barbara, California, USA - Sample 3 (SPAdes) (version 2) | ecosystem: Environmental > Aquatic > Marine > Oil seeps ... | reverse complement strand
GATTGCTGCTGCCATAAATAGATTAAATACCTTAAGATGTAAAGACAAACATAGATTCGGCAGTTTGGATCCTGTGCGTTGAGGTTGTCTTGGATAAGCCGCTAAAAAAGTTATAATAGAGAATTGAAAAGTGATAGATAATCCTTAAGCTGTCTTGTAATTAAGAAATGAGACCTTACATATTTTCTCCCTTCATGCCCCATTTTATCTGCAATTTTTTTATCAAGAAGAAGCAATTTTGTCTTTTCTGCTGTCTCCTTCGTATTTTCCACAAGGAAACCTGTCTTACCGTTTATTATCTGCATGGCAATACCTCCTCTATTACTCCCTACTACAGGTCTTCCCTTCCATAATCCTTCGGAAACAATCAATCCAAACCCTTCCCGAAGTGATTTTTGAATTATTACATTGGAGGTTCGCTGAAAGGCATTTACTTCAAGATTTTTCACTCCTGTTAAATTTGATAAGATGTGAATATCTTCATCTTCTCCCGCTTTGCGTAAAATTTTCTCATAGACAATCCATCCCTCCGGGTCATCAACGGGCATTGAACCAATGAGAGCCAGTTGAAGCTCAGGGATATCCTTCTTAATCAATCTATACACATCAATAATTCCTAAAGGGTCTTTCCAGAGGTCGAATCGCGATACCTGAGTAATTAAAGGCCGTCCCGGGTCTACGTCAAAATAATGAATAATCCTCTCTACCTTCTTTCTGGTAAGAGGGCGATTTTTGTCGCTTAAAGGGTCAATGGAGGGTATAATGAGGAATAGATGTTGAAAGATAGCCTCATCTTTAACAAAATCCTTCAGGGTGAATATAGCAGCATCATACTCTTTTAGAAAAGTCTTCAAGAAATTCCACACCTCCTCATTAGGATTAGAGGTATCGATGTGGCAGCGCCAGATAAACTTTGTCTCCTTTGAAGATTGAAGGTAGGCACGCATAGCTGCAGGTTGGGGGTCGTGGATGACTACAAAATCGTATTTTTCTTGAAACGAGGCAGCATTTAACTTGTTTTGCTCAAGATATATCTTTTTCATCTCTCTGGTAAAAGGGATATCTGCCCCTTGAAGTGCATTATGAAATTTCTTGGTAATGTTAAAAAAATCTTCGTTCCCCCCTATTATTCGCCATTCAACATCCAATCCCACATCTCTCATAAGAGGAACAAGGCTATGCAATATTTCCGCCACTCCCCCGCCCTGAGCTGTAGAATTAATGTGCAATACTCGAACATTTCTTAAATTTTTAGTAATTTTCCTAATATTACAGATTTCCTCTTCTCCTACAATGGAAAGATAATCATTCAATCTTTTTACTCCTGTTCTAACCTCTTTTAACATTTTTTCTCCCACTATTCCTCTAATCCTGCTTTTTAATCCTTTAATTATCCCTTGATTGACCCCGCTAATATACCCCGCACAAAATAACGCTGTAATGCGAAGAAGAGGATGAGCGGTAGAGCCATAGAGATAAATACAGCGGCGGTGAGTAACTCCCAACTCTGACCGTAGGAGCCAACCAGACTGCTTACCTGAACCGTAAGAGGCGCCACGTCTTGTGTCCCTCCCAGATAGACAAGTGCTACTAAAAGATCATTCCATACCCAGAGAAACTGAAAAATAGCCAGTGAGGCAATGGCAGACATAGAAAGCGGCAGCACCAACATAAGAAAAGTATAGAATGGAGACGCCCCATCTATGGAAGCAGAATCAAAAAGTTCCCGGGGTAATCCCGCAATGAAGTTATGCAATAGATATATAGCGAAGGGGAGCCCGTAGCCGGTATGAGCTAACCAGATTCCAGGGAAAGTCCCTGCAAGATGTAACCGATTGAAAATTCGTAAGATGGGAATCATAGTCATCTGGAGAGGAACCACTAAAAGAGCTATTAAGATTATGAAGAGGATTTGACGACCAATAAATCTCATCCAGGCAAAAGCATAAGCCGCAAAAGCAGCTATAACAATAGGCAGTATAGTTGCCGGAATAGTAATAATGAGGCTGTTCAAGAAAGCTCGTCCTATATTACCCCGAGTAACAACGGTTTCATAATTTTTTAGTGTGTACCGAGTAAAGTCAAACGGAGTTTTAAATACTGTCCACCAACCACTGGCTGCCACATCCGGGGCAGGCCTGAAAGATGTTACCAAAAGACCAATACTGGGAAGCATCCATATTAAGGCGATAAGAATAATCACTATGTGGAGAGGTCCGTGAGAGAGAATTCTTACCAACCTTTTTATCATCGTATTATTCCTTGTCTTTTGAAGCGTCGGAGATTAATTAATATTGCAGGGAGGATAAGTAAGAGTAAGAGCATCGCAATGGCGCTTGCTCTACCAAAGTTTCTAAATTGGAACATCTCTTTGTACATCCGATTGGCGATGACCTCGGTACCAAAGTTACCGTTGGTCATAACATAAACAATATCAAACACCTTAAGCACATTAACTACCATTGTGGTAGCTACAACAGTGATAGTTGGCCACATTAATGGAAGGATAATCCCTCGAAATATTTGCCACTCATTAGCTCCGTCAACGCGAGCTGCCTCTATCAATTCTTTAGGAAGACTCTTATATGTGGCTGATAGTATCACCATGCAAAAACCTGTCCATATCCATATTCCAACAGTGATAAGACAAAGATTATTAACCCAGGGTTTTTCAATTAACCAGCCTAAAGGGTGAAAATGAAAAATACGAAGAAGAGCATTAAGAATACCGATTTGTGGAGCTAATGGTGGTCGATAAGCATAGACGAATTTCCAGATGACTCCTGCACCAACAAAGGAAATAGCCATAGGCATAAAGATGATGGACTTAATAATTGTTTCGTATCGCACACGGTCCAACATCACAGCAAGAATCAACCCCAAAAGGACGGTCAATGTTGTGAAAAATAGCACCCACAGAGCATTATTTCGTAATGCCGTGAGCATTGTCTTATTAGTGAAAGTATAGATGTAATTCTTTAATCCAATAAACTTATCAGAATTTCTGCCAAAGAAGGAAAGATAAAATGTGTGAATGGAAGGATAAAGTAGAAAAAAAGTTAACACAAGCAGAGCTGGCCCTATATATAACCAGGGAATCAATCGCCTTGTGCGCATCTTAGCCCCCAGAATTCTCAAATAAGAAGCTTGCGGCCTCTTATGTTAAAGGACCGCAAGCTATAAGCCGTATTTTAACACTTATCCTATTTCTTGTAAGCATCAACAGCACTATCTTCAATGGTTTTAAGAACTGTATCAAGGTCCTCCCCACCTACATAGTCCAGTATACCACTCCAGAAAGAACCCGAACCTACAGCAGGAGGCATCAAATCAGAGCCGTCGAAGCGAAAAGTCTTAGCATTGAGCAGTATCTGGGCAGCTTTTCGAGTGAGTTCATCAGGATAGGCGTTAGGGTTTACCCGGTTATTAGCCGAAAGCTTACCAAGTTCAGCGACCCATATCTCCTGAGCACCAGGGGTAGCTAAATACTCCATAAGAGCTCTGGCTTCTGGGACATCATTGAACATAGCTAACATATCGGCTGCTCCTAAGGCTGGAGTCCCGTATTCTGGATCAATTGGTGGAAAGGGGAAGAAACTGAAGTCTATGCCTGCTACCAGGTCCGGATTATGCTCAAGAACGAAGCTCTTGATAAAAGTTGCCTGTTTGTGCATATAAGCATATGGTGGGCTGGTAAACAGAGCATCTGGAGCATCGCCAAAGTTAGTGGTAAGCTCAGCTGTCGTTCCTCCATAGACATAATCTTCGTTGCGAGCAATCTGCCCAAAGAGCTCAAAAGCACGCCTCACACGTGGATCCATCCAGGAAATCTCGTGATTGACCCACCTATCATAGACCTCGGGCTTTGCAATTCGAAGCATAATATCTTCAATCCAGTCAGTGCCTGGCCAACCGCTGGCAGCTCCACTCTCAAGTCCAATACACCAGGGAGCTTTACCATCAGCAACAATTTTATCGGAAAGAGCAATTAATTCATCCCAGGTTTTGGGCACCTTGTATCCTGCATCAGCAAATGTCTTGGGGTTATACCAGATTAAACTCTTGAGGTCAGCGGAGATAAAGATGGCGTAGAGCTTTTCCCCATAACTTCCCAGATCAAGCCAGGTTTTTGCATAATCACTCCGAAGTTTATCAATGTCCATAAAGGTCCCTAAATTTACCAATGCTTTCACTTTAGCTAATTCTTCCATCTGGCCTGGATTGGGTAAAGCAGAGATATCCGGTGGATTACCAGCAGCTACCCGTGTGGTGAGCACAGTTGGAAGATCACGTGTTCCTGTAAATTCCACCTTAATGCCACTTGCTGCCTCGAAAGGCTCCACCATTTTCATAAAGGCATCTCTCTCGCCACCGCCCCATACGCCAAGCACACTTACAGTTCTTCGTTGAGCAAAAGTGGGAACTGTGACTGCGCCAACCAATAATATTACCGCTATGGAAACTAAAATTTTCTTATACATCTTTTCCTCCTTCTGGGTATATTTTCTCTAACAAAGAGTAGCCTCTCTGTTTTAAAATTTATCACCTCCTTATCGCTCAAATTTCTCGCCTTATTTAGACCCATTGAACAACAGTAGACCTAATCCTATCCTCCTTTTTAAATTTAAAAATGGGAGCTTTAAATATCTCCTTAAGAACTAACTCTGCTGCTCCAATAACCCAGCCTTTCTCTTCTAACTGCGGAGAAAGAATCTTAATATCCCTTCTTAAAGGAGAATTTTCTCTAATAGCTTTTTGCATAGGGTGAAAAATTAGCTTCCCTGCTTTCATCTCTCTTCCCTCCATAAGAATCACTTCCGGGTCAACAATGTTAATGAGATTGCTAATTCCAATACCTAAGTTTCTCCCTGCTTGTTCAAAAATATCCTTGGCTACTATATCTCCCTTACGGGCAGCCTCTAAAATAGTAGATACCGAAAGGTTGTTCAAATCGGTATTATTTAGAAAATTCTTTATAAGTGTTTTTTTCCCTTCAGTTAACGCTTTTTTTGCCTCTTTAATGATAAAACGGTCAGAAGAAAAAACTTCCAGGCAGCCGTGCTTACCGCAATAACACAAAGGTCCACTCTTATCTATTATTATATGTCCTAATTCTCCCGCTCCTCCCGAATTACCGTGGTATATTTCTCCGTTCAATACAATCCCCGCACCGATTCCTGTGCCAACTGTTACGCAGACAAAATTGTTGATTCCTCGAGCAGCGCCGTATCGCTTTTCTCCTAAAGCTAAAGCATTTACATCTTTATCCACAAAAACAGGGATATTAAATTCTTTCTCCAAAAGTTCTTTAAATTGTATATTTTCCCAACCTAAAATAACAGAATGAAGTAAAGTTCCACAACTGCTGTCCACCAGTCCCGATACACCTATCCCGCAACCAATAACCTGACTAAAGTCTGCCCAAGCTTCCTTAATCAAATTCCGAATTACATTCACCACACTCTTAATCACAACTCTCTTACCTTCCTTAACAGGAACAGGGCAGGCAATCTGGTATAAAATAGTACCTTTTAAGTTAACTAATGCTGCAACAATACCATCCAGCCCAATCTTTATTCCTATTACTAATCCCATCCCTGGATTTAGCTTAAGCATTATCGGCTTCCGTCCTCCCTTAGATTTATCTTCTCCTATCTCCTGCACCAATCCCTTTTTTATTAACGAGGCTACGATATTAGAAACTGTGGAAAGGCTGAGTTCGGTAAGTTCAGCAATCTTTGTTCGGGAAATAGGCTCATATTTTAAGATAGTGTTAACTACAAAGACTCTGTTCAATTCTTTAATTAACTGTCTATTTCCACGACGAATGTTATCCATCTTATCTCCTGTATATTTTATATTTTTTATTTATTTTTTAAGCTGAGAAGTTGCTTTCTTCATTGAATCAAGTATCAATTTTATTCTATAAAATTTTTTAGAATTGTCAATCCGAACGCAAGGATTCAAACCCGGATTTGGCAAACTATTAAGTTGATAGGTTTGGGTAGGCATAAGAGGGGTGCAGTCCAGGTATTTCAGGGGAAGACCTTATTTATGGAAGTTACATTTAATCTTTTCATTTTCTCTTTTCCCCCAATTCCTCAAACTTCTCCCCCAATTCCTCAACTTCTCGGTTAATTGCATCAACTCTTTTCGCTATCTCAGTTATTTTTTTTACCAATTCTAACCTTTCTTTTTTTAACCTTTTCTCTTCAAGCTGTTCTGGTTTAAATAAAATATCTGTTAGTTTGCCAAGTTTTTGGGTAATATCGATCTCAGGTCTTCTCCAGATAGTCCCGTCTGCAAATCTGACTCTATCCAGGAATATTACGACTGTATGAGTGGACCAATCTTTATATACTGCCATAGATTTCCATCTACTGGGTTTTATTTTTCCAGGAGGAAGCTTGTCAATGCTGATTTCCGAAATTGTGTCAAGGTGCTCATTAAATACATCATAGAAAAGCATACGGAAACTCAGGGCGTCTATATCTTTATTCGATGGGTTAGTGTATTTAATGAAACAGTATAATTCTTTACCGAATTCTCCTTCTTCCAATTTTGTGATTGTTGTAATAATTTCCACTGGGTCATCATCGAATTTGATTTCTCTGGTAACAATGTTTAGTCCAAATGCAGGACTCACGAAGAATAACATTATACCGAATAATACAGCTAATTTCAACTTTCTCACCTCCCGTGTAATTTTATCTCTTATTATCTTTAGTTTCGCTCTTTAAAAACAGGTGTGAGAATTTTCTTGTTTTCTCTTATATCCTTTTGGAAAAGTTCCCATAATTGGTGAAAGATAGGTCCTGGTTTTCCAGCACCGATCCTCTTTCCATCGTATTTGACTATAGGAAGCACATTGGGAGTAGTGCTAAATAAGAGCATCTCTGAGCTATTATAGGCTTCTTCTTGGGAGATATCTGTGCAGGAGGTTCCCTTCAAATCTCCTTTTTCGATTAAGTCTTTGGCCAGCTCGACTGCTCGGAGTATGGTGATGCCTCTAAGAATGTTATCAAACTTGGGATAGATGAGTACCTTTTGTTTGCTCACGATAGCTACACTTTTAGTTGCTGCCTCTGCCAGATATCCTTGCTGGTCGAGCATAATGGTGAAGTCTACCTTATTCCGTTCCGCTTCCATCTCAACTAATGCATTGGGTAGATAATTGCAGGATTTGACTTGAGCAAAAAAGGGCGGTTTGGGAGGAATCCGGCTTGTTACCGCAGATATTCCTTTGGTGTAAAAGTGGGGCGGGATAGTAGCGGTTTTTATAACCACAACATAAAGGTTGCTTTTGTAACACTCTTTTGGTTCACAGTTGAACCCTCCTATTCCACGGGAGATAAAAATACGCAGGGTGCAATCTTTAATACCCGCTATAGCTACAGTTTCTATGACAATTTGCTTAATGTGGCTCAGGTCAAAGGGCAACTCCATCGAGATTAACTCTGCAGACCTTTGTAGTCTGGATAGGTGAGCATCGAAATTGTAAATATACCCATTTACACATTTACAGGCTTCGAAAATACCATCTCCACGATGCACTATATGGTCGTCTATAGGAATCACCATCAAGGCAGGGTCCGTTACCACTCCTCCGAAAACACCGGAGTACATAGCCAAATATTCTGAACGTCCTGGGTCCCGCCATTTAGACTCTTCCGAAAAGATTTCATTTCTGGATAAGACATTTAAACTCATAACTATTTCTCTTTCTTTTACATCTGAGTTTTTGTGAATCCCTTTAAAGTGGAAATGCTCTTCTCCCACCTATCGTAGATAATGTCCAGTTTTTGAGAAAGCTCTTGATATTTCCCAATTAAATCATTTAACTTTTTTGTATTCTGGTAAGTCTCGTCTTTTTCCAGCTCTCGGGTTATCTTCTCCCTCTCTTCTTCTAAGAAGATAATCTCGCTTTCGATTTCTTCAAAACTGGGTGATATGGAGACTTCCCGGGGGACTTTTTTCTCAATCTTCTTTATTTTCACCTTCTTCGGTTTTTCTTCTTCTTTTAGCAGCTTTTTCTCTTCTTTTTTCTCTAAAAAGTAGGAATAATTTCCTGAATAAATCTCAAAATTTCTATCTTTGTCAAAATAAAGAGTCTTTTCTACTATTTTATCCAGAAGATATCTATCATGAGAGACAACCAGAATAGTCCCCTCGTAATCCACGAGGGCTTTTTCTAAAGTTCTCCTCGAGCTTATATCAAGATGATTTGTTGGCTCATCGAGAATGAGAAAATTTACCCCGGCTAACATTAGCTTGGCTAAAAGTACTCTTGCCTTTTCACCTTCACTTAAATCCTTCAGGGGAGCAAACACTTCTTCTTGAGTAAACAAAAATCTCCCCAAGAATGAGCGCAGCTCTTCAATCTTCATTCCAGGATTTATCGACCATACCTCTTCCAGAACAGAATTTTCAGAATTAAGCTCTGCTAAATGCTGGTCGTAATATCCTATCTTGATTTCCTTGCCTATTTTTACCTCACCCTCATCGGGTTTTTCCTTTCCCATAATTATTTTCAATAAAGTAGTCTTTCCTGTCCCATTAGGTCCTATAATTCCTATGCGCTCGCCTCTTTCTACCTGGATGCTTAAATCTTTAAAAAGGAATTCCCCTCCAAAAGATTTGGCGAGATGAGAGACTTCGAGTACTTTATTTCCTCCCCGCAGTTTAGGCGAAAAACTAATACCTATTTTTTTCTCTCTTTGAGGCCTTTCAACTCTCTCCATCTTATGGAGCATTTTTCTTCGGCTCTGGGCCTGTTTTGTTGTCTGACCAACAATATTTTTTCTAATAAACTCCTCCTGACGGCTAATTTCCCTCTCCCGAAATTTGTATCTTTTTTCTTGCTGCTTAATTCTCTCCTCTTTCTCTCTTAAGTAATGGGTGTAGTTTCCTGAGTAATGTTTTAGCTCTTTTTCTTTAAGTTCCCATATTTTTTGCACAACTCTATCCAGAAAATATCTATCATGAGAGACAATTACCATTGCTCTCTCGTAATCCATCAGATATTTCTCCAGCCACTCAGTTGCCTCAATATCAAGATGATTGGTAGGTTCATCCAATAATAATAACTCGGGTTCTCTTAAAAAGAGTTTAGCATAAGCAAGTTGGCATTTTTCTCCTCCGCTAAGATGTTCCACCAATCTCCTCCAATCGCTCTTTTTAAAACCAAGTCCATAGAGCACAGCTTTTAATCGAGCTTCATAAGTATATCCACCCTTATTCTCAAACTCTTCCTGCAATTCTCCGTATTCCTTTATGACTTTATTCAGATTATTCTTCCTCTCTTCCATTATCTTAGCTAAACTATCCATTTTTTCTCTGATACTCAAGATTTCATTAAATGCCTTCATTCCCTCATCGTAAAGAGTGCTCTTAAGATTAAGGTTTATTTCCTGAGCTAAATAACCAACATTCAAATTTTTCTTTCTAACAATCTTCTCTTTATTCTCGGGTTCAATCTCTCCTGAAATAATTTTCAAAAGAGTAGTCTTACCCACTCCATTGGCTCCAATCAACCCGATCTTTTCCTTATCATTTATTTGAAAAGAGCTCTCTTTTATAATAAGTTTATCTCCGTAAGACTTTGATACGCTATCTCCCCTTATCAGGAGCATAAATACCTCTTGAAGTTTACTGATTTATTAAATTTTTTAATTTTTCACTCATTATGTGCTCTGGAGTTACTCCTACAACTCGGTCTACTACTTGACCATTTTTGAAAAATAAAAGAGTAGGTATTCCTCTAATTCCATATTTAGCTGCAATATCAAGGTTTTCATCTACATTCAATCTACCTATCTTAACTTTATCTTGATATTCTTTAGCCATTTTTTCTACTAAAGGAGCTATCATGTGACAAGGAGCACACCATTCAGCCCAGAAATCCATCATTACTGGAAGATTTGAGTTTAAAACCTCTTCTTCCCAATTATCTTGATTAAAAATTACTTCTTGACCCATTTTTTTCCTCCCATCCGACATAGTTCATCATTTTTATGAAATTTACCAAAAGGTCCCCAAACGAAATTTTAACCCAAATTCGGCGATTTGAATCCTGTGCGTTCCAAGACACCGAAAGAAAGCACAGCAAGGATAAAGCGTAACACTCTTATGCCTCTTCTGCCCGGATAGCTGAGTCAATAATTTGCCGAATCTGGGTTTAATTATCCAACATCGGTATAACCTTTAGTCGTATTATACTAAAATTTTTAAACATTATCAAGCATCGCCTTAAACCCCAGGCTCACCTGGTGAAAAGCCGAGTTTGACTTACTTTTAGATTTACTATAAGATTTGAACTATACCAAAGATGGGGGAAAACTAAACGCTATCATGGAGAAAATAGAGATAACAATAGAGAGAATAGTCTATTATAACTCGGAGAACGACTATCTGGTAGCCAGGTTCTCTTCTCTCCAATGCCCGGGTCGCCTTCTCACTTTAGTGGGAAATATAGCCGAGCCCAGCGCCGGCCAAGCCTTACAGATTGAAGGATGGTGGGTCGGTCATCCTAAGTACGGAAAGCAGTTTAAGATAAAGACTTACAAGAAACTTACCCCGGTTACCACTGAAGGGATTAAAAAATACCTGGGATCCGGAATGATTAAGGGAGTTGGTCCTGTAACTGCAGACAGAATCGTAGACCATTTTGGAAAAGATTCTCTTGAGATAATAGAGAAAAGCCCTAAAAGGCTGGAGGAAGTGCCGGGAATAGGGCCTAAGAGGAAGAAGAAAATAACCTCCTCTTTTCGAGAACAGGAAAAGATAAAGGAGGTAATGGTTTTTCTTCACTCTTACGGAGTAAGCTCTTTATTTGCTACCAAGATATACAAGGCTTACCGAGACGAAGCTATTGAGAAGGTAAGAGAAAATCCCTACCAACTGGTCGAAGATATTTTTGGGATAGGATTCAAAACTGCAGATTCCATTGCCGCTAATTTGGGGATAAAAGGGGATTCTCCCTTGCGAACAAAAGCAGGGATAAGATATGTGCTTACAGAGAGTGCTGGAGAAGGTCATACTTTTCTTCCCAGAGATGTACTTCAAGAGAAAGCGGCTAAAGTGCTGAATACGGATACAGAGGCTATAAGGATAGCTCTTCAGAGCCTTAATAAAGAGAATAAAGTAGTGATAGAAGATGGTGCAGTATATTTTCCTCCCTTCTACTATGCAGAAAAAGGGACGGTGCGAAAAATAGCAGAGCTTTTGGGAACCAAAGGAAAAACTTTCAATCTCCCCTGGGAAAAGGTAACCAGTTGGCTTAAAAAGAAGCAGGAAATTATTCTTGCTGCTGAGCAGATGGAAGTAGTGAAGACTGCCTTAACCGAGAAGATGATGGTTCTTACAGGAGGGCCGGGAACCGGGAAGACCACTACCTTGAAATCTATAGTGCTTATTCTTCAGGAGTTAAAAGTAAAAGTTTTCCTCGCTGCTCCTACTGGAAGAGCAGCAAAAAGACTGTCTGAGGCTACAGGAAGAGAGGCTTCTACTTTGCATAGATTGTTAGAGTTCGCGCCGGAGAAAGGCTTTGGGAGAAACGAGAATAGAAAGCTGACTGCAGAATTCCTCATTGTAGACGAGATTTCTATGATGGACCTTCTTTTGATGTATGCTCTTTTGCGTGCTCTTCAGCCTTCCTGCCGAGTTGTCTTCGTTGGAGATTCAGACCAGCTTCCAGCGGTAGGAGCGGGCAATGTGCTTAAAGATATCATTCACTCAAACCGAATAAAAACAATAAAATTAACTCATATTTTTCGTCAGGCAAAAAAAAGCCTGATTGTGGTCAATGCTCACCGAATAAATCAGGGAGAGTTTCCCTATCTGAAGGGCCCCCCAGAGAGGGACTTCTATTTTTTAGTAAAGCAGGAACCTGAAGAGGTAAGAGAGACGATATTGAATCTCTGCAAGAAAGAAATTCCCAGGCATTTTGGTTTGAATCCTATAAAAGATATTCAGGTCATCTCGCCTCTTTACAGGGGAGCTGCTGGGGTGGACAGATTAAACCGAGATCTACAAAATATTCTCAATCCAAATAGTCACTTTCTCTCCTGGGGCGGAACAAAATTTGGGGTAGGGGACAAAGTAATGCAACTCAGAAACAACTATCAAAAGGAAGTGTTTAATGGGGACATAGGGAGGATAAGTAATATAGACCCTGGCGAAGGGAAACTGTGGGTCCGCTTCCCTGAAAAAGAAGTTCCTTACGAAGGAGCAGATATTGCTGAAATCTGTCTGGCCTATGCTATAAGTGTTCATAAAAGCCAGGGGTCAGAATATCCAACCATAGTAATGCCTGTCATTACTTCCCATTATATAATGCTGCAGAGAAACCTTTTGTATACTGCTTTAACCAGAGCCAAAAGGTTAGCTATCCTTATAGGTCAAACAAAAGCTTTGGCAATAGCAGTAAAGAACAACAAGGTAGCTAAAAGATATACAAGGCTGGCCGAGAGGTTAAGAGGGTAGTTAAATTTTTCCTCTATTTTAATAGATCAGGAAATTATTGAAATTAACTCTGGGTAGGGGCGAGTTTACTCACCCAAAAATGGGAGGCTGAAGCCTCCCCTACACCCAGATGAAGTGACAACTTGAAAAAATACGGTGTATCTGCTTTAATTGACAAAAGGTAAAGGAGATGGTATGTTTATAGACGCTACTCAGTTCTCT
>Ga0209121_10004671_pt1 | contig 12685 bp, 11 predicted proteins | sample Cruoilmetagenom3_FD_187292 | JGI IMG/M metagenome (GOLD analysis project Ga0209121, IMG submission 187292) | Oil polluted marine microbial communities from Coal Oil Point, Santa Barbara, California, USA - Sample 3 (SPAdes) (version 2) | ecosystem: Environmental > Aquatic > Marine > Oil seeps ... | reverse complement strand
CATTTATTCATATCTTGAGAACAATAATGATGTTGGATTGGTCATGCCCAAGGTGTTGAATTTGGATGGCAGCAATCAGTACTTATGCAAACTGTTACCCACCCCCGCCAATTTATTCGTACGCAGATTTGTTCCAAGTTTCATCCCGTTTACAAAAAAACTCGACGAAAAGTATGAATTGCGATTTTGGAATTATTCAAATACCGCAAATATCCCGAGCTTGTCTGGGTGTTTCATGTTTCTCAGGGTTAGCGCGCTTGCCGATATCGGTATTTTCGATGAAAACATATTTATGTATATGGAAGACTTGGACCTGACCCGGCGTATGCATAAAAAATATAGAACCATGTATTTTCCCGAAGTCGAGATAAGCCATGCCCACAATCGAGAATCTTACAGGAATTACAAACTGCTGCTGAAACACATGCAGTCCGCCTTTTATTATTTCAATAAGTGGGGTTGGTTTTTTGACCAAAATAGAAAGAAAATTAACACAAATACTCTTCAAAATTTAGGGTTTGTTAAGGTTCAGGATTCACATTAGCCTTAAGTTATGATCCGCTCTTTGAAAATGGAGTGGTTAAATGCGGAGGTAACAGGGTCAAGGATACTCCCGCAGATAGATCTACGACAAAGTTTACAACAAGCGTATAACTGGTTTGCATCCAATCACGACAAACTCAGAGGCAAGGTACATGTCCGATACACCAAACCTGTTACCCGTAATTTTAGCCGGAGGGTCTGGCACTCGCCTGTGGCCTTTGTCGCGCAAGTATTACGCCAAGCAGTACCTTTCTCTTGGGGGTGAAAAGACGATGCTACAGGAGGCGGTGCAGCGATTAGGGGATCTACCGCATTTACCCCCCCTGCTGATTTGCAACGAAGGCACACGGTTTTTAGCTGCCGAGCAGATGCGCGAAATCGGGCGCGAGGACGCCTCGATCTTGCTTGAACCTGCTGGGCGGAACACAGCACCCGCGATTGCGCTTGGTGCGTTTGAGGCGGTTGCAGACGGGGGTGACCCCATGCTGCTGGTAATGCCGGCAGATCATAAAATCACAGATACCACCAAATTTATTGAAACCATTCAAGCTTCTATCGATTTGGCTGGTGTAGGCAAGCTGGTAACTTTTGGCATCACACCCACGCATCCCGAAACCGGGTATGGCTATATCAGAAGCGGCGAAGCGGATGGCAGCGCACTTAAAGTAGAGGCGTTCATCGAAAAGCCGGATCATGAGACGGCAAAGGGGTATCTTGAAACCGGTAGGTATTACTGGAACAGCGGTATTTTCATGTTCCGGGCCTCTCGCTATCTTGAGGAATTGGAAAAGTTTCGCCCCGATATTCTGAAGGCTTGTCAGGATGCATTCGCTGGCAAACAGGCAGATCTAGACTTTTTACGCTTCGACAAGGATGTGTTTTTAGCCTGCCCCGAGGACTCGATTGACTATGCCGTTATGGAAAAAACCGAGGCATCGGTGGTTGTGCCCCTTGATGTAGGTTGGAGCGATATCGGCTCCTGGGCCGCACTGTGGGAAGCCTCGCCAAAGGATGCTGATGAAAATTGCGAGGTTGGCGATGTGGTGAGCCTGAACGGGTCCGGCAACTATATCAGCGCAGGAAGCCGTCTGGTAACGGCAGTCGGTTGCGAAAATATGGTAATTGTTGAGACCAAAGACGTCGTTTTCGTAGCCCCCAAAAGCACGGTGCAAGACGTTAAAACACTGGTAAAACGCCTTAAATCCGAAGGTCGAACCGAGGTGGAATACCACCGCGAAGTTTACCGCCCGTGGGGTAAATACGACAAGGTTGACATGGGCGAGCGCTATCAGGTTAAACGCATTACAGTTAATCCGGGCGCGAAACTGTCGGTACAAAAGCACCTTCACCGCGCCGAACATTGGGTGGTTGTGCGCGGCACCGCGAAAGTTACCAAGGCTGAAGAGACAACTCTGCTTTCGGAGAACCAGTCAACCTATATCCCGTTGGGTGAAATCCATGCGCTGGAAAACCCGGGCAAAGTGCCGCTGGAGCTGATCGAAGTCCAATCCGGCAGCTATCTTGGCGAAGACGACATCGTAAGGTTCAAAGACAAGTACGGGCGAAGCTGATTGGATTACAGATCAAAATGGGACCGAACACCACTAATTTTAGGGGGATTACCGTTGCCGCCGCATTTATCGGCACAGTGATTAGAGAAGTCGTGCTGGACGGGTATGGCGACCCGAAGGCAGGCTCTATATCTATTGCGCCCTTTGCAACAACTAACGATGTAGGTGTATTTTTCAGCAAAATTTTCTAGCCAACCCACCATCCCGCAACTAATAATAGCCCCCTATTACTAGGGAAAATCCTTTTCAGCATTACAGAAAGTCTGCTTTGTGATTGAGAAAACAAAACTACCCGACGTTTTACAAATTACGCCACCGCGCTATGGCGACAGTCGTGGGTTCTTTAGCGAAACGTGGAACGCACGGTTGTTAGGTGAGCACGGTGTCAACATTAACTTTGTTCAGGACAACCAATCCCTATCCCGAATGGTCGGAACTGTGCGCGGGCTACATTTCCAATCCCCTCCGCATGCACAAGACAAATTGGTGCGATGCGGACGAGGGCGATTGTTGGATGTGGCGGTGGATATCCGCAAAGGCTCGCCGAGTTACGGCGAATGGGTCGCGATAGAACTGTCTGCCGACAATGGCAAGCAATTGTTGGTTCCCAAAGGTTTCCTGCACGGGTTTGTAACCTTGGAACCGGACACTGAAATCCTTTACAAGTGTTCCGATTACTACGCGCCGGAATGTGATGGGGCCATCAGGTTTGATGACCCCGATATTGCCATCAACTGGGGCATTCCACCAGATCAGGCGGTGTTGTCCGAAAAAGACGCTGCCGCACCGCTCCTGAAAGACTTCGACAGTCCGTTTACATACGAGGTTGCCACATGAAACTGCTGATCACCGGAGGGGCGGGTTTCATCGGTTCTGCGGTTGTGCGCCAAGCCGTTAACGCAGGGCATCAGGTTGTTAATCTTGATGCGTTAACCTATGCGGCGTGTCTTGATAATGTCGCGAGCGTTGCTGATAGCCCACTTTACACATTTGAACACGCCGACATTCGTGATGCAGACGCGCTGCACCGGATTTTCACAAAACATAAACCCGATGCTGTGATGCATTTGGCGGCCGAGTCCCACGTTGACCGCTCCATTGACGGCCCTGCGGCATTTATCGAGACGAACATCAACGGCACATACAATATGCTGGAAGCTGCGCGGACATTCTGGAATGCGGAAGGGAAACCGGAAAGGTTTCGCTTCCATCACATCTCCACTGACGAGGTTTATGGAACTTTGGGGCCCGAAGGGATGTTTACCGAAACCACACCCTACGCCCCAACGTCGCCCTATTCCGCATCGAAAGCTGCGTCCGATCATCTGGTTCGCGCTTGGCACGAGACTTACGACCTGCCCGTTGTGATTACAAATTGTTCAAACAACTACGGGCCTTACCATTTCCCCGAAAAACTGATTCCTGTGGTGATTTTGCGGGCGCTGGCAGCAGAGCCGATTCCGGTTTATGGAAATGGCCAGAACATTCGCGATTGGCTTTATGTGGAAGACCACGCCGACGCGTTGCTGAATGTGCTTTCAAAGGGTGTGGTGGGGCGGACATATAATATCGGTGGCGAGAACGAGGCAACGAACCTTGATCTGGTAAATCTGATTTGCAAAATTCTTGATGCCAAGCACCCGGGCGCAACCCCTTATGCAAAGCAAATCACCTTTGTTGCCGATCGTCCCGGCCATGATTTGCGCTATGCGATTGACCCGACCCGTATTCGCGATGAACTCGGTTGGCGGCCATCCGTTACGTTGGAGCAAGGACTTGATCTGACGGTACAGTGGTATCTTGATAACGAGGATTGGTGGCGCGGTTTACAAAATCGCAGCGGTGTTGGCGACCGTTTGGGCGTGGCCAAATGAAGGTGCTTGTTTTCGGTAAAAGCGGGCAGGTTGCGTTGGAGTTGCAACGGCAAGCTGACGTGATTGCGCTGGATCGCAGTCAGGCGGATTTGTCTGACCCAGAAGCTTGTGCCAAGGTTATTGAACAAACCGATGCAGATGTGATTATCAATGCGGCAGCTTATACCGCCGTGGATGATGCCGAAACGAACGAAGATATGGCGAAGTTAATAAACGCGGATGCGCCAGCCGCGATGGCACGTGCAGCGGCGGTGCGAGGGTTGCCGTTTTTGCATATCTCAACCGATTATGTTTTTGACGGCAGTGGCACACAGGCGCGGAAGGTTAAGGACCCGGCAAGTCCGATCAACGCTTATGGCCGCACGAAACTTTTGGGCGAGCATGGCATTGTAGCGGCAGGTGGGCGGTATGTCATTTTGCGCACCTCGTGGGTGTTCTCAGCGCATGGTGCAAATTTTGTGAAAACGATGCTACGGCTTGGCAAAGAACGTGAAATGTTAAACATTGTTAACGATCAGGTTGGCGGGCCGACTGCGGCGGCAGATATTGCGGCGACGCTGTTAATAATGGCAAAGGCGCTTCTTTTCGATTCCGGCAAAAGTGGGATCTATCACTATGCAGGTGCGCCGGATGTTAGCTGGGAAGGCTTTGCCAAGGAGATTTTCACGCAAGCGGGGATAAGCGTTAACGTTAGCGGCATCTCGTCCTCTGCCTATCCAACACCGGCTGCAAGACCGTTGAACTCGCGTTTGGATTGTAGTTGCGTGAAAAATATATTTGATATTCCTCGTCCAGATTGGCGGATAAGCCTGACGGATGTGTTGCGCGAATTAGGAGAAGCAAGATGACAAACCGCAAAGGTATTATCCTCGCCGGAGGGTCGGGAACACGTCTTTACCCCGTCACCATGGGTGTTTCCAAGCAACTATTGCCGATTTACGACAAGCCGATGATCTATTATCCGCTATCGGTTTTGATGCTGACCGGCATTCGCGAAGTAGCGGTGATTACTACGCCAGACGACCAATCTCAATTCAAGCGACTGCTTGGGGATGGTTCGCAGTGGGGCATGTCGCTGACGTTTATCGAGCAACCAAAACCTGAAGGGCTGGCGCAGGCTTATATTCTGGCCGAGGACTTTCTAAATGGCGCCCCTTCGGCGATGGTCCTTGGTGACAACATTTTCTTTGGCCACGGACTGGTCGATATCTTGGTAAAAGCGGACGCCGAGATGAACGGCGGCGTTGTCTTTGGTTATCAAGTATCCACTCCCGAAGACTACGGCGTTGTCGGGTTTGGCGAAAACGGGCAGGTGACGGGTATTGTTGAAAAACCAACCGTCCCTGCATCCAATTATGCCGTGACGGGTTTGTACTTTTTGGACGGCTCCGCCCCGCAAAAGGCGAAACGGGTAGAACCGTCGCCGCGCGGGGAATTGGAAATCACCGCACTACTGGAGATGTACCTGCACGAGGGCGCTCTAAAGGTTAACAAAATGGGTCGAGGATACGCTTGGCTGGATACAGGCACGCACGGCAACCTTTTAGACGCTGGAAACTTCGTGCGGACATTGGAAAAACGACAAGGTTTGCAAGTCGGAAGCCCTGATGAAATTGCTTATGAACAGAGCTGGATAACGCGCGATCAGCTGAAGGAGCGCGCCGAAAAATTCCAGAAAAACGACTATGGCCAGAATCTCAACCGGTTGCTTAACAGGCAATAGGGAAATCGCCTTTGGGCGAAATATATGCCCAAAACGCCACCAACATATCGCAAGGCCCGCCGTTGATCGGCGAGGATACCGATGCTATCCTAAAACCAACGCTTGGACTGGATGACGTAAAAGTCGCCGAACCGCGCTGCGCCGGAATTATGTAAAGGGATCATCATGTTTCAACCATACAGATTTGCAGATATTGAAGTTGTCGAGGATGCTGCAGCGCTAAGATCAGAGGTCCGCGAATTTCTGGATGACTGGAAAGATAAGTGGACCCCATGGGAGCGCGGTCTTGGCTGGACACGCCATGACCGGAAGTTCTCTGAAGCGCTGGGGGCCAAAGGCTGGATCGGGATGTGCTGGCCCAAGAAATACGGCGGGGCCGAGCGCTCAATGCTTGAGCGGCATGTCATTATTGAGGAGTTGCTAGCCGTCGGCGCACCCGTCGGGGCGCACTGGGTATCTGACCGGCAAAGCGGGCCGCTTATTCTTAAGGCTGGTACAGAAACGCAGCGACAGAAATACTTGCCCGAAATCATACGAGGTGAGGCTTGTTTCTGCATCGGTTTGAGCGAACCTGACGCCGGATCCGACTTGGCCTCCGTGCGCACCCGCGCAGACAAAGTTGACGGTGGATGGCTGATAAACGGGCGCAAAATTTGGACAACAAACGCCCATTTGTCGGAATATATAATTGCCTTGCTGCGCACCGAAGGCACAGCCGCCGACCGTCATAATGGTCTTTCGCAATTTGTGTTCTCTATGAAGCTTCCGGGAATTACCATTCGTCAGATCAAAGACTTAACCGGTGCCGCCCATTTCAACGAAGTAACGTTCGATGACGTTTTCATCGACGACGACGCCTTGATCGGTGCCCTCGGTGAGGGGTGGGCGCAGGTAACCGCAGAGCTGGCCTTCGAGCGCAGCGGGCCAGATCGTTATATGACCTCGTTCCCATTGCTCGAAGAACTGGTAGAGCATGTAAACAAAACCGGCAGTGACCGGATGATTGACCGACAAATAGGCGCAGAATTTGCCAAGATGGCTGTGCTTCGCCAAATGTCCGTTTCGATTGCAGGCATGTTGCAAGAGGGCCTTTTGCCAAATCAGGAAGCAGCGGTCGTAAAGGACCTCGGGACCGATGCAGAACAGAGACTGCCCGAAGTTGTCAGATCAATACTGGGGCAGGACAGCCCGCTGGATAAATCGACGTCGCTGACTGAAATCAACGCTGCGATCACACAAACCGGCCCGACGTTCTCGTTGCGTGGCGGTACCCGTGAAATCATCCGCGGAATTATGGCAAAGGGGCTAGGGCTACGATGAGCAATGCTGAAATATCACAACTGATGGTCGATGGCTTGGGCCGGGTCTTGGCCGACTTTGCCGATGCTAAGACAATGGGCAAGGTTGAAGCGGGCGAAATCGGGCTTGGCCATGAAAAATTGATTGCCGAGTTGGGGTTCGACGTTGCGATGTTGCCCGAGAAGGATGGCGGTGCAGGTCTCGGCTGGAAAGACGCGGCCAAAATTTTTGAACTGCTCGGGTATTACGCATCTCCAACGGATTTGGGCGAGCGGATCATTTCTCAATGGGCCAGTTCAAATGCTGGCATTGAGACAAATGACGACATCCCACATGTGGCGCTGGGAACCGTCGAATCCAACACTGATGGTTCTGTCACGGGGACTATCCTTGTGCCGTGGGCGTCTGGTCCGTCTTTAACTTTGGTGGAAATATCCAAGCAGGGTACGCAAGAAATCTGTTTGATTGATACTGCGTCTGCTGCCAGTGTTGCCCCCGCTGATACGATAGGCAGGGTTCCTTCACAAAAGGTCGTATTGGCGAATTGTGCGCCGATCCAGATAGGAAGACTGGACGGCTCATTTGGTTTAACCCACGCAATGGCGTTTCTGCGGTCATCGCAGTTGTCGGGGGCAATGGCCCGTATTCTGGAAATGACGATAGAATACTGTAACACCCGAACACAATTCGGCCGACCAATCGGAAAGTTTCAGGCAGTCCAACAGCTTGTAGCCCAATTGGCCGGTGAAATGGCGGCAACCAATGCGGCTGTGAAATTGGCTGCAATGGGAATGGATAAGGGGCGAGGTCCGTTAGAAATCGCAATTGCCAAGCAACGTGCATCTGCCTCGGTTGCATTGGTGGCATCAATTGCCCACGAAACACATGGTGCAATCGGGGTAACCGAAGAGCATATCCTGCATTATTTCACGCGTCGGCTGTGGCAATGGCGCGAAGAGGCTGGAAACGAACATTTCTGGGCTGAAGAAATCGGTCGGCAAGTGGTCTTGGGCGGCGGAGAAAACCTGTGGCCGAGTTTGATTGGATTGACTGAAGATTAAACATAGATCAGATGCTTACTGCCCCGAGAGGGCCAGTCGTAAATGGCAGTTACGCCACGCTGCTATGATCATCGGTTCTACTTGCTGACACGGTAAACTGCTGCAAGTGTTATATTCGAAGGGGCGCAACCGACACGCGATGGTTTGCCACCCTTTATTGCAATAACCCGGGCAACCAAAGCGTCAGGGCCGGGATGCTTATCAACAGGATCAACCGGACCATGTCGGCAGCTAAAAACGGTATGACTCCACGAAAGATCGTAGTGATCGAAACTTCGTCGCGCACCAGACTTTTCATCACAAAGACATTCATGCCGATTGGCGGTGTGATCATGCCAACTTCGACCAGCGCCAGTGTCACAATACCCCACCAGATCAAATCGTATTGCATTGCCAGAATGATAGGAATGACAAACGGTACTGTGACCACAAGGGCGGCGACCGTATCAAACACGCTACCCAGCACCAGATACATGATGACAAGAGCGCTTAAGATCAGCCACTCGGGCATCACCGCAGGGTCGATGATTGCCAGAATTGCGCTGGTGACGCCTGCAAGGTTAAGATACGCGCCGAATATGTTCGCCCCGACAATCAGCAGGTACAGCCCAGCCGCGGTGCCTGCGGCCTCGCTGACCGCTTTCAACAACCCACGAACCGAGGCTTGACCCGATATTAACCAGAATACAAAGGCAAACCCAGTGCCCGCCGCCGCTGCCTCTTGCACAGTAAAGATGCCGCCATACAGCCCGCCCAGCACGGACGCGAATAACAAAATTGGCCGCCACGCCCGTTTCAACGCCAAGAATGGTGCAAACCGTAACGATTTGTCCGGCGGCGGTGCCAGAGACGGACGCAACCGCACCAGAACCATCACCGCAATTGTATATAGAAACAGTGCTAGAATTCCAGGGATCAGGGCGGCGATGAAGGCCTCCGAGATCGACAATTCGGCAATCACACAATAGATTATCAAAATAACCGAAGGCGGGATAAGCGCACCCAGCGTGCCGCCCGCCGCAATACTGCCGGTGGCCAGACTATCGGCGTATGATCGTGCTTTCATTTCGCGAAACGCAACGCCGCCAAGGGTGGCGGTTGTGGCCACTGATGACCCGCTGATCGCGCCAAACCCGGCGCAGCCCAGTACCGTCGCCAGTGCGTGACCGCCGCGCATCCGGCCAAAAATTGCGGTTGCGGCCTCGAATATATCATCGGCAAACCCTGAAGCGATGGCCAGATTACCCATCAGCAGGAACAACGGCACAGCCGCCAGATCGGTGCTGGATATTGTCGAGGACAGGTTGTTGGCGCCGATCAGCTGGGCAGCCCCGATATCCAGAATCGCATAGCAACCAATCAGTCCGGTAAGGCCCATCGCAACGCCAATCGGCACATGCGCCAGTGCCAAAAAATAGAGGATCGCAAAGCCCAGCAGAACCTTGACCACAGCCCCCTGATCGGCGGCCATCCAGATCAGGAACAGCGCCGCCGCCAAAGCCGCAATCAATGACAGGGCAGGTGCAATCAGTTCGGGCATCCAAATGTTTGGGGGGCGCCGTAGCAATGCAGCACTTTCGCGCAAGGCGCTAAGCTGTGCCAGCAGGCCAAGTGTGATTAATCCTGCCGCCAGATACCAGATTGGCCCAATCGGAACACCCAGAACCAGCGTCGTTTCACCATAGAGCGTTTTTTGCCCGGCGTGGTGAAGCAGAAAATATGTATAAAGCGCAAAGGTCAGCGAGGTCAGTGCGTCAGCATAAAGCTGAACGCCGCGAAACCGTCCGGTTAGATTACCGACCAGTTCCATGGAAACATGCATGCGTTTTTTGTTTGCCAAGGTAAAGGACAGGGCAATGATGCAGGCAAAGACCAGTTCCATGATTTCGAACAGGCCTTTGATTGGTCGGGATATCCCCCATCGCAACAGAACGTCGGTGGTGACGATCAATGCCGCCGCCAAAAGTGCCCCTCCAGCCAGATAGCCAGCCAGTTCGGTCAACTTTGTTGACAGGCGTGGTGTTGGGCTGAGGGGTGCCGGCGCGGCGGCAGATGCCGCGCGCACCGGCTTTTCGTTAGTTCTCGGCACGATAGGCGCCAAGATTGTCTTTGTATGCCTGCAGAATTTCGGCACCACCTTCGGTATTTTCAACCCACTCTGCGATCACTTCATCCGCAGCCACTTGCCAGTCGGCCAGCTCGGCTTCGGTTGGCGTGATGATTTTGTGATCATCAAGTTCTGCAACAACACCACGCACACGCAAGCTTTCTTCTTCCAGCGTTGAGCCCCAGTATTCGGCAAATGCCATCGACGGGTTGTTTTCGAACGCGGCTTTGGCTGCGTCTGGCAACTTGTCAAAGCTCGATTTGTTCATCACCAGATAAACACCTGCGGTTCCCAACGAAATATCAACGTGGGTCTTGGTCACATCAATCAGCCTGAACCCTTCTAGCGCGAACCAGTCGTTGGCACTGGCATCGACCACATTTTTTGCCAGAGATTCAGCAATTGACGGCGCCGGAAGACCAACCGCCACCCCGCCGATTTTTTCGATCATCGCCGAAAGAACGCCGCCAGCTGCACGTATTTTGATACCGCTGAAATCGCTTAACCCTGTTACGTCGGCAGAATGGTGCAGGCGTGCAATATCGGCACCGGCAATACCCAGCACCCTAACGCTGTCCATGCCGTCTATAAGTCCCTGATCGTGAAGTCCGGCCACCGCGACGGATACTTCCGCAGACCCGCCGGCCAGCATCGGTAACTCGACAACGCCAGCCGCATCGAATCGACCAGGGTTATACGCGGTAATGCTCCACCCAATGTCGATAATTCCCGCGCGGACCGCGTCAAATACTTCCTGCGGTTTTGCCGATGCGCCACCAGTTACAAATTCGATCTTCAGCGTGCCGTTTGACTCGTTTTCGATCTTTTCGAACCAGGGTTCAAAAATATCGGTGTTCAAAAACGATGTTGGCCCAACAAAGGACCCGAATTTTAGTGTGACCACTTCCTGCGCTGCAACACCTAATGCCCCGCTGGTCGTAATCGCAGCCGTTGTTGCGGCAATGCGAATAAATTTTGATAGTGCGAATTGTTTATTCATTGATAACTCCTCCCATAGTGTTTTTTAGAAAAAGAAACCGATTGCATTCAGTGACGCCGTTTTTTACGACGCACCGAACACAAACGGTTTCAGATTGTGGCTCACTATAGGCTGACGTTCACCTGCGCTCGCAAATACTATTTCAAAAGTGTTCGCCTGTCGAACATTAAGCAGCTATTACCGCGCAACCAGTGTCCGTTGGTTTTACCGGACTGCGCGAATCTTCTATCAGTTCAGCGCGGTTTCGATGCTCCTTACACATTCGCGTAGAGGATCGAGATATCTCTGAGCCGCCGCCTCCGGGGTCATCGCACTGCGGAAAAACGTAATGTTCAACGCTCCGGCAACCCGCGTCCCAGCCAGGACCGGAAGCGCGATGGCGCTGATGTTAGCTTCAGCCAGCCCAACCGCAGATGCATATCCGACATCGTGGACCTCTTGCAAAACCCGGTCGACAACCGTGCGGTTGGAAATGTCTACCGCGTCTTTGCCATCCAGACGTAGCGCCGTGGACAATGCTGCTTCAAGTGCGCCCGAGGGTAACGCACTGAGCAACGCCCGCCCTAGGGCCGAGTTCAACAGCGGCCGATTTTTTCCAACCAGCCTACGGTGTATCGACATCGGACTGATGTTATGGGTTGACGCCTGAATGGTGATCTGACCGCCCACAAGACCGGCAAAATCGCTGGGCCACAAAATTTCTTCGGTCAGCTTTTCCATTAAGGGGCCGATGCGCTGGGAAATCAATTCCTCAGCACGGATACCATCTGCCAGCCGTGCCACTCTTGATGTTAGCGCAACAGCACCGTCCTCTTGGCGCCGAACTACGTACCCTTTGTTGGATAATGTGCTGATTAAGCGGTAAACGGATGATCGGTCCAACCCGACATAGGCAGCCAATGCGCCTGGCTTTGCCCAACCAAGATCGGCCAGCGCCTCTACAATGTCTATGCCGCGTGCCAGTGCGCGCACGTCTTTGTAATTTCCATCAAGACCATCCATGTTTCGATTCTCCTGTTCGCGTGGCGAACATCTTTGCGATGTGCATTGCGTTAGCGCAAGCGAAATCTAATTATCCCGTCAAAGACACGGCCCATTTCGCGTTCCAACAGATGTGAAGGCGGAAAATCCGGGTACTTGATAAAAAAATGTGTTTGCCGGGTTTACGACGTTACCCGGACAGGCAAACTGGGGAGAAGAAGAATGATAGTAGGTGCTATTTGCATGTCTCACAGCCCGTTGCTGGACCGTAACAGGGCTGCGCCCGACGCTGAAAAACGGTTCAACGCGGCCTTGAAAAAGGCCCAGAAATTTGCGGCTGATCTTGAACCTGATCTGACAATTGTTTTCCATCCTGACCATGTAAACGGCTTCTTCTACAAGCTGCTTCCTGCGTTTTGCGTGGGGATCGAGGCGAATTCAGTTGGGGATTTTGGTACGGTTGCCGGCAAGCTCGATATCCCGCAGGATCGCGCAATGGACTGTGCCGAACATGTTCTGGCCGAGG
>Ga0209121_10004670_pt1 | contig 12686 bp, 10 predicted proteins | sample Cruoilmetagenom3_FD_187292 | JGI IMG/M metagenome (GOLD analysis project Ga0209121, IMG submission 187292) | Oil polluted marine microbial communities from Coal Oil Point, Santa Barbara, California, USA - Sample 3 (SPAdes) (version 2) | ecosystem: Environmental > Aquatic > Marine > Oil seeps ... | reverse complement strand
ATTTACGACATTATTCTTTCATTTTTTTCAAAAAGGCTCTATGACGAAAATTGACTTAAACATATTAATTTTCTATATTAATTCTATTATGAACTGGGAAAAAATTGCAAAAGATTTAGCTATAGAGACTGATTCGAAGATAATCCTTCTTGTCATGGATGGTTTAGGTGGACTTCCGATATATGGAAGAACAGAATTAGAAGCAGCCTCTACGCCCAACCTCGATGAACTCGCCAAAAGAAGCGTGTGCGGGCTTACAGACCCTGTTTTTATGGGAATAACCCCTGGAAGTGGTCCTGCACATCTGGCTCTTTTCGGTTATGAACCAACAAAATATATCCTTGGAAGAGGAATTCTTGAAGCACTTGGTGTTGGGGTAGATGTCGGACCAGACGACATGGTTGCAAGGGGAAATTTTGCTACCTTAAGGGATAATATCATAGTTGACAGAAGAGCAGGAAGGATTTCAACGAGTGAAAACGAAAAGCTGTGCATTAAACTCAACGACTCTTTAAATACCATAAATAAAACAAATATAACTCTGTATCCAGGTAAAGAGCATCGCTTCGTTGCAAAATTTAGCAGAAAAGGGCTCTCAGATAAGCTCACAGATGCTGACCCTCAAAGGGAAAACATGCGTAGATTCTACTCTAAACCGCTCTCAACCGATGCTGATTTATCTGCAGAGATTGTTAATGTTTTTCTCGACGAGGCAACAAAAATCTTAAAATATTCAACTCAAGCTAATACTATCCTCTTAAGGGGATTTTCCAAATATCCCTCCCTTCCAACGATGAAAGAACTGTATAAACTGAAATCGGCTGCAATAGCGAACTATCCCATGTATAAAGGTCTGGCGAAACTGGTTGGAATGGAAATAATAGAAGTTGGCTCAGAAATTGAAGACCTTTTTAAGGCCCTCGAGGACCACTACAAAGAATATAATTTCTTTTATATCCACGTTAAAAAAACAGATTCTGCTGGAGAAGATGGCAATTTTGAACAAAAGAAGGCCATAATAGAAAAAACAGACCTTTACATTCCCAGGCTACTTGCTCTGCAGCCGAGTGTGCTCACAGTAACCTCAGACCATTCGACTCCCTGCCTTATCAAAGGTCATTCCTGGCATCCAAATCCTTTCCTTCTCTTTTCACAATTTGCTCAAGTTGACGACGTGGCATCTTTTTCAGAAAAAGCCTGCAGTCATGGCTACCTGGGACGATTCCAGGCTGTTTACACCATGCCTTTGATGCTTGCTCATGCGGGAAAATTAGCAAAGTTTGGGGCATAACGATATATTTCCTATTTGACACCATCCCCTTCATTCCTTAGAATTAATAGAGATTCGAGATGGCATACAAATCGAAGATCGTGCTAATTCTCACACTGTTTCTCTTCTTCAATCCTCTTTTTTCATATTCAGATTCAAGAATAGAAATCTACAACCTTCGCTATCATACACACCCATCTTTCACAAGAATTGTGGTGGACATAGGTAAACTTAGAGAATATAACTCTTCGAAGCTTCCTTCTCCTGATCGCGTCTATGTGGATATCTATCAAGCCAAACTTAATCCTATACTTCACGGCAAGACTTTCCTCATCAACAACAATTATATAAGCCAGATTCGAATCGCTCAAAAAAGTTTTTCAACTGTAAGAGTTGTCGCCGACCTCGACTTTAAAAAAATCAAACGCTACCAGGTCTGGCACCTGTTTGACCCATACAGAATTGTAATCGATATTTACCCTGAGACACAAGCTCTTAAAACACCCGATGTGAAAGTTCCACGAACTCCCGACCCTGGAAAGTCAGGCTACAGCATGGCACGTCAGTTAGGTCTTGGCATACATAGAATCGTCATAGACCCAGGTCATGGAGGAAACGATCCCGGATGTATCGGGCATAAAAGGATACAGGAAAAAGACATTGTTCTTGATGTTGCCTTACGATTGAAAAAACTTCTAAATTCAAAAAATGACCTTGAAGTAATACTTACAAGAGAGTCTGATATCTTTATTCCTCTTGAAGATAGAACAGTAATCGCTAACCAGAAGCAAGCAGATATCTATGTCTCCATCCATGCAAACTCTCATCCGAATAATAAACGCTCGGGGGTGGAAACATTTTTTCTAAATTTCAGCATAAACCCTTCTGTCATCAGAATAGCAGCCCGGGAAAATGCCACTTCAACAAAGAATATAAGCGAGATGAAAGAAATACTGGAAAAGATCATTAAACACAGTAAGAGTATGGAATCAAAAGAACTCGCTGAAAAAATTCAAAAAAACATTGTAAAGACGCTTTCCATGCGTTATAAAAAAGTCATCGACCTGGGTGTCAAAGGAGGCCCCTTTTGGGTTCTCGTAGGAAGCAAGATGCCTTCTGTTCTCATAGAAATTTCCCATCTAAGCAACCTTAATGAGGAATCAAGGTTGAAAACTTCGGGTTACCGTCAGCTAATCGCTCAAGGAATATATGAAGGCCTGATCGAATACATCAAATCTTTAGGCAAAGCTTAAAAATTATGAAAAGAAGAGACTTCTTAAAAAATGCTGCCTTAGGAAGCATCATTCTGGGAATTAATCCCAGTATGATGGCTCAACAGAACTTCCCTGATTTAGCAGTAATTCATGGTGACTCTCCTTCGAAAATAACCAGAGAAGCCGTAGCTTCGCTCGGGGGAATAAAGAGATTCGTTTCAAAAGGAGATGTTGTTATGCTCAAGGCGAACATAGGCTGGGATAGGACCCCAGAACAAGCCGCCTGCACCAATCCAGAGGTAGTTGGTACCCTTGTTGAGCTCTGCCTTGAAGGAGGGGCAAAAGAAGTGAAAGTCATGGATAACCCCTGCAATCCGGCTCGTAGAACATATGCTCGTTCGGGTATTGCCTCTTCAGCAAAAAAAGCAGGGGCTACAGTATTCTATCCTAATAAATATCGGCTAAGAAAAATGATGTTGAATGGAGAGTGGATTAAAGAATGGGAAGTTTACTCGGATTTTATTGAAGCGGATAAAATAATCAACATCCCGATTGCTAAAATACACAGTCTTTCGAAACTCACGATGGGGATGAAAAATTGGCTTGGTGCTCTTGGAGGAAACAGGAATCAACTCCACCAGAATATCAATGCGGCCATGGTAGATCTTTCTGCTTTTTTCAAACCATGCCTGACCGTCCTTGATGCTTATCGTCTTCTTATCCGAAATGGCCCTCAAGGAGGAAGACTTTCCGATGTAAGGATATATAAGACTGTGGTAGCAGGAACGGATTATGTCGCTGTCGATACAATGGGAGCTACTTTTTTTAGTATAAAGTCAGAAGAACTTCCATTTTTACAGCTTGCAAGCCAGAATGGGGATGGAGAGGTCCATCTTGAGAAGCTTCGAATTGAAAAAAGAAAGGTCTAAAAAATACCGTATCATTCGAGCCCTGAGGATACTCAGCCAGTTTTTCTTCTTTTCTCTATTTTTCTTTCTTCTGTTAAGAACACGCTTCCCTGGAGAGGATTATATAGGGGATGTGGAAGTTTTTTTCCATTTTGATCCGCTCCTCGCTTTAACAACGCTCCTCGCCTCCAGAGTCCTCTTCCTTTCTTTTGTTTTTTCTGCAATAACCATCCTCCTCACCTTCTTTCTCGGCCGGGTAGTCTGCGGCTGGGTCTGCCCGCTTGGTTCCTTACAGCAATTCTTTTCCTTTTTTTTTAAAAAGACAAAACTTTTAAACCCAAAAAGATCTAAAGGCAATCATACAGCTTTGAAGTATTACGTACTTGCCTTTATTCTTATAAGTGCCATATTTACTCTTGACTTAGTCGGCATCTTCGATCCTCTCTCATTGCTTTACCGCTCTTTTACAACCTCCATTCTTCCTGTCTCAAGCAGTATCCTCTCAAACTTTATAGGGATATTCTATAGAATAAGGCTTCTTTCTCTCGGAGATAACCTCGCTCAATTTTTCGAAGCTGTTGACATCAATGATACATTCTTCCAGGGATTCTTCATAGGAATGATATTTATAGGTATCATCCTGTTAAACCTCTTTAGAGAGAGATTCTGGTGCAGGTATCTGTGTCCCCTGGGTGCCTTCCTCGGCTTGGTTTCGCGGTGGAACCTCCTTAAACTTAAGATAGATCCAGAAAAATGCACCAAATGTAACCTCTGTACAATCCACTGTCAAACACAGGCTTACCCTTTTCCTAACGAAGAATGGAAAAGTTCTGAATGTATCTACTGCTTCACCTGCAGCTCAATCTGCCCTACAAATGCCATCGGTTTTTCCCTGAAAGCAACACCCGAAGAAATTAACAAGGTGAATCTTTCTCGAAGAAAGCTCATCTTTACTATCATTCTTGGTGCAGTTGCTGCCCCGTTTTTCCGGATTTCCCCTTCTAAAAAAAGAGCATCAGAGAAACTCATCCGTCCTCCTGGAGCTCTAAGCGAAGAGAAATTTCTTCAAAAATGCGTTAAATGTAGCGAGTGCATGAAGGTCTGCCCCACGAACGCTCTCCAACCGGCACTAACAGAAGCAGGCCCCGAGGGAATCTGGACACCAATAGTCGTTCCAAAGGTTGGCTATTGTGAATATTACTGCTCTCTCTGTTCTCAAGTATGCCCCACAGGAGCTATAAGAGAACTGACTGTGGAAGAAAAAACTAAAGTCAAGATTGGAACTGCCTGGATTGATAAAAACCGCTGTATTCCCTGGAACCTCGGAGACCCTTGCATTGTCTGTGAAGAACATTGCCCTGTTTCTCCTAAAGCCATAAAACTCGTTAAAACAGAAGTTAAATTACCTGATGGAGCATTAAAGACTCCGCTGACTCCATTTATAGATATAGAATCCTGCATCGGTTGTGGAATCTGTGAGAACAAATGTCCTGTAGTCGATAATCCCGCCATATATGTAACGAGTGTTGGCGAAAGCAGGTCAGAAAAAAATCAGCTTCTACTTGAGATAATACAGACTGGAAAAGAACTCGCTTGAGGCTCTCAGAGAGGATTCAACTAAAGTAGATCAATCCAATAATAATTAAGAAGAATATCAGGAAAGAACCTTCTTTAATTCTTCTCTTAAAACAGGAATTACTTCAAACAAATCCCCCACTATGCCGAAATCAGCGGATTTAAAAATGGGAGCTTCTGAATCTTTATTTACTGCAACTATAAACTTCGAAGTCCCCATGCCGGCTAAATGCTGGGTGGCTCCCGATATTCCAAAGGCCAAGTAAACATTGGGTGAAACTGTCTTCCCGGTTTGTCCTACCTGATGCTGATGGTCTATCCATCCTGCATCCACAGCAGCCCTGGATGCTCCAATGGCAGAATGCGGAAAGAGCGAAGAGAGTTCTTGCAGCAGGCCAAAGTTTTCAGGCCCTTTCATCCCCCTTCCACCCGATATAACAATATCAGCTTCTGTGACATCGAGCTCTGTTCCCTCTTCTTTAAGAATCTCAATCACTTTATCTTTTACATCTTCTTCAGAGAGGTTAACTGTCTTTTTTACAACCTCCCCCTGCGTTTCCCCTGAATCGATAAGAGGAAAAACATTCGGCCTGAGAGTAGCAATTGCAGGCGACGATTTAAATGTTAAGGTTGCTAACGCTTTTCCTGCAAAAATAGGACGGCCCACTTCAAGCTTTTCCCCTTTAGAAGCCGTGCTTATGCAGTCTGAAGCAAGTCCTACTCCAAGCTTGGCAGCAACCCTCGGCGCAAGATCTTTACCCATGGAGGTTGCAGAAAAAAAGATGATTTCAGGGCCGATTTCTTTGATTAAGGAAATCAAGGCAAGAGTAAATCCAGAAGGAGAATACTGTGCGAGGAGAGGGTTTTCAAGGATATAAACTTTTGCAGCCCCATAACGCAAGGCTTCCGAAGCAAAGTTGTTTAAATCTTTTCCAACGAGAACAGCATTGGCTTCGGTGCTCATTTCCCCTGCTCTTCTTTTAGCATGAGAAAGAGCTTCTAATGAAGATTTTTTTATCTTTTCTTCACGCACTTCTAAAAAAACAAGAATCATCTGTATCCTCCTAAATGATTTTCGCTTCCGCGCGCAAAAACGTTATGAGCTTTCTTGCCGCTTCACCTGGATCTTCTTTTATTATTTTTCCCGCTTTTCTTGGAGAAGGACTTTCAATCTTTAGAATCTCAAGTTGAGCACTCAGCTCTTCTTTGTTCAAGCCGAGATCTTCAGTTGTTATTACTGGAATCTCCTTTCTTTTTGCCATCATTATTCCCTTTAAAGTTTCATATCTTGGTTCGTTTAATCCTTTTTGAGCACTTAGAACTGCCGGAAGAGGAAACGTTACTTTTTCCGATGCTCCCTCTATTTCCCTGTAAGCTGTACCTCTGTCTCCTTCGATTTTTAGTTTTGTCACCACGTTAACTTGAGGCAAATCAAGTAAAGAAGCAACCATAGAAGGGACCTGACTGTTGTCTGCACCAACAGACTGTTTTCCAAAAAGAAGTAAATTGTAATCAGTAAACTTTTTCTTCAAGCTCTGTACAATAATCCTGGCTATTCTCAATCCATCATACGCTTCAGGAGAATCATCTTTTAAGAGTACGGCTTCATCAACACCCATAGCCAGACATTTTCTTAAAATTACCAGGCTCTCCTCTTGTCCGACAGAAAATGCAACAACTTTTCCCCCATTAGCTTCTCGTAAACGAAGAGCCTCCTCCACCGAATACTCATCATAAGGGCTTAAAACAAAGTTTAAATCCTCTTCTATAATACGATTTTTTTCATGGTCTATTCGTATTTTAGATTCCGTATCTGGAACACGCTTTACAAATAAGAAAATATTCAACCTTGCCTCCTCGAAAGATTTAGCTTTATTTTAAATAAAATTATTATCTCTTTTCTCTTTTTTGGATATATTTAATAGGTTCTATAAAACATATAATGTTGTAATTATCGACTCCTTTTAGCCTTTAAACCCAAATTTTTTTCAATTCTCGAATTTCTTGAAAACAAGAGTGCCGTTTGTACCTCCAAATCCAAAAGAATTGCTCAATGCATAAAAAATCTCTGAATGCCTGGGCTTAAGAGGAACATAATCTAAATCACACTCTGGATCAGGATTCTCATAATTTGTTGTAGGGGGCATGATATTGTTTTTCAAACCCAAAACTGTGAAACCTGCTTCAATCGCTCCCGCCGCTCCCAGAAGATGTCCTGTCATGGACTTGGTCGAACTCACACCGATATTGTAGGCATGCTTTCCAAAGACTTTCTTAATTGCGAGCGTCTCGATCCTGTCATTCCAAGGAGTAGATGTGCCATGTGCGTTTATATAGGTTATATCCTTCAGGTCAACACCCGAACCCTCGACTGCTCTTTTCATCGAAAGATAAGCTCCGGTGCCATCCAGGCAAGGAGCAGACGCGTGATAGGCATCTCCACTCATCCCGTATCCCACTATCTCAGCATATATTTTTGCCCCTCTCTTTAAAGCCATGCCTAATTCCTCAAGAACAAGTATCGCAGATCCCTCGCTAAGTACAAACCCATCCCGCTCGACATCGAAGGGGCGGGAGGCCCTGTGGGGTTCTTCATTTCTTAAAGAAAGAGCACGCATAGAACAAAAGCCTGCTAAACCGAGCGGCGTAATGGGTGCTTCACTCCCTCCTGCAAGCATTATATCAGCATCTCCTCTTTCAATAATATGGAAAGAATTGCCGATAGCATGTGTGCTTGTAGAGCAAGCGGTTGCCGTTGCTAAGTTGGGCCCTCTCGACTTATATTTAATAGAGATTTGTCCAGACGCTTCATTGATTATTGAGGAAATTAAGAAAAAAGGAGAAACCCGCCTTGGTCCCTTTTCGAGTAATACTTTATGTGTCTCTTCAATAGCTCCTATCCCTCCAATACCAGAACCTACGCAAACACCAGTTCTCTCACCTTCTAATAGTTCAGGATTAATGGAAGAATCTTCCACTGCAAGCTGGGATGCAGCTAAAGCATAATGGAGAAAAGGATCCATCTTACGTGCCTCTTTTCTGCCAATAAAATCAAATGGGTCAAAGCCTTTGACTTCTCCTCCAATTTTGCTTGTATAATCTGAAACATCAAATTTTGTGATTTTATCTATTCCGCTTTTTCCTTCTAATACAGCTTGCCAGTTTTTTTCAACACCAACGCCTAAAGGAGATACTACACCTATCCCTGTAATAACAACACGCCTCAAATGTGGTGATTTTTTGGAGTAGTGTGAAATTCCCATCAGGAAATTTCGCTCTCTTACTTTACTTTCTCGGAAAGATTGGCTAAAACATAATCCATGGCCTTACCGACTGTTGTAAGTTTTTCTGCATCTTCATCAGGAATATCCATATTAAACTCATCCTCTAAGGCCATAACCAGCTCAACAATGTCAAGCGAATCGGCTCCTAAATCATCGATGAAAGAAGCTCCTTCTGTGACCTGATCTTCACCAATACTTAGCTTATCAGCAACAATAGATTTTATTTTCTCCAGTAATTCTTCTCTTTCCATACTCCTTCTCCTCTTAATGAAATTTAATTTTATCCAAGCTACATAAGCATTCCACCGTTTACTCCAAGGACTTGCCCTGTAATATATGCGGCCTCATCGGAAAGAAGAAATTTTACAGCGCGGGCAATTTCCTCAGGCTTCCCAAACCTTCTCATCGGGATTATATCAATGAATGCCTTTTTGTTTGCTTCAGAGAGATTTTCTGTCATTGATGTTGCAATATATCCTGGGGCAATCGCATTTACAGTTATCCCTCGTGCAGCAACCTCCCTGGCTAAAGACTTTGTGAACCCTATAACTCCTGCTTTCGAAGCAGAATAGTTTGTCTGTCCCGCATTACCCATCATGCCAACAACTGAAGAGATATTCACTATGCGGCCATAACGATTGCTTATCATATACCTTATCAGCGCCTTTGAAAAATTAAAAACCCCCTTAAGATTAACTGATAGTACAGCATCCCATTCATCCTCTTTCATCCTCATCAGTAAATTGTCTCTCGTAATGCCTGCATTATTTATCAGATGATCAACCTTCTTGTGTTCCTGAATAACAGCCTTAACAACCTCTTCAACTTCACCCGTTTGAGAAATATCCGCATAATATGCAGAAGCTTTCCCATTTTTAGCTCTAATTCTTGTGGCAACCTCTTCCAGTTTTTCTCTTTGGATATCAACAAGAATGGCTTCTGAGCCTTCCTTTGCAAGCTCAAAAGCAATAGCTTCTCCTATACCCTGAGAAGCCCCAGTAATTACAGATGCCTTTCCAGAAAAAATCACTCTGTACCTCTACATAGCAGGGTTTTCTGAGAATTTTATAATTTCATTTTGAATTTTTTCCTGAACCTTATTCATAACAAATTCCTTGGATAATCTCAACGCATTTTTTATGGCGTTTGAACCCGAGCGTCCATGGCCAATTATACAGACTCCATTTATACCAAGTAAATGTGCTCCACCATACTCAGAATAATCGATTTTTTTATAAAGTTTCTTTAAATTCCTTTTCATCATAAAAAGCCCAATTTTTGAGAAAATGTTTTTCATAAGTTCGGTCCGAGCCATAGAGGAAAAAGTCTCCACTACACCTTCACTTACCTTCAAGGCAATATTTCCCGTGAATCCATCACTTACAATAATATCGGCTTTCCCGGAAAAAATATCCTTACCCTCAAGATTGCCGATAAAATTCAACGAGGAAGATATCAGTCTTTCATGGGCTTCCTTAATAAGGTCATTGCCTTTTACCTTTTCCTCTCCAATATTCATCAAAGCCACACGGGGATTTTCTAAGCCTAAAATATTCTGCATGAAAATACTACCCATGAGTGCAAACTGCTCAAGATGCCTTGGCTTACAGTTAACGTTTGCCCCTACATCTATGAGAAGAGTAAAACCCTTTAATGTTGGAACAAGAAGAGATAATGCAGGCCTATCTACTCCTTTTAGAGCACCTAATACCCTTTTTGATGTGTACAGGATAGCTCCTGTGTTTCCTGTACTTACAAAAGCATCGGCCTCTTTTCCCTTTACCAATTGTGTCCCTATACTTATAGAAGATTTCTTCTTTTTTCTAAAAGAAAAAATCCCTTCACTCATCCCAATCACTTCAGATGCATTAATTACCGTCACTTTGGCCTTTGAATGGTTAATCATGTCAAATTCTTTCTTTATGAGGTCTTCTACTCCAACAAGAAGAACTTCTATATTATGTTCTATTGAGGCCTTTACGGCCCCTTCAACTGTAACTTTAGGACCAAAATCCCCGCCCATAGCATCAAGAGCTACTCGCATTATTCCTCCCAAATCACTCTTCCTTCCCTTGAATAACCTGACTTTCTTTATAAAATCCACATTCAGGACAGGCTCGATGAGGAAGCTTAGGACTTCCGCAGTTGGAACAAAGGGATAGAGATGGTACTCTAAGACCATCATGTGCTCTTCTTTTCTTTTTTCTTGAATGAGAATGTCTTCTTTTAGGATTTGCCATTTAAATCTTATCTTTCATAAATATTTTTAATTTCTTTAACCTGGGATCAGAATCGTTCGTCATACATGAACATTCCCCATCCTTTATAACTCTTCCACAAATGGGGCATATTCCCTGACAATCTTCAGAACACAAAGGCTTCATGGGAAGAGTCAGGTTCAATTGTTCCAAAACAATCTCTTTAAGGTCAATATTTCTGCTGTAATAAAACAGGCTATTCATATCTTCATTCTCAAGCTGTTCTTTTGCTTTCTGTTCCTTTGCTTCAGCCCATTCTCCTGGAAGGCAAACAAGATCAAAACTCGAGTCTACAGGGAATTCGAAAGGAGTAAGACAGCGACTGCAAACACAACTGAGAAAGGCTCTGATTTTTCCCTTAATACAAACCTCTCCCCCTTCTTTTTTAACAGAAAGTTCAGCATGAAGCGGACTCAAAAAGACAGCATTTTCTTCCACGAGATCACCGTCTTGTATCTCAAAATCTTTACTGATTTTTAAGCCCTCTTCTGGCAATCTATCAATGTCTACAATCATATCTTCCTTCTCTAAAAAAGTCACCATATTATATCATCTTACCTTTCTTTGTCAATAAAATAGACAAATCCCAAATAACAAGAAAAGAAGGTTTTTTGACCTTAGCTTTTTTCTGTGATAAAAGTTTTTAGTAAAGGGTTTAAAGAAGAAAATTATGAATAAAGGAAAACAACGCCGTTCTTGGTTTTTATTTTTCCTGATTTTTATAATAAATTTATCCCCTGTTTCCGCCCAGCATGAAGATACATTTCCTGTAATTGAACACATCCCAATCACAAGTTTTAACAATGGAGACTTATTAACAATAAGGGCAACAATCGTAGACGAGACAAAATTTATGAGATTCCACTTTCGTTATGGAACTGAAGAATTCCAAGTCAGGGACATGATTAAAGCTGAAGATGGTTTTTGCTTTTTTGAATTCGATACATCTATCCTGCCCATACTCGAATTCGAGTATTATCTCGAGGCCAATGTTAAAGGAAAAACAATCTTTTATCCACCAAGTGCACCCGAAGAGATTGTCTCTGTTTCTGGACAAAGTGAGGAGCCTATGCCTGAAATTCCGGAAGAATTTCCTCCACCAGAGGAAGAAGAGAAAAAATTTAAGCTGCCCATTAACATCAGTGGAAGTATCGAGTCTAAACTTGCTGAAAAAGAGTCTATTCCGGATGAGCAAAAAACAACTGTCAATGGAAATCTTAGAGTTTTTCATAACTACTCCAAGGGCAATTTCATGTTTGATCTTGATTCTAATTTCAGTCATACAAATACACCTTTTGAAGGAGAAAAAAAGAATGATTTGTCTAACATGATGATTTCCTTCTCAAAAGCCAATCATACTCTAAGAGCAGGTGACCTCGATATAAATGAGTCAGAATATTCGGTATCAGGACTCGGACGACGTGGATTCGATTATCTCTTTATTAACCAAAATGCCTATGTGCATCTTTTTGATGTAAGCTCACAGCAGCCAAAAGGATTCAAAGGTTTCAGCATTCCCAAATCAAACATCGGCATTCTGGGAGGAGCAATCGGCTACAATTTTCTAAACAATGCTCTCTCTTTCAAAGCCATTTTTTCAACAGGCAAGGATGATCCTGCTGAAGGTACGAACATAGGATTTTCCGAAGAGCTGGAAAGCCGAAAAGGGAATGTCTTTGCTTTTGTCCATGAGGGCAGATTTTTTAATGACAAGGTGCACATTAATGCAGAATTTGCTCGGGCCACTTATGATGCTGATCTTGAAGACGACGTGGATGCTGTATCTGATAATGCTTATCAAGTTGGAGGCAATACTTCATACGGTGAAGTCGGAGTTATTGACCTGGGAGCAACATACCATTATATCGGCAAGGATTTCAATTCTATTGGCTATCAATTTATGACAAATAACCGTAAAGGATACGAAACACACCTGGGATTCACCTATAAAAATTTCAATGTCAGCGGGTCTTATATGGCCAATCAAGATAACGTTGGTAATAATCCCTCTGAATTCACCACCAAGGATAAAAACTTGAGTGGGAACATCTCATTAAGTATTTCAGACAAGGCATCTTTAAATGTAGGCTACAGGAGGGATAAGCAAAATACTTTTGAGAGCAACATCAAGACTTTTTTACAGGACAGCTTAACCAATGAAATCATGGGCAATCTAA
>Ga0209121_10004669_pt1 | contig 12686 bp, 12 predicted proteins | sample Cruoilmetagenom3_FD_187292 | JGI IMG/M metagenome (GOLD analysis project Ga0209121, IMG submission 187292) | Oil polluted marine microbial communities from Coal Oil Point, Santa Barbara, California, USA - Sample 3 (SPAdes) (version 2) | ecosystem: Environmental > Aquatic > Marine > Oil seeps ... | reverse complement strand
AGTTTCCAGTAATGTATTGATACGAGTCACATCCTGGAGTTTTGCTATATTTATCCAGGAAAATCCACTGTCTTCTGACATATAAACATACCCACTATCTGAATATGTCCCCATATAAAGTAAACCATTGCTTGCCATAAGTAGTGTCCTGCAAAATCTGAAATCTTCAAATTGAGAAATTAACTGCCACGAATCTCCATAGTCTGAAGAACGAAAAATTGAACCACCAGAATCTGATTCTGCAGCAGCCAATAAAACACCAGGTTCTATCTCCACTATATCATAAATCGCTCCGACTCCATAAATAGTATCAAGTCCAATCTTCCGCCAATAAGGATAGTAGAGACAAAGTGCACCTGTCCCCTTTCGTCCCTCAACACCATTACCCTCAAGATACTTTGTATTATCGTTCCACATCTGTTGAACAGGTCCCCCAGACCAATCTGTCTGCAACCAGTAATCCGCTTGAGATAAACCAATAGTACAAAAGATAAGTAAAACCAAGGAGATAATAATCTTGAGGTATCTGTTTAAAAAGGAAGTTTGTTCTTTTTTAAGAGCACGGGTATATCCTATTCTTGCTTTAACCTTTGTATGGTTTAGCTTGAAATTTCCGAAACAAAAATCAAGGATTATAGAACAAGAATGCAGTAATCCGCCTTTAGATTTTTGTTGGAAAAAGGAAATAAAATTTATCAACATTTGCTCCTTTTATTATTCATAATATAATGATAAGGAGCCATTTTGTCAAGGATTTTATGAATTGTTTTTTAAAAAATTTTCAATTTTACATGTTACCCAATACAGGATTTAGTATGAATGGGATACCGAGATGCTGAAACTCTGAGATTCTGAAGCAAGTTCAGAATGACAGAATAATGTAAGGGTCGGAATGACATGGTGGCTCAGTTCAGCAGATTCTCGGAAGTTGCTCACCAACCATCATATCGACGATTCTTGTACCGCCTGCTCTTGTTTTTAAACAAACCCTTTCTATCGGTTCGGAGACCACCTTACCAATAATTCTTGATTCTTTTCCCAATGGATGTGTGCGCATTTTTTCCAATACCCTGTTAGCATCCTTTTGGTCTACTATAAGAACAACCTTTCCCTCATTTGCAACATAGAGGGGGTCAAATCCAAGAATCTCACAGATACCTTTTACAGATTCTCTAATAGGAATTTTCTCCTCATCTATTAAGATACCAAAATCTTTTCCTTCCACGATTTCATTTAATGTTGTAGCGAGTCCTCCCCTTGTAGGGTCTCTCATAAATCTTATCCCTGGAGCAATAGGAAGAATTTCAGAAACCAATCCGTTCAAGGGAGCCGAGTCACTCACGATGTCGGTTTCAAAGCCAAATTCCTGCCTTGCCGATAGGACAGCGATACCATGGTCCCCGATAGTTCCATTGATAATAATCTTATCACCGGGTTGAAAATTGTTTTCCAATGGTTTAATCCCTTCTCCGAAAATACCGATTCCCGATGTATTGATAAAAATTTTATCACCTTTCCCCTTTTCAACTACCTTTGTATCTCCAGTAACTATTTCTATACCTGTAGCCTCTGCCATTTTTCGCATTGAATCAACTATTTTTTTCAGTGTGTCAAGTTTCAAACCTTCTTCAATAACCATTCCACAGGAAAGATAAAGCGGCTTTGCACCCATTACTGCCAGATCATTTATCGTTCCGCAGATTGCCAGTTTACCGATGTCTCCACCAGGGAAGAAAAGGGGGTCGACAGTGAATGTATCTGTTGTAAATGCAAGGTAAGAGCCTGATATATTAAGAATTGCGGCATCCTCGAGAGGCTGCAGTTTCGGGTTATTGAATTTTTTTAGAAAGAGCTTTTTTATCAGGTTGTTTGTTAATTTTCCACCGCTGCCATGACTTAGTGTTATAATTTCATTATCTTTCATATTTATAGTATGCTGCACAGGTTCCTTCGGATGAGACCATACAGGGACCTATTGGGTTTTCTGGATTACAGACCTTGTCAAAAAGTTTACAATCAGAGGGAATTTTTACTCCCCTGAGGATATCGCCACAGATACATTCAGGATTTTCCTTTGTCAGTTCTGCCTCAACAGGGATTTTTCGTTCTGCATCGAACGAGCCGTATCTTTCTCTGATTTTAAGACCACTCTCTTTGATGAAACCTATTCCTCTCCATTCAGTATCCTCTGTTTCAAATACCTCTTTTAATAGTGAGAGTGCAGACTGATTACCCTCTTGTTTTACTGCCCTCTTGTACTGGTTTGCTATTTCGCTTTTTCCGTCATTTATTTGTCTTAAAAGTATCAATATAGACTGGAGGATATCGAGTGGTTCGAAGCCCGTTACCGAACCAGAAACACCATATTCGTTGGAGATGAACCTATAGATACCCGTACCTGTAATAGAGGAGACATGCCCGGGGAGGAGAAAACCATTGATGGTAAGTTCTCCACTATTTAGGATGGCTCGTATTGCTGGAGGTATTAATTTAAACATTGGGAGCACGGAATAGTTATCTATTTTTTTTAGAGCAGCATCCTTGATAGAAGCGGCAATGGTAGGTGATGTTGTTTCAAAACCTACACCCAGAAATATCACATTCTCAGCTGGGTTCTCTTGAGCAATAGAGAGAGCATCTGAAGCGGAGTAGACTATTTTTACATCCCCGCCGAGCGATTTTTCTCTTGCGAGGGAACTGGAGGAGCCAGGAACCCTCATCATATCCCCGAAGGTAGTAATTATCGTATTTTCCATTTTTGCATAGGCAATTGCCTTATCTATGCCGGAATTTGGTGTTACACAAACAGGACATCCTGGACCGGATAGTAACCTAATATTTTTAGGAAGGAGTTTTTTTATACCTGAGCGAGCTATCGACATTGTGTGGGTTCCACAAACCTCCATAAATGTTATATCCCTATTCGGTGAAATCTTGTGGATTTTATCCGAGAATTTCTTGCAAATTTCTTTATCCCTGTATTCATCTATGTATTTCATATATCCTGATTATCTATTTTAGTTATTTTTCATTCTATAACCCGCTATCGCAGCCTGTCCCAGAGAAATACCTCCATCGTTTGTCGGAACCCTGTGATGGGTATAGAGACTAAATCCATTTTTTTGCAATCCTTTGACAGTCTTGTTGAGCAGGAACATATTCTGGAAAACCCCACCGCTTAAGGCAATCTTATTCAAACCAAATCTTTTCCTGAGTTTATTGGATATATCTGTAATAATTTCAACAATAGTGTTGTGGAATTTTGAGGAAATAAAAGAGGTCGAGGAGGCACCTTTTATATCTTCTACGATTCCTCTTACGAGTTCCTTTGTATCGATAATTAACAAACCATTTTCATCCATTATTGAATATTTGTATTGCTCTTCCCTTTCTTCTTTTTCTTTAATAGCCATCTCCAGTTCTATTGCTGCCTGGGCTTCATAATTGTTCTTCATACAAATAGAGAGCATAGCTGATACAGCATCGAAGAACCTACCCATACTCGAGGTTAATGGTGAGTTTATACCCTGAGAAATCATTTTTTTGACTAATTCCCTTTTTTCCCGTGGTATTTTTTTTACGGACTCGAGCCCAAGGTCAGTAAACCCATCTCCATAGGTATCGTAGAGATACGAAACCGCCATTCTCCATGGTTCCTTGATTGCCATCTCTCCACCGGGCATAGGAATATACCGAAGGTGTCCTACCCTTTTTGAGTTTTCAAGATCTGCTATGAGAAATTCGGCTCCCCATATCTTCCCATCGGTGCCGTATCCTGTTCCATCGAATGCAATACCTATTACCTTATCTGTGATACCATTCTCTGCCATACAGCTTGCTATATGGGCGTAATGATGCTGGATAGGAACGGTAGGAATATCTGGATGTTTTAAGGATAATCGCTTTGCATACTTTGTCGATAGGTATTCAGGGTGCATATCGTATGCAATAACCCTGGGTTCTATGGAAAAAAGATGTTTGAATTGCTCTATTCCTTTTTCAAATGACTGGAGTGTCTCCAAATTTTCTAAATCTCCGATGTGTTGGCTTAGAAATGCGTAATTCCCTTTTGTCAGACAGAAGGTATTCTTTAACTCTGCACCACAGGAGAGTATATTCCCTTTACATTCAAACGGTAAGGCGATGGGTTCTGGAACATAACCCCGTGCTCTTCTTACGAGTGTCTCGTTTCTTAAAAAAATTCTTGTTACAGAATCATCACAACGTATGTGGATTTCCCTGTTATGGCTCAGGAAGTAATCAGCAATTTTTGATAACCGTGAGAACGCATCCTTGTCTTTATAGATTATTGGTTCTTCCCGTAAATTTCCAGAGGTCATTACAAGAAGGGAAGGAGAATTAAAATAAAACAATAGATGATGTAGTGGTGTATAGGGAAGCATTACACCGTAATAATTCTGATTCCTTGCAATTCCTTCTGCTACGGGGAGGTGATTCTCTTTTTTCTTTTTCAACAAGACTATTGGTCTTCTTACGGACAAAAGGAGTGTTTCCTCTTCTTTATCCATATTACAGAATGTTCTGATAGTATCTATATCCTTTGCCATTAATGCAAATGGTTTTTCGTTTCTCTGTTTTCCCGCCCTCAGTCGTAAGACTGCCGACTGATTTGTCGCATCACAGGCAAGGTGAAATCCCCCAAGCCCTTTGATGGCTACGATGCTACCCGTACTTAATTGTTGTGCAGTTTTTTCTAATGGGTTATCTCTATTGATTTCTTCAGGTATATCTCCTTTGAGCTCGATGAGTTTGACCTCTGGTCCGCATTCCGGACAACAATTGGGTTGCGCATGGAACCTCCTGTTCGAGGGGTTATCGTATTCCGCTTGACAGATTGGGCACATTTTGAATTTTTCCATCGTTGTCATTTTTCTGTCGTAAGGTATGTCCTTGATAATAGTAAATCGTGGACCGCAGTTTGTGCAATTGATAAAAGGGTGTGTGAAACGGCGGTCTTTTTCATCGAACAATTCCTCGAGGCATTTTTCACAGGTTGCAATATCCGGGGAGATGATTACAGCCCTTTTTCCAGAAGAAAGGCTCGGTTTAATAGAAAAATTCTCATAACCTACAGGGGGGAGGTTTTTCACTCCCATTGCCTCTATCCTTGAAATAGGGGGTAAGCCATCCTTAATACTTGATATGAAGCTTTCTATTGATGGTTTTTCACCCTCTACTTCTATCACTACCCCTTTTGTATTGTTCAATACGAATCCATTTAGATGATGTTGTGTCGCAAGTGAATAGATGAATGGGCGAAATCCAACACCCTGAACAATACCATTTATCTCAATTTTTCTTCTCTCTTTCATAACCTTTGATTATAAAACAATGTTACACTTTTTGCAAGTTTTTTATTGATATTTATCGATAGAGGGAGGAAGTGAAAAGAGATATATAATTTTGCTATCAGGGATTTTTCTTTATCTCCTCTGCCTTTTTTAGGCCTGCTAGAAATGCCTTTTTGTTCATCTCCTCGGTTCCCTTTGGCACCCTTGAAAGTATTGCAGATTCAACAGCCTTCCTTGAGACGATATTGGAAAGTTCTGTTACAAGCCCCAGTGCGACGATATTTGCCGTTAATGTTTTTCCTGTTTCCTCTACTGCTATGTCGATTATAGGGACTCTGTAAACCGTGTATTTCCCTTCAGGCACCTCACTGACCAGTTTTGAATCTACGAGAAGTATGCCGTCTTCCTTTAAGTCTGTGGAATAAATATTACAGGATTCCTGGGTGAGAGATAGAAGAAGGTCGATGTTTTGTGCTTTGGGAAATATAATCTCCTCATCGGATATAATTACCTCTGCACGAGATGCACCTCCCCTTGCCTCGGGTCCATAGGATTGACTCTGTGTTGCGTTCTTGCCGTCATATATTACTGCAGCCTCCGCAAGGATCTTTCCAGCGAGAATAAGACCTTGACCACCTGAGCCACTCAGTCTAATTTCATATTTTTGGGACATTCTCCCTCCTTAAGGATGTTCTTTTCGTAGTATTCAACAAATTCATCCCTCGAGGTATCGGCGAAGATACCTGTTATTATTTTGCCTTTGAGTTCTTCCTCACTCATACCCTCTGCTTTACTTTTTGTTACTGCGTTTGATTTAATCCATTCCATATTCTTGTATGCGTCCGAAGTGAGTTTGTTTCTCCTTCCGAAACTCGTTGGACACATTGTTGCTGCCTCGACAAAGGAGAATCCCCTTTTACTGAAGGCTTTATAGATTATAGTATCGAGTGCAGGAATATGATATTCTGTTCCCCTTGCTACAAATACTGCTCCAGCACCCTTTACCAATTTACAGAGGTCGAAAGGGGGCTCTGCATTTCCATAGGGCGATGTAGTGGAAAGAAATCCTCTGGGGGTTGTTGGTGACTTCTGTCCACCCGTCATTCCATAGATGAAGTTGTTAAAGACAATGGCAGTAACATCGATATTCCTTCTTGCGGCATGTATCAGATGGTTTCCTCCAATGGCAGCTGCATCCCCATCTCCCATAACTACTATAACATTCAATTCTGGTTTAGCAAATTTTATACCTGTTGCAAATGCAAGTGCCCTGCCGTGTGTTGTATGAAGGGTGCAGAAGTCAACATATCCCGGTATCCTTCCTGCACATCCAATGCCTGAAACCATAACGGTTTTTTCCTTGCTCCATCCTATCTTATGGATTGCCCGAAGTATAGAAGCAAGGATTACACCGTGACCACACCCAGGACACCAGACAGAAGGGAACTTCTCTTCCCTCAAGTAATTTCTTGCTATCTCAGTATTCAATCCCTACCTCCTTTAATTTTTCAATAATGTTTGATGGTGTAATAAGTTCACCATCTACCCTTTCGAGGGAAAAGACATCACACCCTCCCTTAACAGCACTCTCTACCGTTGTTTTTATTTGACCAAGATTCATTTCAGGGATAATAATTTTCTTTACTTTTTTTGATAGAGCAGCAATCTCCTTATCAGCAAATGGCCAGATGGTGATAAGTCTTAATAGACCGAGTTTAATACCTTTTTCTCTTGCTGTGAGAACCACTTCCTTTGCGGCACGGGCAACAGAGCCGTAAACAATAAGTGCAGTATCTGCATCCTCCAGCATAAAACCTTCCGTTTTTACAATGCTATCCCTGTTCTCTATGATTTTATCCCTTAACCTTTTTATAAGCGTTGCAGATTTTTCACTATCGTTTGTCGGAAATCCTGTCTCATCGTGTGTTAAACCCGTGATATGAAACTTATAACCACTTCCAAAATCAGCAAGTGGAGGGACTCGACCGAATGAGGTATCGAAGGGTTTGTAATTCTCTATCGAGACATTTGGTTTTCTCCTGTTGACCACATTGGTCGGTTCTTCATCGGCTATTATGCATCTTTCCCTCAGGTGTGCAATTACCTCGTCACTTAAAAATATAACAGGTGTTCTGAATTTTTCCGAAAGATTAAAGGCTTCTATTATCAGGGTATAGCATTCCTGCACACTTGAGGGGGAAAGAGCAATGATTTCATGGTCTCCATGAGTTCCCCATCTTGCCTGCATCACATCGCCCTGAGAGGCATGCGTGGGTAGTCCTGTCGATGGTCCACCCCTCTGAACATTCACGAGTACACAAGGAACTTCACCCATAACGGCAAAACCAATATGTTCCTGCATAAGAGAAAAACCCGGTCCACTCGTAGCAGTCATTGCCTTTGCACCCGTTAACGATGCACCGATCACTGCAGCAAGACTACCCATCTCGTCTTCTATCTGTATAAATCTACCACAGACCTTTGGTAATTCTCTTGAAAGCACCTCCGCAATTTCTGAGGAAGGTGTAATTGGGTAACCAGCAAAGAAACGGCATCCTGCCCTTATTGCACCATAAGCGATTGCCTCGTTACCAGAGATGACTAATTCTTTCATATTACTCCTCTTTGTAATTTTTAACACCCTCTTTTAAGAGGTCGTTACCATAGATATCATTTGCCACTATGCAGGGGAAATCCTCTACTTCAAGTTTCCTGATCGCTTCTGACTTCAGGTCCTCGTATGCTATAACCTCCGCCTTCTTTATCGATTTTGCAATAAGTGCGGCGGCTCCCCCAACGGCAGCTAAATATACTGCTTTGTTCTTTACCATTGAATCGATAACTGCTTGAGAACGGTTACCCTTTCCTATCATAGCTTTTAAGCCTACATCAAGAAGATATGGTGCGTAAGGGTCCATCCTGTAACTTGTTGTGGGTCCAGCAGAGCCTATTGCGTAACCGGGTTTTGCTGGAGCAGGTCCTACATAGTATATAACAGCACCCTTGATATCGAAAGGTAAGGGTTTGCTCTGCTTTAGGAGTTCGACAAGCCTTTTATGTGCAGCATCCCTTGCCGTATAGATTATTCCTGAGAGAAGAATTTTGTCACCGATTTTCAATGGCTCTAAGTCTTCATTCGTGAGTGGGGTTTTTAATCTATGCTCTTCCGCCATTCCTCCTCCTTTATTTTTCTGGAGTAGCAGAGCTTGCTCTGCGTCTATGTACGAGACAGGGCTCGCTACTCCTTATCGCAACTGGGAAGTTGCTCCTACAACACAATTTCTTTGTGTCTGGCGACATGACAGTTCAGGTTCACGGCGACGGGCATGGATGCAATATGACAGGGGACATATTCTATAAAAACATCAAGTGCAGTTGTCCTGCCGCCCAATCCCATAGGTCCAATACCGAGTTTGTTGACCCGTTGGAGAAGCTCGACCTCTACCTCTGCAAATTTTGGATTGGGATTTCTCTGCCCGATATTTCTGAGAAGCGATTTCTTTGCGAGTATTGCCGACATCTCAAAATCTCCACCTATACCGACACCGACGATTACAGGAGGGCAGGGATTACCACCGGATACCCTTACCCTTTCGACCACGAAATCCTTTACACCACTGATGCCATCTGCAGCCTTCATCATCCTTACCTCACTCATATTCTCAGAGCCACCGCCCTTCGGTGCTGAGATAATATGTAACCTATCTCCTGGTACTATACTTGTATGAATGACTGCCGGGGTATTGTCTCCCGTATTCTTCCGTTCTATTACAGGGTCACCCACAAGTGATTTTCTCAGGTAACCTTCTATATAACCTCTTCTTACACCTTCATTTATAGCATCCTTATATGTTCCACCAACTATGTGCACCTCCTGCCCCAACTCGACGAAGAAGACGGCAACACCTGTATCCTGACATAAGGGTAATCGCTCCTCCCTTGCAATATTATGGTTTTCTAATATCATATTGAGTATTTCTTTTGCTGTTGGTGAGGTCTCTTTTTTTAATGCTTTCCTGATTGCATCCGCTACATCATTACCTATAAAATAGTTTGCATCCATTACGAGTTTTCTTACTGCTTCGGTAATAGTAACAGCTTTAATTTCTCTCAATAAACACCCCCTGATTTTTTGAACCTTTTTTTATTTTCTCTTCTTCTACCTCGTTAACTGCAATGGCAAAATCAGGGCACCGGTATTCACATATAAGACAACCGACGCATTTTTCCTCATCGGTTACATAAACCTTGAAATCGTCTCCCATATGCAGTATCTTTACAGGGCAATAGTTTACACATAATGCACAACCTTTACACCATTTTTTGTCGATTGTTATCCTGAATTTTTTCTTCATATCAGAGTTTCTCCTTCAATAGTTTTGCAACCTCTTCCGGTTCTCTTGCAACAGGAACACCGACAGATTCAAATGCCTCTATCTTTTCTGTTGCTGTTCCTGTTCCTCCGGAGACGATTGCACCTGCATGCCCCATTCTCTTTCCTGGTGGTGCGGTAAGTCCAGCAATGAATGCGACGACAGGTTTATTAAAATGCTCCTTTATATATGCTGCTGTTTCCTCTTCATCACTTCCCCCGATTTCACCGACGAGAGCCATTCCTTTTGTCTGCTCATCATTGTTGAAGAGTTCAAGGCAGTCTATGAATTTTAATCCTATTATAGGGTCACCACCGATTCCCAGACAGGTCGATTCCCCAAGTCCTACGTTTGTGATATGACTGACTATCTCGTAGGTAAGTGTTCCACTCCTTGATATTACACCGACAGAGCCTTCCTTGAATATCTGTCCTGGAAGGATTCCTACCTTACTTTTATTAGGAGAGATGATACCAGGACTATTGGGTCCAATCAGTTTGGTGCCTTTTTTGTTCAGGAATTCGATGACCTTTACCATATCGAGTGTAGGAATACCCTCAGATACGGCAACGATAAGTTTGATGCCTGCATCGCCCGCTTCGTATATTGCGTCGATTGCGAACCGCGCAGGGACAAAGATTATAGAGGTATCTGCACCTGTTTGTTTCACTGCCTTCTTAACGGTATTGAAGACAGGAACACCTTCTATATTGCTTCCAGCCTTACCGGGTGTTACGCCTGCAACAACATTGGTCCCGTATTCAAGCATCTTTTTTGTGTGAAATGAGCCGTCCCTGCCTGTTATACCTTGAACCAAAACCTTCGATGTTTTATCTATTAAAATACTCACTTTTCCTCCTATGTTCCAGCAATTTCGATGGACTTCCTTGCACCGTCAGCCATCGATGAAGCAGTAATAAATTCCGTATGTCCGAGTATTTCTTTCGCTTCTTTTTCATTTGTGCCAGTAAGTCTAATTACTATCGGAAGATTCATCTCCAATTTTGAAAGTGCTTCAATAATACCGTTTGCAACATCGTCGCATCGTGTTATACCACCGAAGATGTTGAAGAATATAGATTTCACATTTTTATCGGAAATGAGGATACCGAGTGCATTTACAACCTTCTCTGGATTTGAACTACCTCCTATATCGAGGAAGTTTGCAGGTTCACCTCCGTATTTCTTTATAAGGTCCATTGTTGCCATTGCAAGTCCAGCACCATTTACAACACATCCTATGTTTCCATCGAGTTTTATATAAGAAAGCCCCTTTGATTTTGCATCAAGTTCTTTCATCTCCGTATCCGTTACATCCCTCATTGCTTCAATATCCGGGTGTCTTGAAAGAGCATTGTCATCGATATTTATCTTTGCATCTACTGCCCAGGTTTCGCCCTTTGGTGTAACAACAAAGGGGTTTATCTCGGCTAGCGATGCATCGATAGAGATAAATACCCTGTATAATTTAAGGATAACATCTGCTGCTTTTTTTACCAGTTTAATATCATCGTATAGATTGAATGCAAGCTCCATTGCCTGATGTGGCAGGAATCCATAGAATGGGTCTATAGCAAATTTATGAATTGCACTGGGTGTTTCCCTGGCAACCTCCTCTATATCTATACCACCTGCAGCACTTACCATAACGAGTGGTTTCTTGGTCCTTCGGTCGACGATAAAACCAATGTATGCCTCATCATTTATATCTACGGATTTTGTAACGAGTAGCTTTTTTACGGTAAGACCCTTTATATGCATCCCTAAAATTTTTGATGCTGCTTCCTTTGCTTCCTCAGGACTATCCACAAGTTTTACTCCACCTGCCTTTCCTCTACCTCCCACATGCACCTGCGCTTTTATAACGAGTGAACCGCCCAGTTCTCTCGCAATCCTTTCTGCTTCCTCAGGGGTAGTTGCCACTTTGCCATCAGGTACAGAAATCCCGAATTTCTTAAATATTTCCTTTGCCTGATATTCGTGTATTTTCATATCTCAACCTCCTTTACCCTTCGTTTATATATTCTGGTCATTTGTTCTTACCATATCCCTTTGCATACTCTTTATAATGCAGAGCAGAAGCCTTTATCATATCATACTCTTCGTCCGTAACACTCCGTTTTACCTTTCCCGGAACTCCAACGACAAGACTCCTTTCAGGAATCCTTTCGTTCTCTTTTATAACTGCACCTGCACCAATTATCGAGCCTTCACCTATGTGTGCACCATCGAGGACAATGGCGCCCATTCCGATAAGACACCTATTCCCAATTGTGCAACCATGAAGAATAACATTATGCCCTGCTGTTACCTCTTTTCCAACGATAACGGGGAGTTGCTCTGTAATATGAAGGACGGAATTGTCTTGAATGTTTGTCCAGTCTCCAATAGAGATATAGTTTATATCTGCTCTTATAACGGCTCCAAACCAGATAGTGACAAATTCTCCAAATCTCACATCGCCGATAATGGTGGCATTATCGGCAAGGAAATAGGGTTTATCAGACTTTTTATTTTTATATTCAATAATCATCGTTCTACTAAAAATATTTTCTACTTTAGTATATGAAAAATTTCACAATGTCAAGGAAAATTTTCCCCCCTAATTGTAGGAGGGACTTCTTAGTCGCGATGGTTCACTGTAGAGGTTTAATCCATGCTCATTTAAGAAGGGTTTAATGCTCGTTTAATTAAAAACGAACAAACGAGCATTGGCAGGTTTACTTCTATACAAAACAATGAAGAAATTGGGCAGAAGGATGGTCGTATAGGGGGAAATTTCAACGCCTGCCCCCATATCATATATCCCACTATTTTACAAAGAGAATCTTTTTTGTCTGTGTTAATGCACCCTGTATCAATCTAATGTAGTAGATTCCTGATGGTAATATTTTTCCATCATCACCTTTCCCACCCCAGGTTATTTCAGTAGGCAGTAAGGAGTAAGCAGTAGGCAGTGAAAAAGACTTAACCAAACGACCGCTTACATTATAGATTTGTA
>Ga0209121_10004668_pt1 | contig 12689 bp, 12 predicted proteins | sample Cruoilmetagenom3_FD_187292 | JGI IMG/M metagenome (GOLD analysis project Ga0209121, IMG submission 187292) | Oil polluted marine microbial communities from Coal Oil Point, Santa Barbara, California, USA - Sample 3 (SPAdes) (version 2) | ecosystem: Environmental > Aquatic > Marine > Oil seeps ... | reverse complement strand
AATTTTGACCCGCTGAACCTTGATGCCGGGTACGGCCCCGACCTGGCGGAAAGCTGGACGGTTAGCGAGGATGGCAAGACCATCACCTTCACCATGCGCGAGGGTGTCTCGTTTCATTCCGGCAACCCGGTCACAGCCGCAGACGCCGAATTCTCGCTGCGCCGCGCGGTGATCCTGAACAAAACGCCCAGCTTTATCCTGACCCAGTTCGGGTTCACTGCCGATAACGTCGGTGAAACCATCGTGGCGGACGGCAACACCCTGTCGATCACCACCGACAAGCGCTATGCGACCTCGTTTGTGCTGAACTGCCTGACCTCGACCATCGGCGGCATTGTCGACATGAAAACCGTGATGGCCAACGAGGCCGATGGCGACATGGGCAACACCTGGCTGAAGACCAACACCGCCGGATCCGGCGCCTATAGCGTTGCCAGCTGGAAGCCAAACGAAAGCGTCACCCTGTCCGCCAACCCCGATTTCTATCTGGGCGCCCCGGCGATGAAGCGCGTCGTCGTGCAGCACGTGGCCGAAAGCGCCAGCCAGCGCCTGTTGCTGGAACGTGGTGATATCGACATTGCCCGCAACCTGAACCCCGATGACATCAAAGGCATGGCCGACGCAGACGGCGTTGGTGTCCACACCGAACTGCGCGGGCGGCTGATGTATATCTCGCTGAACGGCAAGCACCCGGTGCTGTCCAAACCCGAGGTCAAGACCGCGATCAAATACCTGATCGACTATGAAGGCATGCAGAACAGCTTTCTTGACGGTCAGTACACCATTCACCAGAACTTCCTGCCGGCCACCTATCTGGGGGCCATCGACGACGCGCCCTATGCGCTGAATGTCGAAAAGGCCAAAGGTCTGCTGGCAGCGGCAGGTGTTGAAGGTCTGGAAATCACCGCAGGCGTGCGTGAGGCGCAGGAACGGGTCGAAATCGGCCAGTCCTTGCAGAACACCTTTGCCCAGGCGGGGATCAAGCTGAACCTGGTTGTCGGCACCGGCAAACAGACCCTGTCCAAGTACCGCGCCCGCGAGTTGGACATGTATATCGGCGCATGGGGCCCGGATTATCCTGATCCGCACACCAATGCCGGTACATTTGCCTTTAACCCCGACAACTCGGACGAGGCAGGTGCCACCGGCCTTCTGGCCTGGCGCAATGCCTGGGACACCGCCGGTCTGACCGATCAGGTTGCCGCCGCAGTGGTCGAAGGCGACCGTGCCAAGCGCCAGGCGATGTATGAATCCATCCAGCGCGAGTTTCTGAAAGTGTCGCCCTTTGCGATCATGTTCCAGAAGATCGAACAGAACGGCACCAACGAGGCGGTCAAGAACCTGAACCTTGGCGGTGCGATCACGGCTGTGTCTTACTGGCAGATCACCAAGTAAATGGCGCTTGCTGAGCCAAATGGAGGGGGCCGCCCGTCTGCGGCCCTTTTCTCCCGCTACGCGGTGGTAGGCCTGAAAACCCTGATCTCGATTGCCGTGACAATGTCGGGCCTGCTGCTGGTGACCTTTGTCATTGGCCGGGTGATGCCGATTGATCCGGTTCTGTCCATGGTCGGCGAAAGCGCGTCCAAGGCAACTTATGATGCCGCACGCGAGGCGATGGGGCTGGACAAGCCTGTCATCGTTCAGTTTTTCTATTACTTCTGGGACGTGCTGCATGGCGATTTCGGCATATCTCTGCTAAATTCACATCCCGTTTCCGAAGATATCAAACGGGTGTTCCCGGCCACGCTGGAACTGGCGACGCTGGGCACCATCATGGGCATTGTGCTGGGCGTGCCGCTGGGGGTTTTTGCCGCCGTTAACCGCGGCACCTGGATTGACCAGCTGGCCCGCGTCGTGGCGCTGGTTGGCTATTCGATGCCGATCTTCTGGCTGGGCCTGATGGGCCTGCTGGTGTTTTACGGCATCTTGGGTTGGGTCGGCGGGCCGGGGCGTGTGGGCATATTCTATGTCGATCTTGTGCCCTCGGTCACCGGCATGATCCTGATCGATTCCCTTCTGGACCGCAACTGGACCGTCTTCAAAGACGCCTTTAGCCATATCATCCTGCCGGCCTCGCTGCTGGGCTATTACTCGCTGGCCTATATCAGCCGGATGACCCGGTCGTTCATGCTGGAACAGCTAAGCGCGGAATACATCACCACCGCGCGGGTCAAGGGCCTGCCGGAACGCACGGTGATCTGGCGCCATGCCTTTCGCAACATCCGGGTGCAGCTGATCACCGTGATCGCCCTTAGCTATGCCAACCTGCTGGAGGGGTCGGTTCTGACCGAGATCATCTTTTCCTGGCCGGGGATCGGATCGTATATCACCACCGCGCTGCTGTCGGCGGATATGAACGCCGTGATGGGCGGGACCGTGGTAGTTGGCCTGATCTTTGTGCTGCTGAATATCTTTTCCGACCTGCTCTACAAGGTCTTTGACCCGAGGGCGCGTTAGACCATGTCCAACCAACAAGAATTCCCCCTTCCACCCGAACGCGTTCTGCCTTGCAAAGGCTGCCTCGGCGGCAAGGCTGAATGCATGAACCCTGTTAGATTGGACATGTTTTAGATGGCGGGACCAATGCAAGGGCAAACCTGGCGCGACTGGCTGATGACCGACACGCCCACCTCGCGCAACCACGCGCGCGCGTCGGCGTTTTATCACGGTTGGCTGACGCTGCGCGCCAACCATATGGCGATGATAGGTCTGGGCATTCTGGTGTTTCTGCTACTGGTCGCCGCCTTTGCGCCGGTCTTGTCGCCGCATGACCCGTTTGTGCAGGATCTGGCCGGGCGGTTACGCCCTCCGGGAACGGACCACCATCTGCTGGGCACCGACAGCCTGGGCCGCGATATCCTTAGCCGGTTGATCTATGGCTCGCGTATTACGCTGTATATCGTGACGCTGGTGGCGCTGATTGCGCCCATCGCCGGCCTGCTGGTGGGCACGATTGCCGGCTATGCGGGCGGTTGGGCCGACGCCATCCTGATGCGCCTGACCGATATCTTTCTGGCCTTTCCCCGGCTGGTGCTGGCGCTGGCTTTTGTTGCCGCGCTGGGGGCGGGGATCGAAAACGCCGTGCTGGCGATCTCACTGACAGCCTGGCCGCCCTATGCGCGGATTGCGCGGGCCGAAACCCTGACAATCCGCAGCTCGGATTTCATTTCGGCGGTGAAACTGCAGGGCGCGGGGCCGCTGCGGATCATCACCAAACATATCTGGCCGCTGTGCATATCATCGCTGATCGTGCGGGTGACGCTGGATATGGCCGGGGTGATCCTGGCCGCTGCCGGCCTTGGGTTTCTGGGCCTTGGCGCGCAACCGCCCAGCCCGGAATGGGGGGCGATGATCTCAGAAGGGCGCAAGTTCATTCTGGATCACTGGTGGGTCGCCACCATGCCCGGCCTCGCGATTTTCACCGTGTCACTGGCGTTCAACCTGCTGGGCGACGGGCTGCGCGATGTGCTGGACCCCAAGGAGGGCGCAGGATGAGCCCCCTTTTGGATATCGAAAACCTACGCGTCACCTTTCCCACCCGTCAGGGCGAATTCGAGGCGGTGCGCGGCGTGTCGTTCACCCTTGGACGTGAACGCCTTGGCATTGTCGGCGAAAGTGGCTCGGGCAAGTCGATGACCGGTCGCGCCATCCTGCGCCTGATCCGCCCGCCCGGACGGATCGAGGCCGACCGGATGGAACTGGACGGCCGCGACATGCTGGGCATGAGCGAAAAGCAAATGCAGGGGGTGCGCGGGCAGAAGATCTCGATGGTGATGCAGGATCCCAAGTTTTCGCTGAACCCGGTGATGCGGATCGGCGAGCAGATCATCGAGATCTACCGCTTTCACACCAAGGCCCCGCGCAAAGCCGCCTGGGCCAAGGCGATAGAAATGCTAGAGGCCGTATCGATCCGCGATCCCGAACGGGTGATGCGCGCCTATCCGCATGAAATGTCGGGCGGCATGGGCCAGCGGATCATGATTGCCATGATGCTGGTGACAGAACCGGAAATCCTGATCGCCGATGAACCCACCTCGGCGCTGGATGTGTCGGTGCAATCATCGGTCCTGACGATTATTGACAAGCTGGTCAGGGAACGTGGCATGGGGCTGATTTTCATCAGCCATGACCTGAATCTGGTCGCCTCATTCTGTGACCGGGTGCTGATCATGTATGCCGGGCGGATTGTCGAGGTCTGCGAGGCCGGCAAATTGCACGAGGCGACGCATCCCTATACCCGCGGCTTGCTGAATTCACTGCCGCGCCTTGATGCACCGCAACACCGGCTTCAGGCGCTCACCCGTGATCCCGCCTGGTCGCTGGACCCAAGCGTGAGTGGCCGAAAATGAGCGATCTGGAATTTAACGATCTCAACGTCTGGTTCGGCGAAGATCATGACCGGGTGGATGCGGTGCGCAACGCCAGTTTCACCGTGCCCTCGGGTGCCAGTTTCGGGCTGGTCGGCGAAAGCGGGTCTGGCAAATCCACCATCCTGCGCGCTTTGGTCGGGTTGATCCCGACATGGTCGGGCAGCATTCGGGTGGGCGGCGTAGAGCTGGGCAAAAAGCGCGCGCGCGGGTTTTTCAAAGACGTGCAGATGGTGTTTCAGGACCCCTACGCATCGCTGCATCCGCGCCATTCGGTGGATGCGGTTCTGGGCGAGACCCTAAAGCTGCACGGGTTTGACGATATCGACCGGCGCATCGGCAAACTGCTGGCTGATGTCGGCCTTGGCCCCGCCTTTCGCTTTCGCTATCCGCACCAACTGTCCGGCGGCCAGCGCCAGCGGGTGGCCGTGGCGCGCGCGCTGGCGCCCGAACCCAGCGTGCTGCTGCTGGACGAGCCGACCTCGGCGTTGGATGTATCGGTACAGGCCGAGGTGCTGAACCTGCTGGCGGATTTGCGCCAGCAACGGCAGCTGACCTACCTGATGGTGTCGCACAACCTGGCCGTGGTGGCGCATATGTGTGACGAGATCGCGGTGATGCAAAACGGCGAGATTGTCGAGGTAATGGGTGTCAAAGAGATGCGCGCGCTGCAACCCGTCCACCCCTATACCCGCCACTTGCTGGAAAGCTCGATGGGGTATAAACCGGTCGAGGACCTGGCGGCTGTAAAATAGGCGCGTTCAGGCGATGGCCTCCATCGTCTTGATCCCGGCAATGCCACCCAGCACGATAAAGACAAAGGTCAGGATCGACCCAACCGCCAGCGTGGAAAACCCGGTCATCGCCTGCCCCACGGTGCAGCCCAGCGCCAGCACGCCGCCAACCCCCATCAAAACCGCGCCAAACATGTTGCGCAGCGTGTCAGAGGTGTCGGCAAATGTCATCAAGCTGAACCGACCCGAACTGACCGCGCCCAGAAACCCGCCCAGCAGTGCGCCAATGGTGGTGACGACGCCAAACCCCGGCGCGCCCAACGCGGTAAAACGCATCGCGTAATCAATCGTATCCCCGGTGGGCCGCACATAAGACAGTGAAATCAGCTGCACCGGCACATCCGCAAAATCATCATAGGCCAGCCCGGTCAACGCCCAGCCGGCCACAACACACAGACCAATGCCCAGCCCCGCCACCAGATGCGTCGCTGAACGCCGGAACCCGGCATCCATCAGGCAATAGATCACAAGGGCCCCGGCAACGCCAACCACGGCAATCGTCGACGCGGTGTCCGCACTGAATGCGGTCAGGGCGGCCAGCACATCGCCCAACCCCTGGGTCTCTAGCCCCATGCCCGCCAGATCCAGCGTCGGCGCGGTGAACAACGCCACGCGCATCGGCCCGATCAGCCCGCCGATGGTCATGTAAGACACAATGCCCGTGATCAGCAAAACCATCACCGACCGCAGATCGCCCCCGCCCGCGCGCACCAGATTGCGGCTCAGGCAGCCACCGGCAAACACCATGCCAAAGCCAAACAGCAGCCCGCCAACGATGTTGGCCCCCCAGGTCAGACTGGGCGCCAGATACATGGTCTGGGACATGTCCGCGATGCCAAGGTTTTGCAGTACCGCAACCCCAACAATCGCCACCGCCCCGGCCAACAACCAGGACCGGAACCGGCGATAATCGCCAAAGCTAAGAATGTCGGAAATCGACCCCATCGTGCAAAAGTTCGTCTTGAACACGATATAGCCAAACACCAGGCCAATCAGAAATCCACCCCAGCCGATGTAAAACGCCGCCGACTCAACCACGGCTTCTTTCCAAAGATCAATCATGTCCCTGCCCCTCCTTGCCCCTTGCTGGTCTGCCGCCAGTCCAGAGCTTTTGCCGGTTACAAAATCAAACATTAACATATCTGCTTTTGTAGTCTGCAAAAAAATTGGACATCCGGATGTTATGACAGGAAAATCATCCGTCACCGCCGCCCTTGACGGCAACCCGGGTTCACCCGCCGCCCCCCGCGTGCGCTGACCATTACGCATTGTTTACTTGACCCGGGGGGCTTTTTTGTATTCAATTATGCTAATATGAAGTGTCGAAGAATGTTTCCGGAGGGGAGAAAGAAGTGCTGGACAACGGAGATCTTGAAAACGCCAAAAGCATGTCTATCATCGTGACCAAAGGGTCGCTGGACTGGGCGTATCCACCGTTCATCCTGGGCACCACGGCTGCGGCAATGGATGTGAACGTGACCATGTTCTTTACATTCTACGGCCTGCCGCTGCTCAAGAAAAAACTGAACATGAAATTCACCCCATTGGGCAATGCCGCGATGGAAATGCCGATGATGGGCGGCCATATGGCAATGCCCAACCTGCTGTCGGTGATGCCCGGTGTTGGCGGCATGGCCGGCAAGATGATGAAGAACCTGATGGCCAAAAAGGGCGTGGCGTCAATCGAAGACCTGCGCGAGGCCGCCGTCGAAAGCGATGTGCGGATGATCGCCTGCCAGATGACGCTGGACCTGTTCGAATACTCCAAGGATGACATGATCGACGGGGTCGAACTGGGCGGGGCCGCAACCTATATGGAAAGCGCCCTGAAGTCCGACATCAACCTGTTCATCTAACCTGGCACACCGCCCCCCGCACCGCGCGGGGGTTTGCGGCAAATTCACTCTCTAACAACGCGACCTCTCTGCTGAGGGTCCCGGAAAGGAAATACCGATATGGCCGACCAAGTACTAAACGCAGAAGGGCTGAACTGCCCGCTTCCGATCCTCAAGGCAAAAAAGGCGCTGAAAACGCTGTCTTCCGGTCAGGTTCTGGAAATCCGGGCGACTGACCCTGGATCTGTTGCTGATTTCCAGGCGTTCTGCAATCAGACCGGCAACGAGCTGCTCAGTTCGTCCTCCGAGGGCGACATCTATAAGTTTGAAATCAAACGCTCCTGATCTTTTCAAATACCACGACCGAAAAACCCGCCCAACCGGCGGGTTTTTTGTTGCGAGGAAAGCCCGCAAGGGCTTGAGGAGCGGCAGAATAAAAACCGCCTCAACGCTCACTTGCCCCGACACCGCCAGACAAATTCCAGAAAATGCGGCACCCAGGGGAATTCCGCGCTGTTGCGCAGATGGCAGAACCCCGCAACGGTATTGGCCGTCACAATCGCGTCCCGTCCCCCGTCGATGCCAAAACCGCGCTGTATATCGCGCGCATACCGCGTGTCTTCGGGCAGCCCGTCAATACTGGCATAATGAAACTCATGCGCCCGAATGCCCCCCCCCGGCGCCCCCCAAGGATGCGCATCAGTATTGGTAAACCGCGCATAGCCACGCCCTTGCGGGCGCGCATGCATAACCGCCGCCCCAGGGATCACCCCGACCATTGCACAGGTTTCTCCCTGCCAGGACAGGCTGTCACACAGATACATCAACCCGCCGCATTCCGCATAACAGGGCAAGCCCCCCTGCAACGCCGATTTGATATCGCCGCGCAGCGAGACATTGGCCGACAAGTCCTGCATCCGTACCTCGGGGAACCCCCCGCCAATGAACAGCCCATCCAGATCTGGCAAATGCGCATCGTGGATGGCGTCAATAAACACCAGTTCCGCGCCTGACTTTTCAAAGGCTTCCAGATCATCCGGGTAATAAAACCCAAACGCCGCATCCCGGATCACCCCGATGCGCACCCCCGGCCCAACCTGCGCCGACGGTGATTCAATAACCTGCTGATCGGCCAAATCCGGCGCGCTGTGGGCGATGGCGCGCACCCGGTCCATATCGACCGAGCGCCCAACGATATCAGCAAACCCGGCAATCATGGCATCCCGGCGCGACAGTTCCGCCGGGGTGGTCAGCCCCAGATGCCGCTCGCCTATATCCAGCGCCGGGTCGCGCCAGACAGAACCGACAACCGGCAGATCGGTATAGGTTTCCACCGCCTGGCGCAGCTTGCCTTCGTGACGCGCGCCGCCCACCTTGTTCAGAATGACCCCGGCAATGGTCACATCCGGGTCAAACCCCTGATAGCCCTGCAACAAAGGCGCTATGCCCCGCGTCATGCCCAGCGTGTCAATCACCAGGATCACCGGCAGCCGCAACAACTTGGCCAGTTCCGCGTTTGAATCCGACCCGTCCGTCTGCAACCCGTCATACAGCCCCTTGTTGGCCTCGACCAGCGAAAGCCCCCCGGGACGGGCCCGCGACTGAAAGAACGGCGTGATACATTCCCGCCGCATCGCATTGAAATCAAGGTTGTAACAAGGATGATCCGTCGCCGCGCCCAACCACATCGGATCAATATAGTCCGGGCCTTTCTTAAAGGTTCCGATGGCATCGCCCGCCCGGTGGAACGCCGCCGCAAGACCGGTTGAAACCACCGTTTTTCCGGATGATTTATGCGCCGCTGCGATCATGAACCGGGGGCGTGAAATCATCCGCGATCCGTCAGGAAATCCCTGTTCCGGGCATCCCAGACGCCCTGCGCCAACTCTTCGGCCTCGGATATTGACCCAGCCTTGCCCATGGCGCGCAGCGTCACCGCGATGGTGCCAACAATGGACGTTATCGCATACGGATCATTGCTGTCGCCGCGCCAGACCCTGGTCAGATTGGCGATATCCATCACCTCATCCACAGGCTGATGCGGCTGCTCCAGCAAGGCGGGCCAGGTTTCCACCACCGGCTCTTCGCGCCCCACGGTCATCCACACCTGTGTCGGCTTGTTCGGGCGGCGCTCTATCTCGCCGCCCTCGCCGCGAAACACCGCCATGCGCGGCTGGTCCAGCAATTGCGCGGCCCCGGCGTGGATATCCATGAACCCACGGTGAAAAATCCCCTGCATCATCGTGGTTGCGTTAAACGGATTCAGCATCCGCGAAAACGAATGCACCGGCGAGCGCAGGCCGAGGATGGGCCGCAGGTCAATCATATGGCGCAGCTTGGGACTAAGCACCTCAAGCGGCACATAGCCAAAGCTGTGATCGCGAATATGCTGTGCCGCCGCTGGCAAGCTGTCCGCAATCGGAAAGCCCAACGCCTCTAGCACTTCGCGGGTATAAAGACGGCCCGGCGTGTGCCCTTCGGTGCCATGCATCAGCACCCTGTACCCGGCATTGACCAGCGCCAGAACGCTAAGCAGGTTCCACGGCAATTGAATGCGCTTGCCCGCATAAGACGACCAGTCGATATCGACCTGCGGCAGGTCCGCCGGAATCTCCATCGTGGCGCGGGTGCCCAGAACAAACCCTGCGATTTCCCCGGGCGATTCTTCTTTCAGCCGCAACAGCATCAGGAAGGCACCAATCTGTTCAGGCAGGGCTTGACCGCGCAGGATCATCTCCATCGCTTCGCTGGATTCCTCCAGCGTCAGATGGCGTTGTTTGGTTTTGCCGCGACCAAGGATCGCCACAAACTTGGAAAAGGGATGTGGGGCTTGGGTCATGCAAGGTCTCGCTTCAGCGGTTCAGGCCAACATTGGCATCCGACAGGTTGGTTGGCAAAATCCGCAGGATTTTTACGCCCAGCCCGGTGACGAACAGGGCAATCGCTAAACCGCCCAGTCCCAGCAAAAGCTCTGGCCAGCGCGGGCTGTAGCTGGCGACCGCGCCGTCAAAGAAATTGCTGGAAACCTCATAGCCCGGGAAGACAGGCATCGGAAAGGCCTGTCCGCCGATCACGATGACATAAAGCTGCGCAAACGCCCCCATCACCACCAGAACCGATGCCACAACCGGTGCTTTCGGCGATTTGCCGAAACTAGGGTGGAACAGCACCATCAGCGGCGCGAGGCCACCAATAAACACCTGCCCCAGCCAGAACAGGGTGGTTATGCTGCCCCCCGCCGTCAGCGTGAAAATCTCAAAGGCGCGATGCTCGGTCGCGTAAAGATTGGTCAGGTGGCGCACAGCGGTAAAGTACAGCACCGCGGCGACAAAGATCGCCAGCAATCGCCCCAGACGCAGCATCAGCAGATCGCCAAACGGGCGGTGCGACAGGCGGCACAGCGTGGTGACCACCAGAATGAACATCGCCAGACCAAACGAGAATGACATCGCGATGAACATCGGCGCCATGATCGCCGCATCATAGCCGGGTCGCGCCACCAGCCAGCCAAAGATTGACCCGGTACCGGTGGTCAGCGCCAGACGCCACACAAAGGCCAGCGTGCCCGCCTTGCGCACCCGTGAATAGGGAATGCCAACGGTCATCTGGGCAAACAGGTACAGCGCGACCACCCCCAGAAACCCGGTGTAAAGAAAGATGTTCCAGGCAAAGATCGATTTGAAATTATAGGTGGTCATCGCCACAATAATTCGATCCGGTCGGCCCAGATCCAGCACCAGAACCGCCAGCCCCCCCACCAGCAGCGCCATCGCCAGCAATGCCGACAGCCGCGCCAATGGCTTGTAATCCGTGCGGTCGAACACCGACACAATCGACGCCACGTTCAGTGCGCCGGATGCGGCCACAATCAAAAAGATCGCAAATACATGCGGCAGGCCCCAGACAACCTGATTGTTCATGCCAGTCACGATATGTCCGTAATGTTCGACATAAAAGAACGACCCCAACGCCGCCGCGATGAACGCGCCCAGCATCACCGCCATACCCCAAACGGGCCGCGTTGCCTTGATTTCCCGATAGATTGTCCGTTCCATGATGCAGATACCTTTTCAGAGACCAGAGTACCGGACGCCCGGATTAAGATCGAGATCGGGGCGCAGCGCCACGGACTGATATTCAGCCAGCCGCTTTGCAATGTCGCTTTGCGGGTCTTTCAGATCGCCAAAGATGATTGCGCCGTGGCCGGTGGCCTCGCAGGCCTCGACACAGGCGGGCACACCGCCCTTGTCCACCCGGTGCACACACAGGGTGCAGCTTTCGACCGTGCCCTGCCCGCGTGGCGCGTGGCTTTTCTGGTTGTTCACCGGCTCATGCACAAAAGAGCGCGCCTTGAACGGGCAGGCCATCATGCAATAGCGGCAACCGATGCAGGTGTGTTTATCGACCAGAACAATGCCGTCTTCACGCTTGAACGACGCCCCCGTCGGGCAGACGTCAACACAGGGCGGTTCCTCGCAGTGCTGGCACATCATCGGCATCGTCACTTCGCGCCCGGTTTCAGTGTTGTTCAGCGTGATCTTGCGGATCCACTGCACATCGGTTTCGGCGTTGCCGTTACCCTTCCAGCCATTTTCAGTGGAACAGGCAGACACGCAGGCCGAACAATCGGACGCGCATTTGTTGGCATCAATCAACAGACCCCAGCGTTTACCGGCATCGGCCTTGGCCTCGGCCGGTGATCCGCCAAAGGCGATCAACGTCACGCCCGGCGCCAGTGTAGCCGTGGCCACGGCGGCCCCGCTGCGCAGAAAGTCCCGGCGGCTGATATCGGCGCCTTTTTGGGAATTGTCCGGGTTCACGTCAGTCATTTCCCTGTATCCCCTGTCCAGTATCACCCTGCCCGACCAGGCGCAGATAAGCGATGATGCTTGTCCCGTCCGCGCCCTGCAACCGGGTCTGCGGCAGGGTTGCAGCATGCGCCGCGCCTTCGTCCACCCCATCGGGGGTAGAACGGTGGCACATAAAGCAATCAACCTTGACGGCCACATAATCATGGCAGGTCCGGCAAAAATGCTGCTCGCTTTCATAAGTCACAATCGCGCCTGCGGAATTGGTTGCCGCGTGGCAGTCAAAACAGCTTTTCAGACTGGCACCTACGTCGCGGTCTCCGTCGCGCATGGTCAGGTCACGGTCGTGGCGCATCAGATCCATGTGGTTGCGACGCCAGTATTCATTGCCCTCCGGGTGCGGTGCCCCGGTTGCCTTGGGAATGTCCGGCAGCAACGATGACCGTTCCTGCGCCAAGGCAGGCGACATCGCCGCTATCAGCAGGGCAAATACCAGTAAAAGCCGTGGCATGATTACTCTCCAAGTCCCATCTTGATATAGCCGCTGGGGCAGACATCGGCACAGATGTGGCAGCCGATACAGGCATTATAATCGGTATAGACATAGCGCCCAACGGTGCGGTCCGATTTCTTGACCCGATGCACCGCATCCTGCGGGCAGAAGATCACGCAATTATCGCATTCCAGGCACATGCCGCAGGACATGCAACGCTCGCCCTCTTTCTTGGCCTGTTCCTCGGAAAACCCGATGATCCGCTCTTCGAAATTGCCCAGAACCGCATCATCTTCAATATGCACCTCGTCGCGCACCTCGCGTTTGACGAAATCGAAATGCGCCTTGAACAGCTCGTCATGCGGGATGATCTGCGCCGATCCCCGGTCTTC